>Ga0302198_10001961_pt1 | contig 22069 bp, 16 predicted proteins | sample II_Bog_N2_2_FD_193521 | JGI IMG/M metagenome (GOLD analysis project Ga0302198, IMG submission 193521) | Peat permafrost microbial communities from Stordalen Mire near Abisko, Sweden - II_Bog_N2_2 | ecosystem: Environmental > Terrestrial > Soil > Wetlands > Peat | place: Sweden: Abisko... | reverse complement strand
GTTCGCCCCCGCGACCGCTGAGGGTGAGCAGGGGTCGGCCGCCGGGCTCGCGGGCGACTTCGAGTTCCAGCCAGCCGACGCCTCGACTGATGCCGGTACCGAGGGCCTTGGCGCCGGCCTCTTTGGCGGCGAAGCGGGCGGCGAAGCTCTCGGCGGCGTTCTTCTGCTTGCGGCGGCAGTAGGCGATCTCGCCCGGGGTAAAGATGCGCTGCAGGAAGCGCTCGCCGAAGCGGTCGATGCTCTGCGCGATGCGCGCAATCTCCATCAGGTCCGTGCCGATGCCGATGACCAATGCAGTGTCTCCACCACCAACTTTATCCTTTAAAGCCAAAGCGGATCACAGAGAACACAGAGTAAAGGAGAGAACACGGAGGGGATCATAGGGGTTCGCGGATTGGTGGACTGCTCTAGCTGTTGAAACTTCACATCTAGCGCATTCCGTTCTCAAGGAGTGTCAGACGACAAAGGACTTGTCCCAGGGGGCTGACCGCGAGCGATGGCTCGAGGGACGAAGCCGTCGGCCAAAACAAAGGGCTTGTCATTCTGACCGCAGGGAAGAATCCCCGCATCTGTTGTGTCCGCCAGCGTGGGTGATGCCAGCTATAGCCTCCGTGTTCTCTCTTTTGCTCTGTGTTCTCTGTGGTTTGCTTTTTGTCCTTCGTGGCAGCTTTTGGAACCCGGGAGGAGATTTCTGCATCCATCAGGAGAGACACTTTTTGTCGATCGGCGGACCGGGAGGTCCAACGGGAAAGCGCGACAGGCCAGTGAGATGCGGGGTGCGGTTTGCGGGCCGGGATGGTACCCTCACATCAAGCTCATGGAGCGCGCGGCGGAGTGGTGTGATGTGCGCGCGGGGCGTCGGTTCCGCGGACAGGTTCGAGGAGGATTATGCCCAGCCAGCAGGAGGTGAAGTGGTCGCAGCTGAAGGTTGGGGTCATTGTGCTGGTGTCGGTTGTGGTGCTCACGACGCTGTTGTTCCTGATCACGAGTTCGTCGGGACTGGGAGTTTTCACGCGTAAGCTGACGATTTCGACCTATTTTGAGAACTCCGCCGGGCTGAAGGTGGGCGCGCCCGTGAATCTGCAGGGCGTCCAGATCGGGACGGTGAAGGCGATCAACGTGGTGACGGCGCCGGACCGGAAGCTGACCCCGGTGCAGGTGATCATGAAGATCGACAGCAAATATCAGAGCAGCCTGCACGAGGACTCGACCGCGGCGCTGACCACCGCCGGCGTGCTGGGCGACGAGATGGTGGACGTCAACAGCCAGGTGGCGACAGGGCCGCCGCTGCGCGATGGCGACGAGTTGAAGACCCTGGAAACGCCCAGCCTGACCGACGTGGTGAAGGCGAGCCAGGGAACGATTGAGAGCCTGAACGTGATCCTGGCGAAGTTGAACACGATTGTCGACAACCTGGAGTCCGGCAAGGGTTCGTTTGGGCAGTTGCTGACCAACCCCGACCTGTACAACACGTTTACGCAGACGGCGCAGAACATCAATCAGCTCTCGTTGAAGCTGAACAGCAGCGACAACACGGTGGGCAAGTTCATGAACGACAACGCCGCGATGTACGACAAGCTGAACGATGCGGTGGGCAAGGTGGATGCGGTGACCATCGACCTGCAGGCGGGCAAGGGCAGTGCGGGCAAGATCCTGAAGGACGACGCGCTCTACAACAATGCGAACGCGGCCGTTGCCAATCTGAACACGATTCTTGCCGATGCCGAGGCGGGCAAGGGGACCGCCGGGATTCTGCTGAAGGACCCGACCTTCGCCAAGAACCTGAACGATACGCTGGCTAAGACCGACGCGCTGGTGACGGCCATCAGCGAGGGCAAGGGGACGCTGGGCAAGCTGGCCACCGACGACGCGGCCTATACCAACTTGAACAAGTTGCTGACCGAGAGCACGACCCTGGTGACGACGATCCGGCAGGACCCGAAGAAGTACCTGACGATTCATATGAAGATCTTTTAGACATTGGGCCGCGGGCCTGGTCCAGGCGCATTTCTGAGGAGAAGGAGACAGCCGGTTCTCAGTCGAAGCGTGCGGGCCAGCGGCGTGCGCCGTGATAGACGCGCAGAATGTGCACGGTTGACGATTCGACGCGGTATACCAGAAGGTAGGGGGGCTCGGAGCACAACCAATTCTCGAGTGCGATCCACTCGACCGGTTCGGCCTGCGCGCGGGACCTGGATGGGCATTTCGGCACCTTTGAAGATGCGGCTTGCCACCAGCTCCGCAGCTTGAATGCTATCCCCTGCGATGTAAGCGATCAACACATGCAAATCGACTAACGTCATGCGCTCACTTTAAATCTCGCCTCTCGCGCCGAACGCAAAACATTCGCTATATCGCTTACGACCTCGTTATGGGGAATGCCAGCCGATGTGTCCAGTAAAGCCGCTTCGACGCCCGTTCGGAACCACTCCTCGTAGCCGGGTTCCGGCTCTCCGAGTCCGGGGTGAACGGTGACGTCCGCGCAGAGATCCAATGCAAGGGGCAGGCGCTGGTCTTCCGGCAGCTGCATCGCGAGTTGGCGGACTTCGTCGAATGGGCGTTGCATGGCGGAATTGTAGCGCACGTTGCGAGTTGCGGGTTGCCGGTTATCAAGCTTGCAGGTTGAGAGCCGGGAGCTTGGGTCTTCAACTCTCAACCTGCGACCTGCAACCTTGAACTGTCTTTCAGAACTGTTTCCTATGGAAAGTGGCATAAAGTCGCCGCTGCTTCTACAATAAGCTGAGTATTCGTATCCCCACAGAGTTGCTCGCAGCAGATGGCGTGTCGATGCAAGGCCGCCGGCGAGGATTAAGGAAGCGCATGACGTTGAGCAGGATTGGCCGGATTTCGAGGGCCCTCGTAGTATCCATGGCGGTAGTGCTGGGCATGTCGGCGTGCGGTGGCTACACAGTCGGATTCATGTGGGTGCTGGGCACGCAGTACAACCAGATCTCCGGGTTCAAGATCGACGACTACACGGGCAACCTGACCACCATGGTGGACTCGCCGTACTCGTCCGGCGGTTCCAACCCGGTGTCGATTGCCGTCCGGGTGGGCGGGAACTTTGTCTTTGTGGTGAACAAGGGCACAGGCAAGGGCGACGGCAACGTCGCGGTCTTCGCGGTGGGCGAAGACGGCATCCTGACCTTCCAGGAGGCATACAGCACGGCCGGCAATACTCCGGTGTGGGCTGCCTCCGACAATACCGGCAACTATCTGTATGTTCTGGACTCGCAGGCTCCCGCGGGCGCGACCAATCCGGCCGACGGCGATATTACTGTCTTCCAGATCGATCCCGGCACGGGTCGGCTGCAACTGGTGCAGAACCAGAGCGTGCATGTGGGCGGCGTCCCCAGTGGCGCGCTGCTGAACTTCTTTGAGGTTGGCCCGGCTCCTACCACCTTCCGCGTTGGCGGCTCCTGTCTGTACACGATGGACACCGGCGACCAGACGATCTATCCGCTGGGCATCGGCGGTTCCGGCCAGTTGAACGTGCAAGTGAACTCAGAGCTGCATACCGGGGCGCAGAGCCTCTCGTCGATCAATGTGAGCGGCAGCGAAATCTATCTGACGGATGCGGGCAAGAACCAGATTCTGCCGTACACGGCCGGGGCAAACTGCAGTCTGAGCCCGCAGGCGGACGGTGCGGTGGCGAACCTGCCGCTGACCAGCCCCCCGGTCTACACCATGACGGATGCGAAGGGCAAGTTCCTGTATGTGGTGAACGCGAATGGCACCAACTCGCAGAATGCGGCCAACTCGATCTCGGCGTATGTAATCCAGACGACCGGCGCCCTGGTGCCGATCTCGGACCCGCAGAACCCGTATCCGGTGGGCAACGGGCCGGTATGCATGGTGGAGGATCCGTCCAACCAGTATGTGTACACGTCCAACCACAACGACGGGAGCGTGACCGGCAAGTACATTAACCAGAACACCGGCCAGCTTTCGGACCTGTCGCGCGGGTCGGTATTCCCGGCCAGCGGCCTGGCCACGTGCCTTGGTGTCAGCGGGACGGTCGATTAGCCGCCGCAACGTGGGTTGCCCCGGCACTGCGCCGGCGGCAACTGACGAGGCTAGACGGACGAAACTGGAGATGGATGGAGCCAGTGTGGCGCCGGCCTTTTCCGGACGGGATGGGGACGCGCAACAGTTTGTCCCGGAGCTATTGAATCGCATGAAGTTGAAACCGATGGGCCGCTGGGGAATGGCCGCAATGTTGTCTGTGGGTGTGGCGCTTGGCGTCACCGCGTGCAGCAACGACTACACCGTGTCGTACGTTTACATGACCACCTCCAAGGCGCTGCCGCATGGGCTGATGAATGCCTACCAGGTGGACTACCAGTCCGGCTACCTGCGTCCGCTGGCGGATTCGCCGGTGGATACTGGCGGCCGCGATACGGTAGGGCTGGTGGTGGCGCCCAACAACCTGTTCCTGTACACGGTCAACAACTTCGACTCCGACGTGGTGCTGTTTGCCATCGGGACCGACGGCAAGCTGTATCCGGAGGCGACCTACAACATCACGGGCAGCCTGCCGACCGCGGCTGCCATCGATGCTGCGGGCAAGTTCCTGTACGTCACGTTCACCTACCAGAACAACGCGAACGGGACCGAACTTTACACGCCGGCCAATCCTGGGCCGGGCGGCGTTACGGTGTTCCCCATCAAAGCGGACAATACCCTTGGCGTACCGTTTACCGTCAACGTGGGCCGTAACCCGATGGGCATCTACACCAGCAAGACCGGGAACTACGTTTACGTGATCGATCAGGACGCGGCGACCACCGCGAACCTGCTGGCGTTCAGCGAGAACACCTCGACCGGCGCGCTGACGGCCATTGGCGCGACCACTGTCAATCCGGGCAATGTGATCTCTACCGGCTATACCACTGGGCCGGACCCAGTGGGCATCCTGGGCGACGCCGCGGGAACGCACCTCTACGTGACGGACAATTCGCTGAGCCAGATCACGACGTACTCCATCGCCGGCGGCATTCCCACCGTGATCGGCAACCCCACGCCCACCGACTCCGGCCCCATGGGCATGTCCTTCGACCTGAGCGGGAAGTATCTGTATGTGGCAGCGAACCTGGCGAATGCGATCGACGGCTACACCCTGGCCGCAAATGGCGTCCCGGTGCGGTCCACGGTAGCGGCCACCGTGCAGGCGGGGACCGGACCGACATGCATCTCCGTCAGCGGCGCTCCGAGCAATGCGAATCCGAGCCACGCGGAGTATATGTATACGTCGAACGCGCTGAGCGGCAACCTGACCGGCGAGGAGTTGAATTCGGCGGACGGCAGCCTGGAGCAGATTCAGGCACAGCCATTTGGCGGCAGCGCACTGCCGACGTGCCTGGTGACGGTGCCGGCGCTTCCGTTGCGATGAGAACTTCGGGACGAGAGAACGATTTGCAGCATGAGGCAATGCAACAGCAGTGCCGGGCAAGACAGGAATTCGATTTTCAGCAGGCGGCGTGAAGCCGCCGGGACGAAGGAAACACATGAATCTGCATACCATCAGCCGTAAGGCGAAGGCCTCGATCGTAGCTGCCAGTGTATCGGCGGCGATTCTTGGTCTTGCGTCGTGCAGCCTCGACTACGTCGTTGGCTACGTCTACGTGACGACCGCGAAGAGCAGTCCGGGCGTGATCGACCAGTACTCCATCGACTATCAATCGGGCGCGCTGGCGCAGATTGGCACGCCGGTGGCAGCGGGCAACAACCCGGTGCGGATCGTGCCTGCGCCCAACGGAAAGTTTGTCTACGTCATCAACCAGGGCGACTCCACTGTTCAGGAGTTTGCGGTGCAGAGCGGCGGCGCGCTGGCCTCGGTGAACAAGTACAACACCGGCAGCCATCCCACCGCACTGGCCATCGACCCCCAGGGCGCGTACCTGTATGTCACGTTCACCTACCAGAGCGGCTACTCGGCGACAACGCCCGGCCCTGGCGGCGTCAACATCTTCCCGGTGAATGCGGATAACTCGCTGGGCAGCTCGTCCACGGTGAACGTAGGCAACAACCCGGTGGGCGTCTCCGTGAGCTACTACAACCACTTTGTATATGTACTGGATCAGGAGACGGCCACCACGGGGCAGATCCTTGGCTTTGCCCAGAGCACGAGCAACGGCGCGCTGACTCCGGTCCCCGGCACCACCATTACCACCGTGGCGGGCAAGACGGTGGCGGCGGGCTACGCTGCGGGCGTGATTCCCAGTGCCATCGCAGAGGAGCCGACCTCGCGGTTTGTCTACGTGACCGACGAGGCGGCGAACCAGCTGATCGGCTATACCGTGCAGGCCAATGGATCCCTGGTTGCGATGATCAACGGACCATTCCAGGCCGGATTGTTCCCCGTGAACCTGACCATCGATCCGACGGGCAAGCTGATCTACGTTGTCAACTATAACGCCAACACGGTGGAAGGCTATGCGATCGATACGATGACAGGCACGCCCTCCGGCGCGGTTGGCGCATTCGCGACGGCGCTGGGAGCCGGCCCGACCTGCGTGGTCGTGGACCCGGCGCTGGGCACCAATCTATACACCTCCAACACGCTGGACAATACTGTGACCGGGGAGAAGCTTTCCCCCAACACGGGCGGCCTGGCGCCGGTGCAGAACTCGCCGTTCCTGGCCTCCGGGCAGCCAACCTGCCTGGCCGTAGTGCCCAACGGGGCGCATGCGAGCCAGATCATTACTCCGTAGTAGTCGGTAGACAGCAGTCAGTAAAAGTCGCGAACGGCAGCCCCGAAAGAGGCTGCCGGTTCTGCCTTAATGGATTGTCTCGGGCGAAACGGTCGAGGCAAACGATCCTCGACCGTACAACGTACAACCAACAACGATAACGCACTACCTGCCACGGGACAGGATCGCCCTGCGGGCGGGTGTCTCCACAAAGTACATGGCGGCAACGGCGAGCGCCAGCGTGGCGGCGTAGGAGATCCACGGGTCGTAGGCCTGGACGTGCAGGCGCTGGGCCACGTGGTACTGATGCAGCAGGTTCAGGAAGTTGAAGTGCAGCAGGAAGAGCGCGTAGCTGGCCTGTCCGAGCAGCTCCACCGGCTTCCAGGCAAAGACGGCGGCGAAGATGTTGCGCCCGCTCAGCCCGATGGTGAGCGCGGCGAACAGCGGAACCAGCAGGCCGCCGTGCATCAGGATGTAGGGCACGCGGGCGATGGCCGTGGCAAAGAACACGCCCAGCCCTGCCAGGCTGGCCGCGGCGACCAGCGTACGCTGGCGGACGGTCAGCACCAGCCCGGATTGCAGTTTTCCCAGTGCCATGCCGACCAGGAAGGTGCAGACGTACGCCAGCGGCGTGTACTTGAGCGTGCGGATCCAGACGCCTGAGCTGTAGCGGTTAGCCGGTCCGGGCAGGTGGTCCGGGTTCAGCAGCAGGTACAGCGTGTGCGGCACCAGGCCCAGCGCCCAGACCGCCAGAATGACGGCAACCAGCCGGCCCGGACGTTTGGGCCAGGGCAGTTGCAGGAACCAGGGAAAGGCGAAGTAGAGCGCGGCCTCGGCGGAGAGGGTCCACGCGACGGTGTTCCAGAAGGTGGCCAGCGCGGGGCTCCAGCCCTGCAGCATCAGCGGCGTCAGCACCAGCCCCTCAAAGAACTGGCCGTGGGAGCGGGCGTGCCACTCCGCGGCCAGCATGGCGAACGACAGCACGAGCGAGAGCAGGTAGACGGGATAGAGCCGGGCAAAGCGGGCGCGCCAGAACTGACGCTTGTTCAGCGGCTGCGGCCGGTCGCCGTAGTTGTAGGCCAGCACATAGCCCGATAGCAGGATGAAGAAGCCGACGAAGACGTAGGAGTTGTCGATGACCGGGTAGAGCAGCCCCATGTGCGGCGGCGTGAAGTGGAACAGGACGATGTTGACCGCCAGCAGCGTGCGCAGGCCGGTGAGCGCAGGCAGCGGCTGCTTGCGCGCGGGCGCAGCGGGCTTCGCAAGCGCGGGAGCGGGGCCGCCGGGAGTGAGCAGGGCTTCGGGCACTTGTTTAGTTTAGATGAGGATTTGGAGTGTCCGGGTGATAGGCAGGCTCGGATTCTGTCTGCTCGTACGAGGCGCCGAATGGGTTTCAGGGGTTAGTTCGTCTAAAATGTACTCAAGAAAGTGTCGGGATCGCTTCCATGAAAATGGCCACCGAAGTCCCCACCGTCTGGAATCAACTCGCCAAAGCAATGTATCTGCAGGATTCGCCCACGGCCGAAGTGAGGCTGTCCGAACGTGCCTCGTCTTCGTTTGGGAGGTTTCGGAGCAGCGAAGGCCTCCCAGAAGTTGCGCGTCCGGTCGTGGGGGAACGTGGCTACATTGTCGCGTTGCAGCTCAAAGCCATACCTTTCATCGAGCAATTCTTCGGCAACCGAAAGGTATCGAGTGGTCCATACCCAGTTGGGGGAGTCAGTGCAATCGACTTACAGGAAGAACCATCTGTCCTGCTTCCAAATCCCTTCGACGCATTGGTGGTATATGTCACTCAAGCTGCTCTAGATGACATTGCCTATGCTCATCAGTTGCCACGAGCAGAGCGACTGGTGTGGCCGCAGGGAGTATTCGATCCCGTCGTCCACCACCTGGGGCAGGCCCTCGTCTCTACGCTTGAGCAACCCCACCACGCTTCGAAGATTTTTCTGGACCAAGCGCTGCATGCCTTGAACTGTCATTTTTTCTGCTCTTACGCCGGTGCGAGAGTATCGGCCCCGCAATTTCGAGGCGGACTCTCTTCCTTGCAGATGCGAAGAGCGACAGAGCTTTTGGAGGCTAGCCTGGACGGCAATATTGCTCTCCAGCAGGTCGCGGAAGCATGTGAATTGTCCATCAGCCACTTTGCCCGGGCCTTCAAGCAGACCTTTCGCACGCCGCCTTACAGGTGGCTGATCGAGCGCCGCGTGGACCGGGCCAGAGATCTTATGACGAATTCGCGGCTGCCCCTGGCCGACATCGCCATTCGGTGTGGATTCGCGGATCAATCCGCGCTGAACCGCTCGTTCAAACGAATTCATGGGGTCGCTCCGGGGACATGGCGGCGAGGACAACTCGCGGCCGCTTAGAGCGGTTTCACGATTTATGTGGCCTCTGAGAAGTCTGTGCAATGCAGTTTTCCTTGAGGGAAAACCGCGCGAGCGTTCTTGGCCCCGGACATAGCAATCGTGAAACCGCTGTAGCCCGGTCGACTTTCGATGGCGAGCGCTTTCTCCCGACTCTCGCGACATTCCAGCAGGAATGGCCAGCTTTTGATGGTTTTCGCCTAGATGCTCCTCGCATCCCAAATTAGCCTCGGATGTAACAGGACAGCGAATGTGAGAATGGCCACAAGAATTGTGGTTTTCGCGCATTTACTGAGTCCGTACGGACCCTCGGAGAGCCGTTTCAAGTCCCGTACAGATCTTCCCTACATCAAAGGAGAAAAAACAATGCAGGCATTCAGGTTTGCTCGGAATGTGGTGACGACGTGTGTCGCACTACTCGCAATGATCGTTCCTGCCACTAAGGCGATGGGACAAACACCGCCTACTGAAGGGGCAAAAACCGTACTCCTGATTCACGGAGCATGGGCGGACGGTTCAAGCTGGTCGAAGGTGATTCCGTTGCTGGAGGCGAAGGGACTGCATGTTGTCTCGGTTCAGATTCCGCTGACATCCTTCGCGGATGACGTTGCGGCAACGCAGCGGGCCATTGCTCTGGAGGATGGGCCGGTATTGCTCGTCGGACACTCCTACGGAGGAGCTGTCATCACCGAAGCCGGCAACGATCCCAAGGTGGCCGGACTCGTCTATGTGGCGGCCGTGGCTCCGGACCAGGGAGAATCCACTTTTGGTCTCATTACCAGCGTTGCGACACCGATCGGTTCAGAGCTGCGTCCCGACAAGAGCGGCTTCCTCAAGCTGACTCCCAAGGGGATTGCCGAGGACTTTGCCCAGGACCTTTCCGCCAAAGAGATTTCGATCATAACCGCAACGCAGGTGCCGGTAAGCGTCGCCGCAATGAAGGGTGAGGTCACGACTCCAGCCTGGAAGTCGAAGCCGTCGTGGTACATCGTTGCCGCAAATGATCGGGCAATTTCACCCGATCTCGAAGCAGCTCAAGCGAAGCGGATCGGCGCAACAACGACAACCGTCCCCTCCAGCCACGTGGCTATGCTGGCTCAACCGTCGAAGGTTGCCGGTGTGATCTTCGACGCAGCGTCAAAAGCGGGTTCGAAGTAGAGCCCTGTAGGTCCTTTCATGCTCAAGGAATCGGTGGGCGCGATCTGTCGTGGCTTGCTTGCAAGTTACGACAGATCTGTTGTCCGGGCTCGATGGGGCAATCCTCCGCTGGGCTGCGGGACGACAAGGGGCAGGGACCCGCCCGTGACGGTGGGACTGTCACGAATGGGCCACCCGGCAACAGATTGAGTGCCTTGCGGGAAGCTGAGGCCCGAATCTGTTATGTTCCATTCAGCATGGGTCACGCCAAGCCCCCTCGACCGAAACGAAAGCCGCCGCACGCATTTGTGCTGGAAGCGCTCGCGCCCTTGGATCCCGAGGTGCGCCCAATGTTTTCCGGGTTCGCCGTCTACCTGTGCAATCTGCTGGTTTGCATGCTGCGAGAAAGCGACAAATCTCCCCGGGACAATGGCGTGTGGCTTGTCCTTTCGGACACGACCGATCCCAAAGATCCGGCTGTTCGCCGGGAGTTCCCTTCGCTCCGCCCCATCGAACTGCTCGGCGGTAAGATTGGCCATTGGCTTGTGATTCCAAGCGACGGTGCCGACTTTGAGACGGAGGCTCTGCACGCGTGCGACCTGCTGCTCCGTCACGATTCCCGGCTCGGCCGGATTCCTGCCTCCAGACGATAAGTGTTTGCGAGTCTCCCGGTGTGAGATCACAACGTGTGATCTCACACCGGGAGACTCGTTAATCTTTATGGCGTGACCAGCGAGCCCAGCGGTTCGCCCTGGATGACGCGGACGATGTTGCCGGGTGTCTTCATGCTGAAGACCATCATGGGCATGTTGTTGTCGCGGCACAGGGAGACGGCGGCGGTGTCCATGACGCGCAGGTTCAGGCGCAGCATGTCGCTGTAGGAGATCTCGGGGAACTTGGTGGCGTCGGGGTGGGTCTTGGGGTCTGCGGTGTAGATGCCGTCGACAGAGGTGGCCTTGAGCAGGATGTCCGCGCCGATCTCCATGGCGCGCAGGCTGGCGGCGGTGTCCGTGGAGAAGTAGGGGTTACCGGTGCCGGCGGCGAAGATGATGACGCGGCCCTTCTCCAGGTGGCGGATGGCGCGGCGGCGGATATACGGCTCGGCGACCTGGTGGATGGAGATGGCCGACATCACGCGGCAGTTGATATCCAGCTTCTCGATCGCGTCCTGCAGGGCGATGGCGTTGATGACGGTGGAGAGCATGCCCATGTGATCTGCGGCGACGCGGTCCATGTCGATGGCCTGCTGGGCGACGCCGCGGAAGAAGTTGCCTCCGCCGACGACGATGCCGATCTCGACTCCCAGGGCGTGGACGGCGGCGATCTCTGCGGCTACTTTGTGGATGAAGATGGCATCGATGCCGAAGCCCGTGCCGGCGGCCAGGGCTTCTCCGGAGATCTTGAGGAGGACTCGCTTGTACATGTCAGGTGTAAGTATCGCATGGGGGGGTTCCGCGCGCGCGGACGCCGGGACCGGCGGGCGGCTGGCGCTGTGCAATTGAGAAAGTGCCACTCAAGACTGAGGGCTTGTCCCGGCCGCATGTGCGCTGCCAGACAAGCCCTCTCTATGGATTGGATTGCGACACGGTGCGGGTTCTCCGCGCCGGGGTTATTTCTTGCCGAGGACGTTTCCGCTCATGACGTTATCGGGGCCAAAGATCTTGATGTCGTCGCGACCGGTTTTGATATCCAGGCGGGCGTACTTGCCGGGGCCGCCCGGGAAATCCACGGTGACGACTGCTTCGCTGGCCAGTATGGAGTAGAGCTTATTGAGCAGCGGGTCAAAGGTGCCGGGAGCGAACTGGCCTTCATCCAGAGCCTCGCCGCCGGTATCCGCGGTGAGCTGGGTGAAGTTGGTCTGTCCTTCCAACTGGCCACCGTTGTTGCGGTTCGGGTCCACCGGCGGGTAGTCCAGCCAGAAGAAGGGATAGGGCACGACGCCGGTGCGCTGCAGGAACTCCGTGGCGCCACTGACATCCGGGTTCAATTGGTCTCCGCCCTGCTGCTGTCCGTTGCCGCGGGTGATGCCATCGGTAAAGACCAGCACCGCGCGCAACTTGGCGGGGTCGCCGTTGGGCCAGTGGGCGGCCAGGTCCTTCAGGCAGGAGTAGGGATTGCCATTGTCGTTCTTGGAACTGGCGGCCTGCTCACGGGTCTTCTGGATAAACGATTTGGCGACGAGGTCGTGGTCGGTGGTGAAGGGCTGCACGATCACCGACTTGCCCTGCAGCATCCAGCCGACGCCGATCTCGAAGTTGGAGGGCATGCTGTCGACGAACTTCTTGATCTGGTCGAACTGGCCATTGCCGCCGATCATCTGCATGGAGTCGAACAGGATCATCAACTGCACGACATGAGGACCCTTGAAGAGGGGATCGAAGGCCTTGATGGGGGCGGGCTTGCCGCCAATCTTGATCTCGGTGATGTCGGCCTGCGTGAGCGGCGGAAGAGCTTCCGTATGCGCGGCTTTCTTGCCGGCGGGGATGGCGCGCACCACGATCATAGTGGGGGTCTGCGCGACTGCCGCGGCCGAAATGAGGGCCGGAACCGCGGCGGAAACGACCAGCAATGCGGCGGCGGCTGCGGCCAGAATGCGGGAGGGGCGGAGCGAAAGGGTGGGTTGTACGGGTACTGTGGGGGTAGATTCCGGGGTCATAGCAGGCTCTCCTGTGGCCTTCCGTCTCTGCCAGGCCAGCGACGGAAGCCGCACGACCAGCACTGGAGACGATGCCAGACCACTATAAACGATTGCTGCGGCTGGAGGGCGAAGCGGGTTGGACGGGGCGGATGTTCGCGCGTTCCAGGCGGGAATGTTGCCACTTCTGGCGCGATGGCGAAGCATGAGCACCTGGATGATCGGGTGGTCTAAACGATCGGGGAGGTGTTGGCGGCGGCGGCACGTTTGGCTTTGCGCCGGCTGAGCACGGAGCTGCGGCGGGTGCGGGCGCGCTCACTGGCATGGTCGATCTTCTTCCAGAAGCCCACGAAGTAGTCCGTGGCGGAGATGATCGATACGATGGTCATCCAGTAGATCGCCCACATGGCGACCATGTGGACGGCAACGATAAAGCCGCCCCAGTCCCAGTAGTTCCAGCGATGCGCCAGGATGGCGGCGACCACGGAGACAATCTGGATCACGGTCTTGAGCTTGCCGATGTCGGAGGCCTCGATTGTGAAGCCCTCGGAGGCGGCGATGGAGCGCAGCCCGGATACCAGGAACTCGCGGCCGATGATGATGACGGCGATCCATGGTGGCACGATGTTGGGCGTGTAGGCCACCAGGATGATGTAGGCCGCGGTGACCATCAGCTTGTCGGCCAGCGGGTCCAGCAGCATGCCCAGGGTGGTGATCTGCTTGCGCCGTCGCGCCAGGTAGCCGTCCAGGCCGTCGGTAATGGAGGCGAGGATGAAGACGGCGGAGGCGATCAGCTCCTGCTGGCCGCCTGCCAGGCCGTGGGTCGCGTGGTTTGCAGGGAAGGCCGGTGAGAGTATCCAGATCAGCAGCGGCACTGTGGCGATGCGGCTGAGCGTGATGGAGTTGGGCAGGTTCATGGGCCTCGGTACGCACGGCGGTCCGCGCGAACGAGATGGGCTCCCGGCAGGATGGAGCGCCCAAATCCGATCATGAGCAGACATTAGCATTCTGCCACACCTGCGCGCAGCAACGGCACAAAGAGTGTGCTTCCATTGCGGGAATCGGTGCGAAATCAGCGCCGTAGCTGCCGATTCTGTCCTCGTAAAGCGTATCCTGCGCGTGATAGATTGGCAGGTGTCCTGAACGCCCCAAAAGCCATCGGCCTGGTTCCCATGTCGCTCTCCTCCTGTACTCTCCGGTGTTCTGCACTCTGCCTCCTGGGCATGCTTCCGGGGGCGGTGTGGGCGCAGGCGGGCAAGCCGCAGTTCACGCAGCCGCAGCCGAACCTGACCGGCGGGCAGGTGTCGAGCTTCGTCACCGGCACGACTCAGCTTGGGTCGAGCTTTCCCGACCTTGTGTATGTCAATGCGGCGACCGGCGCGGCGCCGAACTCGAGCATCCTGGTGGGCGAGTTGCTGAACTCTTCCGGCGCCGGCTTCTACAATCTGGCGCAGAACCAGATCACCTTCCCCAATGTGTCCAACGTGGTTACGGCACTCGCCGACTTCAATGTAGACGGCAACACCGACTACGCGTTCGCGTTGACGCCCACGGTGGCAGGCGGCCCCAACCTCTGCGTCTATTACGGGACCGGCGCGACGGTGCTTTCCGGATTGACCTCGTACAAAGGCCCGGGGCCGCCGCCCACCTACTATCCGCCCAGTGCCTCCGGCAAGAGCGGCTGCGTCGCGTTTGCGACGACGGGCACGCAGCCGCCGAACTTTGCGTACGTTACGGCGTTCCCCTTCAAGCCGAGGTTCGTGAGCAACCTGCTGATTGAAGACAGCGCCAACAACCTGATCTATGTGCTGGCGAACAGCGGCGCCTCCGGTAGCAATGGATTGCTGCCTGCATTCAGTCTGAAGCCCACCATCAGCCTTCCCGCAGGCACGGCCGCCGGGCCGATTTACGTCGGCGACTTCAACAACGACGGCTTCAACGACTTCATCCTGAACGACCAGACCGGCCACTCCGCGCTGCTGTACCTGGGCAATGGCGATGGCACGTTCCAGGCACCGAAGACGCTGCTGCTACAGAACAGCACCACCAACGTCAGCTCCATGCTGGTGCAGGATATGGACGGCGACGGCATTCCGGACCTGGTGGTGGAGACCAACGAGTTTCTTCCCGGCGTGATCCAGATCTTCAAAGGCCATGCCGACGGCACGTTTTCGCCGACGCCCGAGGGCGGCACGTCCTCTTCCACCAGCGCTTATAGCGGTCTCGGTGGGCACCTGGTGGCGATCGATCCCAGCACGCTGAACATCTTGACCACCACGCCGGTGGGTCTGAGCGTGCTGACCACGCCCAAGGGCACGTTGAACTACACGCTGCAGAGTATCTACAACATCGGTCCGGGGCGGACGTCGTTTGCGCTGCTGGACTTCTTCGGCACCAACCAGCTCGATCTTGCGGTCGACTCGCCGGAGGGAGTGGCGATTGCGCTGGCGGACACCAACAGCGACGGCGGCTTCCAGACGTCGAAGGCGTACTCGGCGCTGTCCACCGCGCTGTCCTCGACCGTGGGCCTGTTCCGCAATGCGGTAAATAACCCCAAGGGCAACGTGGATGTAGTGGTATCCGATGCCGGCGCGCAGGGATATATGCTGACGGGCAACGGCGACGGCACGTTCAACTCCTTCGGCTTCACCAATCCAACGGCCACCGTCCCGGCGAATGTTCCCCCTGGAGTGTGGTCCAACATCTTCTCGGGAGACTTTGACGGCGACGGCAATCAGGATGTGCTGTACTCGTTCACCGGCGAGCCCCAGCCTGCGCCGACGGGGATTGTTCCACTGGTGTACATCCAGTATGGAATCGGCGATGGGACCTTTACGGCCACGGGGTCTACCTACAATGCCACCGTCTCCGGCGGCTTTCCGAGCGGTGTGTATGTAGAGTCGGCGATTGCCGATGTGAACGGCGACGGCCTCTCCGACTTCGCCATGAGCGATCAGTTGATCAGCGGAGTTGCGCTGGGGACGAAGGCAAGACCCAGCTCTTTCGCAGGTGGGTTCGGGGTGCCGGGCAGCGGGGAGCAGTTCAGTCCGGTCGCGGCGGGATTCATCAAGGCAAATCGCCTGAACAAGCAGGACCTGATCTTCCAGCGTGGCGGCATCCTGATCCCGTACCTGAACGATGGCACCGGCACGAACTTTACCGCGGAGCCCGCGCTGGCCGGTTCGCCATCGTCCTTGCTGCTCACGCTGAGTGCGGTCTTGCTGACGGACATCGACAACGACGGCAACGGCGACGTGGTGGCGCTCTACTACAACCCGGCGGTCAACTCCGCCAAGGGCGCGCCGGTAGCGCCGTGCCAGTTGTACATCTGGTGGGGCAACGGCGATGGGACGTTCAGCCAGACGCCGCAGATTATCAACCTGGTCCGCAACGACACCCTGGCCGCCGTGGGAGATATGAACCGCGATGGGCTGCCGGACATTCTGCTGGCGGACGGCTCGGTGGTGACGGTGCTGTACAACCAGGGCAGCCGGATCTTCAAGAGCGATTTTCTGACCTGCGAGGCGGTGCAGGGCGCCAACTGCGGGGAGCAGCACTTTCTGGCCGGGCAGGGCGTGAACTCGCTCTCCGTGGCGGACGTGAACGGCGATGGTTCGCCCGACCTGATTGTGGCCAACGGCGGCGCGGCCATCTCCAACCCGCTGGCGCTGGGGGGCGCGACGCAGTCGTCGATCAGCCTGCCGCAGAACCCGGACATCAACAGCGGCGGCATTACCGTGCTGCTGAACAACTACCTGACCAAGCCGGTGACGGGTACGCTGGTGGCCACGCCGGAGCCGAGCGCCTACCAGGCGACCTTCACGCTGACGGCCACGCTGACGCCGACCGCGGGAGTTGCGCTGCCCACGGGGACGGTGACGTTCTACATCGACGGAGTGACGAACTCGGCCATTTCGTTTATCCCGGTGGTGCCGGGCACGGCGACGTCGACGGCGAGCGTGACCATCCCTGCGGGGAACGGGTACGCGGTGGGCGTGCATCCCATCCAGGCGACCTACAGCGGCGACTCGGTCAACTCGTCGCTGACACTGAACGGCGCGGCCGGCACACACTTTATTACCAACAGCACCACCACGACGAATATGTACCTGTGCATCGGCCCGACGGCGGCCTGTCCGGCGCCGCCCGCGACGGTCGTGCCGACTCCTCCGTATTCTGCCGCACTAACGATGTACTACGGCGAGATATGGAACGGCATCCTGGACGCCTTTGCCAACGACGGCACCTCCCTGACCGGAACGGTCGCGCTGGACGACGTGTACAACGGCGGAGCGCCGGCCGTGATCTGCACGGTTCCGGTGAACGGCGGAGCCTGCCCGGCCAGCGTAGGCGTATCTACCGCCGCAGGCTCGACCACCGGCGCGCAGGTGGGCGTGAACATGCTGACCGCGGCCTACTCCGGCGACCCGACCCACGCGGGTTCCACCTCGCTGCCGGTCACCATTACGGTGCTGCCGGACACGGTGACGGCTACGCTCATCGGATCGCCGAACCCGTCGCCGCTGGGCCAGCCGGTTACCTTTACGGCGACGTTCACGGGCAACTATGTGGCCCCAACCGGCACGGCGAACTTTACCTACACCACGTCGTCCATTCCGACGGCCACTCCGCTGGGCACGGCGCCGCTGGTGCCGGGTTCGGGACTCACCAGCACAGCCACCTTCACCACGTCGACGCTGCCCCTCGGCACCGACCAGGTCACCGTGGGCAACGTCGCGACTCTGGACTTTGTCACAGGCGTCGCGTCGACCAACGAGATCATCACAGCGGCGCTGCCGGGGACGTTTGCGTTGAGCGTGTCGCCGAATCCCGCTGGCGTCGGCGTGGGCAACAGCTCCGGGCTTACGGTCACCGTGAGCGCGCTCAATGGGTTCAACTTTGGCGTGAACCTCGCGTGCGCCAACCTGCCGGCGGAGATGTCCTGCACCTTTCTGAACAGCACCCTTACACCAGGTGCGACAACGCCGGGCAGCACCACGCTGTTTGTGGGCACCTCCGCGCCGCACGCGTGCGGCACCACGCAGCCGTACTTCGTCGGCGGGAACCTGATGCCGGTTACGCTGCCGTCGCTGGCGGGTCTGTTGGCGCTGCTGCTGCCGGGCCGGCGGCGCTGGCTGCGGATGCTGGTGGCCATCGTTGCGGTTGCGACGGCCATGCAGGTGACGGGCTGCGGCAACTGCACCGACCTGGGCAACCGTCCTGGGACCTATACGTTCCAGGTAACGGGCAGCTCGACAGGAACGTCCGAAGTGGAATCGCAGACAGTCACGCTGAATGTGACGATTTGAGTCGACTAACCACTAACCACTAACCACCGCCTCTACGCATACATTCCCCGCTTCCTGGTCGTGTAGGCCACGCGGTCGATGGCCAGCATGTAGGCGGCGATGCGGTTGTTCACGGCGTGGGTCTGGGCGTAAGCGATCACGTCCTGGAAGCTTTCGGTCATGATGCGGTCGAGGCGCTCGTTGACGACCTCCGCGGTCCAGAAGAATCCCATGCGGTCCTGCACCCACTCGAAGTAGCTGGCGGTCACGCCGCCGGCGTTGGCCAGGATGTCCGGGATGACAAAGACCTTCTTGTCGGCCAGGATCTGGTCTGCGGGAATGGTGGTTGGCCCGTTGGCGCCCTCGCACAGGATGCGGCAGCGCAGGCTGGCTGCGTTGCGGCTAGTGATGACGTTCTCGGTGGCGGCGGGGATCAGGATCTCGCACTCGCGGGTCATCAGCTCGGCGGGGTCGGCTGCCTCCGCCTCGGCAAACCCGGTGATGGTCCGGGCCTTCGCGCGGTGGCGCAGCAGCGCGTTGATGTCGATGCCGTCTGCGTTGTACAGGCCGCCGTCGACCTCCGCGATGCCGACGATGGTGTAGCCCTTGTCAAAGAGCAGCTTGGCCGCGTTGGACCCCACGTTGCCGAAGCCCTGGACGATGACGCGGCAGCCCTCCACCGGCATGCTGAGGTATTTGAGCGCCTGGTCGCAGACGACAGAGATGCCGCGCCCCGTGGCCTCCAGCCGTCCGCGTGAGCCGCCGAGCTCCACGGGCTTGCCGGTCACCACGCTGGTGACGGTCTGGCGCATATGCATGGAGTAGGTGTCCATCATCCAGGCCATGGTCTGCTCGTTGGTGCCCATGTCGGGTGCGGGCACATCCTTCTCCGGCCCGATGAACTCGATCAGCTCCGCGGTGTAGCGGCGGGTCAGCCGCTCCAGCTCGCCCTGCGACATGCCGCGCGGATCGCAGATGATGCCGCCCTTGGCGCCGCCGAAGGGGATGTTGACCACGGCGCACTTCCAGGTCATCCAACTGGCCAGGGCGCGAACCTCGTCCAGGCTCACGTCCGGCGCATAGCGGACGCCGCCCTTACCCGGCCCGCGGGAGATGGAGTGCTGCACGCGGTAGCCGGTGAAGACCTCGATGCGGCCGTCGTCCATGCCCACAGGGATGTGGACGATGAGCTCGCGCGTGGGCTGCCGCAGCACCTTCCAGATGCCGTCGTCCAGGTTCAGCTTTTTGGCGGCGTAATCGAAGCGGGCCTCCTGGGCCAGCCAGGGATTCAACTCTTCTTCGAGCGACATCAGCGGGACGAACTGGACGGTCTTGCGGCGCTCGGTTGCTGCGGGCCGTTCGGTTGCGGGAATCAACTGCTCTGTTGCCATGTGTTCTCCATTTCGGGGTGGTGCAAAACTCATCGGCTGCGACCCCAAGCCTCCAGAGCATAGGCCCATGCCGGCGTCGGGGGCAAGCTGCGCCGAACCACGCGCGCCACCTGCCCGGACGCCACGGGGCATCCGTCCAGACGCCACGGGATTGGATGCGCGGCGCACCCTGCCTGGACACATTTCCTGCGGCTGCGGACGGTCTGTGGCGCGAGCCGCGGCAGGTGCTTTAAACTGGCCACTCAGCTGGGCGCTGCAAAGGAGAAACCGTGGCCAGAACCCACCAATACACCGTTGCACTGGAGTGGACGGGCAACAATGGCAGCGGCACCTCCGGCTACCGCGACTACCGCCGCGACCACGAGCTCACCGCGCCGGGCAAGCAGCCGATTCCGGGCTCGTCCGACAAGGCTTTCCGCGGCGATCCCGCCCGCTGGAACCCGGAGGAGCTGCTGGTGGCGGTGCTCTCCGCCTGCCACCAGCTCGCATACCTGCACCTGTGCGCGGACGCGGGGATCTTGGTGCTGGCCTACGCGGATCAGGCCGAGGGCGCGATGCAGGAGGCGCCCAACGGCTCCGGCCGCTTCCAGAGCGCCACCCTGCGGCCGCGGGTGACGGTGGTGGCGGGTACCGACCTGGCGCTCGCGCGCGATCTTCACCACTCCGCCCACGCTAAGTGCTTTATTGCCAACTCGGTCAACTTTCCGGTGCGGGTGGAGGCTGAGATCACGGAGGTCTGAGGGGGCGGGGAACGGCTCCCGGTCCGTATACCACTTATTTGGTATGGCCGCGTCGGCATGCAGTTGTCAGAATGGAACGACCTCCGAATCAGATTTCGGAGCGTCGCCTGCCTCGGCTGCGGACAGATCGCATCCCATGCCCTGGCATCCTGTTATGTGCAGCGCAACCTGCAACTTGCACCACTGAGGTCCGGTTCCCTTGATCATTTGCAAACACTTCGGCCACTTGAAGCACGTTGCCCTTGCGGGAGCGATCGCCGCCTCCAGCCTGATTGCTCACGCCTCAACCCTTCCCTACAGCTCCGATGAGCCATCCAGCGCCGGTGCGTCTGCCTTTACGGACAGCCCGACCACGGATGTGTCTCCCACCGACCCGGTATTTGTCTCACCTGCCGGCGACCCTGGCAGCAGCGACCCGGGCGTGAGCGATGTGGGGCAGGACTCCTCCGGCACCGACTTCATCGCGGAGGTCGACATGTACCCGGAGGCTGGAAGCTTTGCCTACGATATCTCCGGCGGTTCGTTCCTGTCGGCGCCGGGTATTACGGCGGAGCCTTCTTCGCTGCTGCTGCTGGGCACCGGCATCCTGGTTCTGGCGGCCGTGGCACGCCGCAGGAGCAGTGGCGGAGCGTCGAGTGCAGCGGGTCTTTCCGCGTAGCAGAGGGATTCCAGGTCCAGTGTGCCTTCCGCACGTATGATGGAAGCACACGCTATGCCTGCCGCACCCCAAGCCTCTCCGTCCGCCCGCGAGTTTCTCAAGCTGAGCCACGACCACACGCTGGTCCCCGTCTACCGCACGGTGACGGCGGACCTGGAGACGCCGGTCTCCGCCTTTCTCCGCATTGCGGGCAATGAGCCCGAGGCGTTCCTGCTGGAGTCGGTGGAGGGCGGCGAGCATGTGGGCCGCTACACGTTCATCGGCATCCAGCCGTACCGCAAGCTCGTTTCGCGCGGCACGTCCATTACCGACCAGAACCGGGGCGAGCGCCGGGCATTTGAGGGCGACATCTTTGCGGAGTTGAAGCAGGCGTTGAGCGGCCACACGCCGGCGCGCCTGCCCGGACTGCCGCCGTTTACCGCCGGCGCGGTCGGCTTCTTCAGCTATGACGTGGTGCGCCAGATTGAGCGGCTGCCGTCGTTGGCCAAGGACGAGCTGGGCGTGCCGGATGCGTGCCTGATGTTCTTCGATCAGGTGCTGGCCTTCGACCACGTCAAGAAGGAGATCCACCTGATCGTGACCGCCGATCTGGCGGCCGTGGCGGCGTTGCTGGCCTCGCGCGCGCTGAGCGAGCAAAAGGGCGAGACCGGCGCCGCAGCGCAACTGGCGAAGATGGCGACTGCCGCGGCGCAGGACGCCTACGCCCGCGCGCTGAAGCGCCTGGGCCGGCTGGAGAAGCGCCTGTCGCGTGCGCTGCCCAAGCCGGCGAAGAAGCTGGCCGCGACCGCCAAGCTGAAGCTGACTGCACGCACCACCAAGCCCGCGTTTCTGAAGGCTGTGGCCAGGACCAAGGAGTACATTGCCTCGGGCGATGTCTTCCAGTGCGTGCTCTCGCAGCGCTTTGACTGCGTTCCGGGCGTGGATGCGTTCGATGTGTATCGCGCGCTGCGTATCGTCAATCCATCGCCGTACATGTACTTTCTGCGCTTTGGGCTGGACGCGTCCAGCGCCGGCAAAAAGCTGAAGGGCAAGACTGCGAAGCGGCTGGCCCAGCGCGGGGCGGCGCACATTGTGGGCAGCTCGCCGGAACTGCTGGTGCGTGTGCATGGCCGCGATGTGGAGTACAGGCCCATCGCCGGCACGCGCCCGCGCTCCGCGGACGAGG
>Ga0302198_10001959_pt1 | contig 22090 bp, 23 predicted proteins | sample II_Bog_N2_2_FD_193521 | JGI IMG/M metagenome (GOLD analysis project Ga0302198, IMG submission 193521) | Peat permafrost microbial communities from Stordalen Mire near Abisko, Sweden - II_Bog_N2_2 | ecosystem: Environmental > Terrestrial > Soil > Wetlands > Peat | place: Sweden: Abisko... | reverse complement strand
CTAGTACCACGTAACATCTTGTATTTCGCATATTGACGTCGGGTGTTTTTTGGTAAAAGATAGGGCATGACACCCCGTTATCGCGTTACACTCAGCGAGGATGAGCGCAGCCGGCTGGAAGAACTGGCGCGCTCGGGCAAGACAGCAACTCACACTTTTATTCATGCCCGCGCATTGCTGCTGTGCGATGCCGGACCGCACGGCAGTCCCTGGAAGGTCGCCGACGTGGCGGAAGCATTGGGCGTTACCCCGCGCACCATCGAACATCTCAAAGAACGATTTGTAGAAGAGGGCATCGAAGCCGCGTTGCAGCGCAAACCCCGCGCCAAGCCCGCCAGGCTTTGCTTTGACGGTGCCTTTGACGCTCGCTTGACCGCCCTTGCGTGCTCGCCAGCACCCGACGGTCGAGCCCGGTGGACGGTGCGCCTGCTGGCTGAAAAGATAGTGGAGTTGAAGATCGCGCCGAAAGTTTCCACCATGAGCGTTCATCGTGCTCTAAAAAAAACGAACTTAAGCCTCACTTGAGCAAATACTGGAAGATCCCGCCTGATGGCTGCGCCGCCTTTGTTGTGTGCATGGAAGATGTGCTTGATGTGTACCATGCGCCCTACGACCCGCTATTTCCGCTGGTCTGCATGGACGAATCCAACAAGCAGTTGGTGGGCGAGGTGCACGCCCCGCTGCCCCTGGCTCCGGGGCGCGGTCAAATCATCGACCACGAGTATGTGCGCAATGGCGTGGCGGATATTTTTCTGGAAGTCGAACCGTTGCGCGGTCGCCGCCACGTCGAAATCACCGAACAGCGCACGCGGAAAGACTGGGCCATGTTCGTCAAAGGCATGCTCGATGAGCGCTACCCGCAGGCCATAAAGGTTCGCTTGGTGATGGACAATTTGAATACCCACAGTGCCGCTTCTCTTTATGAAGCCTTCGAGCCGGAGGAGGCCCGGCGATTGGCCAGGCGCCTCGAAATCCATTACACTCCCAAACACGGAAGTTGGCTCAACCTCGCGGAGATCGAGTTGAGCGCACTCAACGGCCAGTGCCTCAATCGCCGAATCCCGGCCATTGAGCTGATGCGAAAGGAAGTGGCGGCATGGGAACGGGATCGGAACAACCGAAATGCCACCATCGATTGGCGCTTCACGACCGAGGATGCCCGCATCAAATTGAAACGCCTCTATCCGAAATTATGAGTGATACGCGGCACTAGTCTGAACATAGCATTCAAAGACAATCATCTCAAGCTTTGTTGTTTGTGGTTCGATGAGGTGTTGGTTGATACCCTAATCAGACACGATGAGATGTGTTCAAAGCTAATCGGCGGGCTGGTCGAATATGAGAGCAACGCAGGCGCGATAGCAAAGAAGCTCTCAGATGTCATTGTTCCCCTTGCTCGAAGGGCGGACAGGAGCGTAATCGGAGACAGATTTCAAGAATCCTCGCGAGGGTATCCGCGGTGGGGTGAACGTAATAGGAACTACACTTATCCTGAACCGGAGACAACCCAAGAATATGCGCACAACCACCTGCTCGGATTGATTGAGCAGGAACATGGAGTTCAACATTTCAAGGGTTGGGAGACCGAACAGGCCGAGGGACGTGCGAGAGTTGCAGTTGACGCGGTGTCTCTTTGGGAGCGAGTCAACCAATCAACCTCGTGCATGTTACAAGCCGGCGCAGATGAGCGAGAGGCAATGATCGCGATGCGAACATTCCGGTCTGGCGCCGACACGCCAGTTGACCCTGTGCGCTTACTCGAAGTCTCCATTCCGTCCTTGACCGATGTCTCTTGGGAGAAGATCGTAGCATTGAAGAACAGCAAAGATCTCGATCTTCTAAAGACCAAAATGAGCGAAGCCGCGGAACTAGCAGGCTCTGACTTCAGTCGAGCACAAGCACTTTTGAAACGATTCGAGCACGACGCCATCGAGTCGATCCTCAACTTTGCTAGGCCAAATGTAAAGAAGATCGCGATCGAGTCTTCGATCGCGAACATACCGATGGGGCTGGCCAATCCCTACAGCTTGTATGTGGCAGCCCGAGACACGGCGTCGACAACAAGAAGGCACGCAGAGGTAGGATGGCTTTATATGCTGCGAGATATTTGCCATGCTGGCGATAGAAAAGATAATAGTATTCTTTCCCTTTAGACAAGTCAGTCTGGCACGCGCACTTGCTGTACGCTAATCTCATCAACGGCAGCCAGTGAGTCTGAAGAGGCCAGCTGCACCAACGTATTATCTACAAACGCCGATGTCGCATGGAACCCCACTGAACGATTTTCGTCGTACTTAACCGGCAGTATGTTTGTTCTTCAACGACGAGGGAGTATAGTTCGGCCTTGAAGTGCTGATCATGACGGATTTGAACACGGATGAACTGACGCGCAGAGAAACCGACCTGCTCGCGACATCGACAAAAGCCTTCCAGATTTTGCAGAGGCTTGCCTTGCAGCGGACATTCCCGTCGTCATTCTGCACCAGGACGCTTTCGCTGCGGACTATCAGGAGGAGGAATATCGGCTCATGGGCATGGCAATGAAATTTGCTGGCATTTGCGGTAAGGAAATTCGTATGCATGGCAAAAATCGAGAGACTGTAGACCTGTGCCGTTGATCCTATGCCCCGGATTCCCTTGGGTGGACTTGGCGTTTCTATTCGGATCAACTCGTTTGCTCTTCAATCATTGCGACAAAGGCAGGAACATTGACGCGGAGTCTGGAGAACAGGTAGCTCATTGGCTGGCCGATGGCGGTAGCTTGAGCTTCCAAGGTCTGCATCACCTCCGTTGGCGCCTTATCATAAAGATTCTTGAGAAAGGCTGATGGTCCTTGCGCAGTAATGGAATATGGCGCAAGAGAGGAGCTTGGAAAATCTTTGAGGTTGTATGTGACGATTACTTTCACGCCCGCTCGTGCTGCGGCGGCAAGGACATGGCGATCCTTCAGGTGGTTCGTCATCGCGGGAATCAGTTCCTCGTATCCCTCAATCCATGCTTCCGAGAAATGGCGCCGGATCTCATTTTCGCGGTAGATGGCCTTCTGGGCAGAGAGGCTGAAACTCTCCTGAAGGGTCCGGCTCACCTCAACCATGATCTGATCGGACCATTTCGGACGATAGAGACGCGGGCCCGCCGCAAGCCGCAGCAGCGTGTCTGCCAGCGGCATCGGAACAAGCACACAGGCATCCAAGAGAACGGAAAAGTCACCTTTCACTCGTCCGCGCCACCTTCCGGGAATACATTCCGTTCATACATACCAGCTTCAAAGGCATCACGCGCCAGCAAGTCCAACGAGGCGAGACGTTCTTCATCGCGCTTCTTTACAAATGCCAGGACATCGCGAAGATATACGCGGCGCTGATTGCCAACCCGGTGGTGGGCCATTAAACCAGCCTCAAGCTGCTTGACGAAGAAGGGGCGCGACATCCCAAGGATGTCAGCCGCGCGCTGTGTCGTAATCGCCTGGTTGTCGGGAACGAGCGTAATGGCCTGGCCGTGCGACATGAAGCCAACCGCCGTTCTGAGAACCTCGAAGACAGTGCCGGGAAGTTCTATCCGTTCCCCGGCGGAAGTGACGAAAGCAGGCACGCCGCGATGCAATACCCGCTCCAGGGCCTGCACCTGTTGCTGCTCAGTATCAGGTAGTGTGATCGGTTTTCTCGCTGCAATGGCCATGATGCTTTCAGGTTAGCACATACTCGAAATACTCGCAATGCGCGCAATAGTCGATTGGCGTTGATTCGTGCCTACTTGGGGATTTACTGACGACAGAAACGCGATTTCGAGGGTTCGATAAGGGTTCGATAAGCGTTCCTGAGGGTTCCAAAACGTCCTTTTTGAGGCCAACCGTGCTCTTTAGTTTCAATCAGTTACGTTTGCCGGAGTCTCTTTCACGGCGACAACACGGGTTCAAGACCCTTGCCAACCTAGCCGTGACACGTCCGTCGAATAGAAGCGTTTTGCGGGTCAGTTCCCCACCGGTTGACCCGCTTCTACTTGCTGAAATCGATTGTGGCATCAACGCCTTGCAGAAGGCACGTGTCTTGTGTTTGAAAGGTGAAGCTGTTGCACCGAAGGCTAAGCAACCGAAATCGCGTCTGGTCCGCATGGACAGACTCTCCGTAATCGCAGGACAAAACTTCCCACACCTTTTAGCGCTGCACGCTTCCTCAATCAAGGTGCCTGCTCTTCCAGTGCGATGCGTGTCGAATGCCGATTAGAGTAAGTTTGGCCAAATGCGCAACTTCTGTTGCATCCTCCCGTTGCCGGTGGCAAGATTTCCACAAACGGAGGCGTCGCAAGTCTTTCTCTCAGGTCGATCGGCATCGCCTCCTTAGTTGCGCAGGGGGGCAATGTACGATTGGGCGGAGTTTCGCCACTTCCGGTATTTACTCACTATCCTAGAAAAAGGGGGATTCCGCATCGCTGCGGATGAACTCCATACCTCCCAGCCCAATCTCACGGTCCAGGCCCGGCAGTTCCAGGACAACGCATCCATTCGCCTCTTCCGTAAATCGAAAAGCGGCCGCATCTATCCAACCAGAACCGGTCAGGCTTTCTTGGCGCTGGCCCCACTGCTGCTTGAAGTCCGTGACGACATTATCGACACACTCATCGCGATCGAACGAGGGGGAATCAACTCAGTCCGATTCGGATCAACGCCTCTCGTCGATCAGGCGCTGTTTCGCACCTTCTGTGAGCTGCATAAGGAACTGATGCCGAAATGCTCCATACGGCCGACCCATGGCGATACCGCCCAATTGGCAGAAGAGATCGTCGACGGCATGGTCGATGTCGCTATCGTAACCCTCCCTTTGAAGCATCCCGCGCTTCACATTGAAGAAATCCGCCGCGACAGGCTTGTGGTGTGCCTGCGCAGGGATCACCCTCTTGCTTCCAAAGCAGCTTTGGAGGCGACCGATTTACAAAGCAATCTCGCTATTTTTTATCACCCGCAAAGGCATCCTGATGCTCACCAAAGCTTGCTGGAGTTCCTGTTCGACGTCGGAGTCACTGTGGAAGAGTATTCGTGCGCTTCCCATCCTTCCGAAATGCAGACGCTGGTCAAGGAAGGGTACGGCTTCACCCTGATCCGTGAAGGAACTCCGCTGGAGGAAGAGTTGACGACACGTCCGGTTGCCGGAGTCGACTGGACCGTGGACACTGCCGTCGTCTACCACAAAGAACGCCATCCCAAAACCATCCCTATTCTGGTAAAGAAACTCCGAAGACACATTCAGAAAGACCTGTCTCCGGGCGTCCCCGCCCTTCCTCTGAACATCCGGAAGCCCGTCGCAACAGCGACTAAGCCCCCGGTCCAGTTATCGCTTCTGCTCTGAATGTTGCTGAATCCATGCCAGATAACAGGTGCCGATAACTGCGAACTATCGGCCGATAAATAGAACGTATTGGACGAAGAATCATTTTGCGCCAATGATCACGGCATATTCCAGCCCGAACAGGGCCACCGGAGGTGCCGATGTTTCCTCGCAGCAGAATCATTCCTCTTAACAAGACAACCCGCCTTGCCAAGCGATTGGCGCAGACTCTCTCCAAACACAATCTTCGTCGCACAGCGCACGCGCTGTGGCCGACGTTTCTTGCGCTCTCGCTTACAGGCGTGGCCCACGCCCAGGGAACGATGGACTTCTCCGGGGCGACCACGCTGATGACAACCTTCAAAACCTTCGCCATCTATGCGGGCGCGGTCATCTGTTTCGGCGGATTGATCTTTGCCGGAATCCGCATGATGTCGGGAAGGTTCCAGGACGCTATTCCAGGCCTCTTTGGCGCGCTGTTCGGCGCTGGAGTTCTCGGATGGGGTGCTGGCTGGATTGGCTCGCTCACCGGACAGACGATGCAGTAGGTGGCGGCCATGACCAAGCGAGGAGAACCGTTACCAATCAACCAAGCGCTGAATCGACCGAGGGCCAAGCTGGGCCTCGCCCTCACAGCATGGATGGCGATCGTATTCGTCTGCGTAACGGTTTTCCTCGTTGGGTTCCGCGTAGTCGCGTTGATCGCCTTTCCCGCGCTTGCCGTGAGTGCATGGCTGATCGTCCGTAAACATCCCAAGATGTTCGAGCTTTGGGGCTTGAGTTTAAACCAGAGGTCCTACTATGACCCGCGTAAACACTGAGCAGTTGAAGTACACACCATGGTTCGCCAAGGCCGGAGCCGCGTGCTCGATCGTGCCGATTGCACGTTTCGTCAATGACCGGATCTTCGCGCTCAAGGGCGGCGGATATGGAGAGCCTTCTTGGGCACGGTGGATCAAACGGAATCTCGCCCATGTTGTGCGCTCTTGAACGTGGCCACGCCGAACTTCAAGACGAGCGAATGCGGGCGCGAGATGCGGCTCTTTGTTCAGCGGTCAGGCCGCGTGAGATGTGGATCTGGTTTTGCCGGTCATTGCACGGATGGCATCGCCAGGAAGCGGGTAGTTTGCATCGTTCAGATGCGAGTCTCCCCGGATCAATTCCTCACTTGCTCGGTCACTGCTTCGGGGCTTTTGCGACGCCCGGCGGCAAGCTCGCTCTTCTGCTTCGGCTACGCCGCCTTTCGGTTACGGTTTCCATCTGCGATGGACCCTCCGTAAATGCAGAGCTTCGGCCTTGGGAGTCGCGCCCACTCGCATAGCTTCGCCAGGTGTGACCCGAGCAGATCGGGAATTCAAATCAGGAGACTCAAAAATGTTTCTGAATCGTGCAACTCTCATTGGCTACCTGGGCGGCGACGCCGAAGTTCGCACCGGCAAGAACAACCAGAAGTTCACCACCTTCTCCATCGCCACCAAGACCTCTTACAAGGACAAAGAGTCCGGCAAATACGTCTCGCACACCGAATGGCATCGCTGCATCGTCTTCGGCAAGTTCGGCGAGTTCGCGGCCACGCTCAAGAAGGGCGCGCACTTGCAGGTCGAAGGCGAGATTCGCCACACCGAGTACACGCCCAAGAAGGCCAAGAAGCCGGTGCGTACCGATAGCATTCGCGTCAACTCCATCCTCAAGCTTGACCGCGCGGAAAAGGCCGCCGCGGAAGAGCAGGAAGTCGAGCAGGAGATTCCCTCCGAGGACGGGGCCGAATAGGCCGCTTCCCCTTCACGGTGAAAGCCCGGCAAACGCCGGGCTTTCATACTGACAATGGCCCCGTGGAATCGCGTTCTTGAGAGGTCAACATATGAATCAAGTCGCCACCAACTTTCTTACCCGCAGTTTCGCTTCGAGCGAAACGATTGCGCTCTTGCTGGGCCGGGAAGATGCGCCCCGGCCACAGCAGCGCGTGGTCACGCTCGAACAAGTTCTCGCGTCTCGCTATATGGCTTGGCTGGTCTACGAAAACGACAATGGCGCGAACATCTATGTCTCCGCTAATCCGCTTCGTGCGGGTAGCCGAAAACGGACCAAGGAGTGCATCGCTTCTGTCCGTCACATCTATATAGATATAGATGAGGACGGAGATGCCCGGCTCGCTGCGCTGCGGGCGTCGGACGCAGTGCCAGTTCCCACAGCGATTCTCTCGACTTCGCCCGGCAAATATCAGGCGCTCTGGCGGGTGGCGGGCTTTGACTTCGAGCGTCAGGAACAGACCCTCAAGCTGATCGCCCAGGCCTTCGGCGGCGATCCCGCTTGCACCGACTGCAACCGGGTGCTTCGCGTCCCCGGTTTCTACAACCGGAAGTATTCTCCCGCGCATCGTGTCGCGGTTGAATACCCTGCCGATGCGACCTATGGTCCCGCTGACTTCCGGCTTGATAATGTCACAGGCCCTTCCGTGCTGCCGCTGCGCGGGAACGCACGGACGTCGTCCGCAGTGAAGCACTCGCATTCCGAAGACGATTGGGCCTGGGTTTGCGCTCAACTTACCCACGGCCGGGACGCCGCGAAGCTGACACATGAATTAGTGGTTCGCCGTTCTGATAAACCTGATCCTCTCTACTATGCCCAACGCACCGTCGATGTAGCCTCAGCCTGCCTTTGGCTTGGCAGCGGCATTCCCATCGACGACGTAATCACCATGCTCGAAGTCCGCCGCCGCTTCGAGATTCCTCCCGCACTTTGCACTGCTCGTGCGCGGGAGATTGCGGCCACTGCTCAACGCATGATTACCCGTCGAAAGACGGCCTGATTCCACACGCCAAGGAGAACCGATATGCCACTGCTTGAAGTCACCCAAACCCGCTACGTTAGCGCCTCAATTCGGTTGACGGATTCAACCGCATTGCAACTCGATCAGTACGCCGCATTCATCCATGCTTCAGCGGATGAAGTCATGGAACAGGCGCTCGCTTATGTCTTCTCGAAAGACCGCGACTTCCAGGAGTTTCTTCGCACATCGGAAGCCCAACGAATCACGCCGACATTGCGCGTGCGTCGCGTTCAAGCCTCCGATGCGGTTGAGCATTCCGCAAAGAAGCCTGTTTCCGCGGCTTCTTCGGCTACCTCAACACCAGCAGTTGCGGCGGGATCGAAGGCATGATCCCGCGCCTACAGGGGTGGCAAAGCCACTACGGTGCTACGCACCGGAAGAATTTGGACACTCCATCCCTAGCAGGGTTGTGCAGGTATACCAACGTAAACCTGAACAAATCTCTTGACTTACGCCAACGCCGGTATACCCAGGTATACCGGCTCGGAGGCATCAGAATATGCCCTTACTCGACCCACAAAATAACTCAAAGAAAGCGGCCAGCAAGACCGTCTTTCGGAACACGACGCGCTGCTTCAAGCTCACTCAAGAGGAGGCGCGGCTGCTTGATAAGGTCGCTACTGCGGAAGGTGTCCCGCGTAGTGAATGGATGCGCAATGCAGTTCTGCGAGCATTGCGCGCTGCTCAGATTGGTGATCCGTCATTGGCCGAGATTCTTGGTGTCCGTCTGCTTTTGGTGAATGTGCTTCGCCCACTGGCCGCAGGACAAAGACTGACCCCGGAAACATTCGACAAACTGCTGGACGAGATCGGCACAGCCAAGTACGAACTGGCTGGAAAACTCGCGTCCGAGAAGAGGAGATAACGCGATGGCAAAGACCACATGGGGCCGCAAGGAGACCATTGTCTGGCCCTACCACATTCCCATCTACGCCTACAGCGCAGCATTCGCCGCAGCAGCACTTACCTTCGTATTCGTGTGCGCCTGGATTCGCTTCGCTACCACGCCCTTGCAGCGGTATTACCTGCCGCTCTATGAGCGGACTTCGGTGATCGGAGCGTTCAACAAAACTCACGGGAGCAACTACCGTGTGCTCTTTGTAGCAGGTCAAGGACTCAAGCCGCGGCCTGCTCAGAACACCGATGTGATGCTGGGCAGGACTTCCGAACCGGATGGCAAAACCATTCCGCTTGCGCTCACGGAAGATGCTCTGCTGCATGGATACACGCTCCTCTTTCGTGGTCCGCTGCGCAGCTATTCAGACGTTCGTCTGAGCGATTACATGAAGGATATGGTTTATGACGGAACCAACCTGTCGGCATTCTTCCGGCCCCCGCTGATCGGTGGCGCGGCGGCCCTTCTGATCCTGCTGCCGTTTGCGGTCCTGAAGGATGTGCATCGACAGAAACAGCTTCGGTACGGGCGGCGTCTCAAAGGCCCGGAGATGCTCACGCCACGCCAGTTCAACCGTGTCGTCAAGGGGGGCGGCATCGGCTTCAAGATCGACGGAATGCGCAAGATGCTGCGTATCCCGGTCCGCGCCGAGGCCCAGCATATGCAGATCATCGGGGACACCGGCGCGGGCAAGTCCGCGCTCATGTTTCAGCTACTCCGGCAGGTGTGCAGCCGGGGTGATTCAGCCATCGTCTATGACCCGGCGCGCGAGTATGTGAAACGCTTTTACGATCCTGCCCGTGGTGACATTATCTTGAATCCGCTCGACCGGCGTTGCCCCTACTGGGGACCGGCGGAGGAATTGCGCAGCCGTTCGGAGGCGAAGGCCCTGGCTGTCTCGCTGTTCCAGCCGCCGCAGGACAAGAAAGGCGAATTTTTCATCGAGTCGCCGCAGAAGATCTTTGCCTTTCTGATGGCCTATGGGCCAACGCCGGATCAACTTGTCCAGTGGATGTCGAACCCGGAAGAGATCGACCGCAGAGTCCAGGGCACCGAGCACGCTCACCTGATCGATCCGCACGCGCACCAGCAGCGCGCCGGTGTTCTGGCTTCGCTCGGCTTGGTTGCCGACAGCCTCCGGCTGCTCCCGAAAAGGAGCGAAGCCAATGGAGCGTGGACAGCAACGGAGTGGGCCGAAAAGCGCCAGGGTTGGATCTTCCTGACCTCGCTTCCGGCAGAGCGGGAAGCGCTTCGGCCCTTGCAGAGTTTGTGGATCGATTGGCTGGTTTTGCGACTGCTCAATGAGCCAACCGCTGCGCAAAAGCGCGTCTGGTTTGTGATCGACGAGTTGGCGAGCTTGCAGAAACTTCCGCAGCTCCACACGGCGATTACCGAGGCTCGCAAGAGCAATAACCCAGTCGTCCTTGGTTTTCAGGGCAAGGCACAGCTTGAATACCTGTACGGGCATCTGGCCGAGGTCATGCTCTCGCAGCCGGCGACCAGTGTTTGGCTCACCACCAAGGAGCCAAATGCCGGGGAATGGGTCTCAAAGTTCATCGGCAAGGTGGAGATCGAGCGATTGCGCGAGACCCACTTCGACGGGACTCGCGCAGGCCGGAACTTTGCGCTTGACCGGCAGGTCGAGCAGTTGGTTCTGGAATCGGAAATTGCCGGTCTCGCCGACTTGCACGCTTACATGAAGTACCAGAACTACGTGACGCGATTTTCGTTCCCGTACTTCAATATGCCGGAAGTTGCCGAGGGTTTTGAGCGGCGCGACCGACCCGACGACAAGCTGCCTTATGACCCAGCGCGCGTGCATGGCAGTGAGCCAAACACGGAGTTGAAACAGGTGCCGGAAGATACTCCCTCATCGCAGCCCAACGCGCTGCCTGTGGTGCAGCAGATCGAACCGGAGCCAACCGTCGCTCCCGACGCCGACGAGCAACAAAATCTCATTACGAGTGGTTGAGGTAAACCATGCTGACTATCTCCAAACCGCTTTCCGCCAGCCAAGCCCAGACCTATCACGAAAAGGAATTCACCGCCGCAGAGCAGAACTATTGGAAGCAAGCTGACACCATTCAAGGGGAGTGGCACGGTCGGCTAGCCGAAAAGTTTGGCCTTGCCGGTACGGTGGGAGCCGAAGAGTTCGCTCGGCTCTCCGAAGGGCAACACCCGGTAACCGGCGAACAGTTGGTGCGCCATCGCAAAGTGCATGAATACAAAACGGAGGACGGCAAGACGGTCGCTCCGGTCGAGCACCGCGCCGGTTGGGATGCGACCTTCAGTGCGCCCAAGTCGGTATCGCTGACCGCCCTTGTCGGCGGCGATGACCGGGTGCGTGAAGCCCATCGCGAGGCTGTGAACATCGCGTTGAACGAGTTGGAACGGTATACGCAGGCGCGGATCGGCGGCAATCAAACAGCGGAAATGACCGGCCAGTTCGTTGCCGCCAAGTTCGAGCACGACACGGCGCGCCCTGTCGATGGCTACGCCGCACCGCAGCTCCACACCCACTCTGTCATCTTCAATATGACCGAGCGCGAAAACGGCCAGATGCGCGCACTTCAGGAGCGCAGCCTTTTTGCCTCGCAAAGCTACGCGACCGCCGTGTACCAATCGGAGTTGATGTACCGGCTTCGCAATTTCGGCTACGAAATCGAGCCAGGCAAAAGCGGCGCACCGGAGATCAAGGGATACTCGCAAGAGTACCTTGATGCCTCCAGCCCACGGCGTCAGCAGATCGAGGAGGCCCTTGCGCACAGTGGGTTCAGCGGCCCAGAGGCCGCACAAATCGCTGCCCACAACACCCGCGACAAAAAAGTGATCCTGTCGCCCGACGAAGTGTTGGCAGCCCACCGGCAAATTGCCGCCGAGTTCGGCAACCAAGCAGACCATGTGGTTGCCGAGGCGCGGAAACGGAGCATCAGCCACGCTCAAAAACCTGTGACAAATGAACGCCAGAAACAGGCGCACTCAGCTCTGACCTTTGCGCGCGACCGTGGTTTCGAGCGCGAAGCCGTCCAAGATGAGCGGGCCTTGCTTGTCGATGCGATGCGGCGCGGCATGGGAGAAACGACCTACCCGGAGGTTCGCGCCAGCTTCGAGGCGCGCATCGCTTCCGGCGAGTTCCAACTTGTTCCCGGCGAAAAGCACGATTCGGCGCGCAAGTTCACGACTGCCGAGATGGTCCATGCCGAAAAACAAATAGTGGAAACGGTAATGGATGGACAGGGCCGCGCTCCCCAGCTCATGTCCATCCAGCAGGCTATTCCGCTCACGGAGGCTCGCCCGCATCTCAATTCCTCGCAGCGCAACGCCATCGAACAGGTACTCACTTCCCGCGACCGTATACAGGGTTTGCAAGGCAGAGCCGGAAGCGGAAAGACAAGTACGCTCGAAAGCATTCGGCAGGTTGCCGAGAAGAATGGCTATATGGTCGAAGGCTTTGCGCCAACCTCCCGCGCCGCGCGCCAGCTCCGCGACGCAGGCATTGAAGCCGATACGCTGCAAGGTTTTCTTGCTCGCAGCCGAAGCGTCGGTGATCCTGCTGCGAAGCATCTGTATATGGTCGATGAATCCTCGCTGGCATCGACCCAGCAGATGCGGGACTTTCTCGAAAAGATCGGTTTCCAGGACAAGGTTCTGCTTATAGGTGACATCCGGCAGCATCAGGGCGTAGATGCCGGAAAGCCCTTCGAGCAGTTGCAGCAGGCCGGGATGCAGACCGCGCAACTCGACCAGATTGTACGTCAGAAAGATCCCGAATTGCTACGACCGGTCGAGCATCTATCGCGCGGCGAGGTGGCCGAGGGCATCTCGCTCTTGGAGCAGCAGGGACGGATCACGGAGATTTCCGATCCGCAGAAACGCATCGCATCGATTGCCCGGAACTACGCGGAGAAGCCCGACAACACCATCGTCGTCTCCCCCGACAACGCTTCGCGCCGGGCGATCAATCAGGCCGTACGCCAGGAGTTGCAGACGCTTGGCAAGGTGGACAAACAAGATCACTCGATGCGCGTGCTCACGCCACGCTCGGACATGACCGGAGCGGACCGGGCGTGGGCCGCCCGCTATCAGGCGGGCGATGTGCTGCATTACATCCGCGGAAGCAAGGAGTATGGGATTGAGCGCGGAAGCTACGCCCAGGTCGTTGCCACGACCCCGGAAGAAAATCTTGTTACCGTGCGCACGCAGAATGGCGAGCAGGTGACCTATGATCCGTCCCGGCTGCGCGGCATCTCCGCCTACCGCGAGATAGAGCGAGAGTTTGCTATTGGGGACCGGGTGCAATTTACTGCTCCGAATAAGGAGTTGGGCGTTGCCAACCGCGACCTTGGGACGATTCAAAATATCGATGTAGATCGGAATATCACCGTTCGCATGGATGACAGCGAGGATAAAACGGTCACCTTCGATCCGGAACAGATGCGGCACTTCGATCACGGGTACGCCGTGACCTCACACAGTTCCCAAGGGCTCACTTCGGAGCGCGTTCTCGTCAACATGGACACCAATGTCCACCCCAAACTCATCAATACACGCTTTGCTTACGTCTCCGTCTCACGAGCTTCGCACGATGCCCAGATTTTTACTAACGATGCTACCACGCTTGCCGAAAGCCTAAGCCGCGACGTGAGCAAAGCGTCGGCGCTTGACCTTGCCAGAGCTCAGAATCCGGTTACGAAAGTTGGATTGGAGCAAGCTGCGGCAGTGAAAATTGCGCCGGGTGCGGGCCTCGGATTGGGCCTGTAAAGGTCGCAGCATTGCCAGCAATTCAGTGAATGCCAGTGGCAATGGACGCAAGCCGTTCTTGGATGAGCGGAACTCGTCCGTCATCCAGAACGAATCCAGGCAGCACATCCAGGAATCGAGGTTCAGCCAGCAGCGCTTTTGCCGCCTGTGCCAGAAAATCTCGAACATCCTGCGGCGATTCTGCAATTTCTTGCACTACGTTTTCTCGCCCTTCAATGATTGCCACGAAGTCTTCCAGATCGTGGCTTGCCTGAAAGTCCACCTTGCCGCGTCCCCGAAAGGCGTCCATCTTGGTTGCCAAGAAAAAGGGCGCAGTGATGACGCGGATGGATCTTCCACTTGGCAGAGTCTAGACGGACGCATGGCGCAGCGCCGGCTCGTACCAAATATTCGTGAACCCCAGCACCTCTTTGTTCAAGGCCAGCACGTCCAGCGCCAGTGCGCCGTTGTGCCATCGGCAGGTGAGTTCTTGATCTTCCGTAAAATTGGCCTGTCGCAGACGCTCCGAAAACGCGATGTAATCGACATACGTCAGAATCTCAGCAATCACATCGACATCGGTCGTACCGCGTATAGGCGCGGCGGCTTCGTCGGTAATTAAAAGACCCAACGTGACACCGCCGACAAAAACGATCTCATCGAGAAAAGGAGCGAGCTTGTGTACCGCATCTTCAAGTAGTGGCAGGTTTGGATCAGGCATGGATCTCCTTTTCGAGGAGCTCGATTGCCAGATTGCGTTCCCGCGTTCTGCCGCTGCGGATGGCGTCCGAGAGCGCGAGTACACCGTAGAACCTGGAATCGAGTAGAGCCGCCTTCGGTGCTCCCTTGTAGAGAGGCGTGATCGAGATTCCCCGGACCTTTCCCTCCGCATACTGCCAGACCGTAGGTGGTTCTCCATCTTCCAGAAGTCGCGACTTCAAGGGTTCCGCGGCAGCGGCCGTAGGTACGCCTCGCACCATGGAGCCTTTGGCTGGCGGAAAAACGTACTTCAATCCATGCCCCAGGAATTCGAGAAGTGCAGTCCGGTTCACCCGCTTTTCGGAGCCGGATAGATAGAGCAGGCCGGCCTCCACACAGCGTTTCAAAGCCTTGGAGATCTCCGAAGGAGAGATGAAGAGGCTTGCGGCCAACTCCTTCGACGGAAGATTCGGCTCGTCCTGGATAGCGAGTTTGAGGAGAAGCGCAATGTCCTGACCTTGCATAAAGCCATTGTAATCCAATAATTTCCAATTTGGAAACTGGAAATTATGCGATTTGCCAGCGTGAACATGAGAACAGGGACAAACGCGAGAGATTCAGGGGCAAATCCAACAGGCACTTGAGGCGACTGACCGTACCAGAATGCCGCAATGGGGTTCTAGCTCCGTCAGTGACTACGATGGACATCGTCGAACGTGCTCTGGGTAGGTCCGCGCTTGGGAGGTTCAAGTCGCATGAGAAATCTGCCGTTATCGAAGGTCTACCAACTGCTTGAGCCGGGACCGGTGGTTCTTTTGACCACGGCGCATAAAGACCGCGCCAACGTCATGGCAATGTCCTGGCACATGATGGTTGAATTCACACCACCGTGTCGACAACGGCAAGAGCGTCGATCTCGATCTGGAGGCAGCTCGCCATATCGACTATGGCTATGCCGTTGAGACGGCCGCGAGTCTCGCTGCCGACCGGGTCATTCTGACCGGCGAGGCCCCGCAACTTGCCGGTCTCGAGGATGATCTGCGCGTCTGAATCCCAACAACCGCGAGCTTTCCGTCTACACGTTCGATGCGTCGCAGGCGCTCCAAGTGGAACTTGCGCAGCAACCCGTGGTAGCCGAAGCGTTGTCGAAACCGCTTGCCGAGGCTGCAAATCTGGGTATCACCGAATCCTCTCTTGCGGAGTCCATCATCGAGGAAATCGGGCTGCATCTGTAGTGCGCGAACTTGAGTTCGCGCGCCATTGAGACGAAGGAATGAAAAGATTCGATTTGCAGCCTTGCCGCGGTGAATTTGAGACAGATTGATATTTTGCTTCAGAAAGCAATCCATGCAGCCCACGTCGAATTACGCTTTGAATCCTGCCGGGAGCTTCTGCCGAGCATGAACCGTCCGCATAAACAGAAATATCGTTTATGATATACTCTTCTTGAGAAATATCACATGGCGTATATTCAGGACCAAATCCGGCTGGCGCGTGAGGCCAGAGGGCTCACCCAATCCGACCTGGGCCGTGGTATCGGGCAGCCGCAAAGCGCCATCTCGCGGATCGAGCGCGGCGGAGATATTCGTCTCTCAACGCTGCTGGAGTTGGCGCGGGTGCTGGAACTAGAGCCGATGCTCGTCCCAAAGCACTTGATTCCTGCCGTTCAGGCCCTTGTCGGCCACACCGCAGGACAAGAGAATTCCGACGCGGTCAACGCGCCACTTGTGGGAGGAGTTCCGGAAGATGCCGAAGACAACGCCAGGTAGTTCAAACCGGCCTACTGTTCTGGAAGTGCGGCTTGCCGACACCGTGGTTGGTACACTCACCAATCTTCCCAATGACCAAAATCTCTTTGTCTTCGATCCGGCCTACATTGCCGATTCGAACCGGCAGGTACTCAGTTTGAGCTTCTACGATGCCTACCGCGCTCTCACGACGAATGTCCGGTCGGTGACACGCCGATTGCCCCCCTTCTTCTCGAATCTCCTTCCGGAAGGTGCCTTGAGGCAGTACATCGCGGAGCGCGGAGAAATCAACGTCCAGCGTGAGTTCTTCTTGCTCTGGCTTCTGGGCAACGATCTGCCCGGAGCGGTTACCGTGCGCGATGTGGAAGGCCGCCCGTTACCCCCGACAGAGGACAATCCGGCGATCCTTCGTACCAGGGCCAGCCGCGAGGTTCTGCGCTTTTCTCTCGCAGGGGTTCAGTTGAAACTTTCGGCAATCGGCAATCCCAACCGTCAGCTCTCGATTCCTGCTTCCAGCGTTGGCGGGCGCTGGATTGTCAAACTTCCGTCTCCGGCCTATCCCGGCTTGCCGGAGAATGAATTTTCAATGATGAAGTTTGCGCGAGCCGTTGGGATTGACGTCCCTGAAATTGGTCTTGTACCGTTGGAGGAGATTCCAGGGATTCCCGCCCAATGGAAGCAGTTGAAGGGTAATGCCTACTATATTCGCCGCTTCGACCGCGGTCCCCAGGGAAGGCGCATCCATATCGAGGATTTCAATCAGATCTATGGGCAATTTCCGGAAGCCAAGTACAAGAACTATAGCTATACGAATATGGCGGCCGATCTGTGGCGGTTGACGGACGAAGCGCAATTCGTCGAGTTCATTCGCAGACTCGTTTTCAGCGTCGGCATCGGGAACAACGACATGCACCTAAAAAACTGGTCGCTGATTTATCCCGATGGTCGAACGCCACGACTGGCCCCCGCTTACGACTTCGTATCCACGGTCCGCTATATTGCCGACGACAACCTGGCCTTGTCCATTACCAAAGAGAAAGCCGCCGACCAGGTAAACTTGGCCCTACTCGAACGCTTTGCCCGCAAAGCTCAGGTTCCGACGAAATTGGTGCTCGACACTGCGCGCGAAACGGCGGATAAAATGAGAACGCTTTGGCCCACGCTCCAGAAGGAACTTCCGCTTGATCGAGAAACGCGCCTCCGGGTCACTGCGCACATGAAGTCTGTTCCGCTTTTGAAAGAATAACTGATGTTACGCGGTCTGACCTGATACGGCAGAGGCTGCACGGAAATCGGCACTCGGTTAAGAACTGCGGCTTGTCACCAATGTCCGGTTTATTTGACGCTGCTTCCACGTATTAGATTCATTTATAAGGAGTTGTTGATCAATTAAGGTGTCCACGATTTAAATTGCGTGGCGGTCTTCTGCGATGCTTTCCTGGGTTTAACCCCGACAAACTGTTTCAACTTCGGGCTACTGCGTAACATCAGAGAATAAGCGCAAATTTGTTTTGGTTGGGCGCCCAGGCGGCTGCAGTGGCAAGCGGAGCAACGCCGAAACCCGGCAGAGCGGCCAGAGCTTCGGAGGGCGATTTCAATGCGGCGGCCTTATTCTCGGTTTCGAGCGCCATTTCCTTCGCCTTGTCCGGGGGGCCGAAACCTGCGCCCGTCATGGGCGACAGGCAGCAGGGACTCATGATGTAAAGGCCGCCAAAAACATCAGCGTGCTTCATGCCGATGCGCGAGGCTCCGTAGCCGCCCATCGAATGACCAGCCAATCCACGGCTCTCGCGATTCGGAATCGTCCGGTAATGCGCATCGATAAAGGTGACTACATCGTGGGTGATGTAGTTTTCAAAATCGCCGGTGGTTACTGAACTCGAATACATCGAACCGTTGTACATGGTCTTCGAATCCGGCAGCACGACGATCATTTCTTGTGCGCCTTCGATGGTCTGCGGCACATGAATCTCGTGGGCCCACTGCTCGGCGCCAATGGAGAAGCCATGCAGCGCGTAGACGACGGGGTAACGGCGCAATGGCTCTTTGGCGTAGCTGGGCGGCAGAAAGACGATCACGTCGCGATCGACGGCGTCGCCTTCAAGATTGCCTTCCAAAGCCGCACCGTGGATTTTAATGTGCTCGACCGTGACGGGCTTCGCGCCTGGAATCACCGGCGGAACGATGGTTTGCACTTGAGCCGAGAGCATGGCACTCGATGCAACGGCCATTCCCAACGTCATCGCCCAAAATAACTTCGCATTCTTCATCACTGTCCTCACTTGAAAACTGCTGGCTATCGCATTCATGCAGAGCCAAAACTCACTACTGAAGCGGGTACGAATAGATGCTGACACTGAACGGGGGCGCCTCAATCGTATCGGGAACCGGTCCAAGCGCATATTCCTCAACCGAGACCTCCGGCTTTTTGCCGACCGCGACGACTGCATCCACGGACGAGGGCGCCATCTGCCAGAGAGTACCGTGGCTGGCCAGCTTTACGCCGTTAACCGCCAGCTTCATGCTTTGCTTTGAGTCCGACGGATTGAGCACGGCAAACGTAAGCGTCTTGCGATCCTCACTAAGCGCCGCGCTTACATCTAGCGGATAAGTATCGCTGCCGGGATTAACTGCTGGCTGGTCGCCGCCGGCTGGATAGAGAGGCTTGGGTTGCGGTGAGTTGCCAGAGACCTCGACCGGGATGACGCCGAAATGATCACGGTACATCTTGAACAGCATGCCAGTGGGGTTGAGTGTGGCTTCGGTGCGGTTGGAACTCATCATCGCGGTTGCGAAGGTGAATGCGCCCATTTGGAAGATATCGGAATGGCGGAACATCTCGTGGAAGGCCCATGCGTAGGCAGGGACCACTTTGAACGAGTTCGGTACGCCGCCGAAGTAGGCCCACTCGTCGATAGCAATGGGAACGGGCTTGTCTTTGAGCCCCGGAATGCGCTTCAGGTACTCCTGGTAGTGTTCGTACTTTGCGCGAACCTGAACGGCCGGGGCACGCTGCCACTCGATGAACGACAAGGGCGGATCAATGGGCACCTTCTTCTGCAGCTTCATGTCGGTATGCTGGGTGCCGGATGCGTAGTAATGCTCGCTCACCATGTCGATGTTGTCGAGGCAGTTGAGCAGCATCTGACCGGTCCAGTCGGCTGCGGAAAGATAGTCGGGAACATATTGGCCGTTGATGCGTCTGGCCTGGTCCGCGCCCTCCATCACGTCGGGCATGGCGCCGCCTGCGATGAGCTTGATGGAGGGATCGACCTTGCGCATTTCCTTAGCAAAGAAATTGTGCTTCAACTCGAATTGTGGAAGCGCCATGGAGCCCATCTGGTAGTCGCCCCAAGGCTCATTGCCGATGCCCCACAGCTTGACGTGATACGGCTGCGGATGGCCGTTGGCGGCGCGCCATTTTCCCATCGGCGTAGTGACAGCGCCGTTGGTGTATTCAACCAACTCGCGCGCAGACCATGCATCGCCAAAGCCGGCATTGACCGTGATGTACGGATCGACGCCGAGCAGGCGACAGAGGGTGAGAAACTCATCGGTGCCCACATCGTTCGGCTGCACGGCGCGCCAGACCGGATCGTAGATCGGCGGGCGTTTGTCCATCTCGCCGACACCATTGCGCCATTCGTACGCGGAAACGAAGTTGCCGCCGGGAAAGCGATAGACGCCGGAGTGAAGCTGTTTGAGAGCGGCGATCACTTCGGCGCGGAAGCCCTCGATGTTGTCAGCCGGCATCAGCGAGACAGCACCGATGCGAAAGGAGCCAGTGCCGGTTCCGGCGATCTCCAGTTGAGCCTCTTCGCTGTCGCTTCTGGCCTGGAAGCTCAGTGGGAACTTCCGATATGCAGGCCCAACGGCGCGAAAAACAGCCGTCTGACGATCGCTTGCCTCCTTGCCCCACGCCAGAGTCACCTTCACGACCGCGCCGGGACTGCCGGCCAGCACGATGCGGCCCATGTAAACTTTGTTTTTTCGCACCGCCAGACCCGTTTGCAGCACTCCATGCGGCTCGGCGCCACTGAGCTTGATGAGTGGCGTGTGATCGCCCGTGTACGGGTCGGTCATATCCATTGTCACGACTTCGTCGCCGCCAACCGGCGTCCAGTAACGCAGCTTGGGACGGCGCCAACCGCCATGAGCCGCGGGCTGCTCTGGCGGTTTGGATGTGACCGGATTGTAAAACTTCCGGTCCTCCAGCATCTCGGACCATACGCCCTCATTGACGATGTTTCCACCGTGCTCCAGAAACTGCCCGTAGATGTATTTCGAGATCGGGGCGCCGGTTTTCGAGGCGTCAATCGCGACATTCACTAGCGGGTTCTGCGCAACAGACACGACCGATAGGAACAGAACAGCCAGCAACAGTGCCGGCATCTTCAAAACGGACATTCTTTTTGCCGATTGCATGATGGATAGCTCCCTAGTGTCCTGAGTCTGAAATGCACAACACAAAACTGGCTGTCATTCTTCTATGAAAAAGGCCGCACCTGTCCAGCGGTATCTGCGAATAGTTGCCGACAGGCTTCTATTCGTGCTCGTGGCACACAAGGGTGATTCGAATCCCGGCCGCTCCATCTGAGAAGGCCCTCCCGGGGTCTTGCTTTAATCCCCGGTGGACATAGGATGAACGAGCTGGCCGGGTTCTCCTTGCAACCGTCGCAAATACCTTCTGCCCGCAGCCGTAGTCGTGGCTGTGGGAAAGTGGGAAGCGCTTTTCAGCTTTCCACTTTTCCATAGCCATCTTTCAGTTGCGAATGAACAACCCCTCGTCAAAACAAACCCCGTGGTGCAGCAGCGCCCACACCACGGTCAACAACTTCCGCGCCAACGCAATCCTGGCCACCTGCGCCGGCTTCCTCTGCCGCAGCCCCGCATAATAACTTCGCGCCCCGGGCGAGCATCGCGCCGCCACCTGCGCCACCTGCAGCATGATCCAGCGCAGCGTGTTCGAGCCCTGGTGCGTGATCCCACCCCGCTTGCGCTTGCCCGCCGACTCCCGCACCACCGGCGTCAAGCCCGCATAGCTGGCCAGCGCCCGCTTGTTCCCGAACCGCTCCACATCGCCCAACTCGGCCAATATCACCATCGCCGCATAGGCTCCGATCCCCGGCACCGACTGCAAACATCTCGCTCGCGCATCGGCCCGCGCCATCCGTTCCAGCTCCCGCGTCTGCGCCGCCAACTCCACGTCCAGGTGGTCCACTTCGCGCAGCCACGTATCCACCACCAAACGGCCCGCCGCGCTCAGTTCCAATCCCTTCAGCCACGCCCGCCCGCGCTTGCCAAACACATCCGTCACCGGCTTCTTGAATCCCTCCTGGTGCAGCACTGCCTGCAACTGATTTTTGGCTCTGGCCCGCTGTCTCCCCAGCGTAATCCGCAGCCGAACCAGCAACCGCAACTGTTGCGTCGCCTCATCGGCCATCCACGCCTCGGGCAGCAGATCGCACCGCGACAAATGCGCCAGCGTCTCTGAATCCACCCGGTCGTTCTTCAACTTCGCCGATGCAATCGCCTTCACCCGTTGCGGATGCACCATCACCAGCCGTTCAAACTCCGGCGCTACGCCCCGCGCAAACGCCGGCCAGAAGCCGCTGGCCTCCACCACCACTTGCCGTGGACAAGGCAATGGCCGCAACCAAGCTCGTAAAGCCGCTCCTTCGTTCACCACCTGGCCTTGTTTAAACACCTTCCCGCTTGCGTTCACCGCCGTTAAGTAACAAAATCGTTGGTGAAGATCTACTCCTACGTGGGTCTTCATGGCGTACCTTCCTCCTTAGTAGTCTGTGTGCCTCGAGCACGTATTAGGAAGGTACGCCCCTTTTCATCCCATCTGAGC
>Ga0302198_10001954_pt1 | contig 22140 bp, 14 predicted proteins | sample II_Bog_N2_2_FD_193521 | JGI IMG/M metagenome (GOLD analysis project Ga0302198, IMG submission 193521) | Peat permafrost microbial communities from Stordalen Mire near Abisko, Sweden - II_Bog_N2_2 | ecosystem: Environmental > Terrestrial > Soil > Wetlands > Peat | place: Sweden: Abisko... | reverse complement strand
GGATGCTACAACCTTGGCGAGATATACGTGGCCGGAAACACAGCGGCAAACGACCCTGCTCATGCGGTGATCCTGTTTCGCAAGGCCTGCGAGCAAGGCGAGATGCGCGGCTGCAACGCCCTTGGACTGATGTACGACAATGGGGAGGGCATAGGAAAAGATCCGGCCCAGGCGATTGCGATGTATCGCAAGGCCTGCAGCGGCGGAGCAGCTACCGGATGCTTCAGTCTCGGCGTCAAGTTAACCAGTGGACCGGATGTACTGCAGAATGCAGCCCAGGCCGTCAACATGTTTCGCATGGCCTGCGACGGAGGCGTTATCCATGGGTGCAACAACCTGGGCGTCATGTACGAGACCGGCCTCGGTGCCGACAAGGATGCCTCCCAGGCTGTCTTCTTCTACCGCAAGGCCTGCGACGGCGGCGATATGGTGGGTTGCAAGTACACCGGCATGATGTATTCCAGCGGCCAGGGCGTAAAGCAGGATGCCGTCCAGGCCACAGCCTTCTACCGCAAAGCCTGCGACGGCGGCAACACCGACGCGTGCGCAATGCTCAAGTCGTCTAACTAATAATCCAGAGAACGCCGCCCTTTGCAGAGAACATTGCCATCGAACAATAGTCGTCATTCTGGCGAAGCCAGAGTCTCTGTCGTTGTACTTTGCCCTCTATCCTGGCCCATTTCCTTCTCTCGCGAATCCCTCTCTCGCAAATTCCACAGACAGCGCACCGGGCTCCCATCGCCATCCTCCTCTGTATAATTCCCAAAACTTTCCAAACGAGTTGCGGCTTTGCCTGTGCCCGGTAAGAAACTGTCGAGAAACGGAGTTCGGCGAGACCCGCACCAGACCTTCGGCTTGTCGCCGAAAGATTTGCGCACCTTGCATGCGCTGAAAACACCGGCGCGAATCCAGCGGTTTCTTGACGGATTGACGTACCAGTACGCGGACACCGCGTGGTCTCCGCAACGCGTGCTGCGGGAGCGTAAAGGGCACTGCCTGGAGGGTGCGCTGCTCGCCGCCGCCGCCCTGCGCCTCAACGGCCACCCGCCGCTGCTGATGGATCTCGAGTCCGTGCGCGACGACGACCACGTGCTGGCCATCTACCGCGAAGGTGGCCTGTGGGGAAGCATTGCCAAGTCAAACTTCGCCGGCCTCCGCGCCCGCGCGCCCATCTACCGCACGCTCCGCGAACTGGCCCTCAGCTACTTTGAGAACTACTACAACCTGCGCGGCGAACATACCTTGCGTGCCTACTCGATACCGGTGAACCTGGCGCGCCTGGACAGCCGCCACTGGATGACCTCGGAGGACGACGTCTGGTGCGTCCCGGAACTCCTCATCGAGACCCGGCACTATCCACTCTTCCCCGACAAGGTAGCGCGCGCACTCCCCCGTCTCGACCGTCGCAGCTTCGAAGCAGGAATGCACGGCTGGACCAAACACTAAAGCGATTCGCAGAACGCTTTTCGGTCGGTTCCCAACCCATAGTCGGCTGCACTGGGAAAGCTTGCAGCCGGGCCTACGTGATTGATTAATAAATGATTTATGGGATTTTCAGACCGCAAATCATAAGTTGCTGCGTCGACGGCTTAAGGTCGGCGAGCTTGAATGCCTTAAAACAAAAGACTTAGCTCGAACTTCAGCACGCTGTACCGCGGATCAAGTTTGGAGGTTCGATTGCAGGTAATTAACCAAACAGCAACAAATTGTTGAGTGGGTTATGTCATTCCGATTGTGAGGAATGTCGCTGGAGTGGTTTATTTCAAGGAGAGTATCGATGAAGAAGTTGTTTATGAGCTTGGCGATGTTGGCGCTTGTGCTTGCTTACGGTAGCGCAGCGTTGGGGCAGGCGACGACGGGACAAATTGTCGGGTCGGTTGCGGACAGCACGGGTGCCTTGCTTCCGGGTGCCAAAGTAGTCGCGATGAACGTGAACACAGGGGTGTCCTATCCTGCAACAGCGTCGTCAAAGGGTGAATTCAGCATCTTCAATGTGCTGACAGGCACGTACGACATTACGGCTTCGGCCTCCGGTTTTGCGCCATCGACGACCAAAGACTTTACCGTGGACGTCAATAAGACATCGACTGCGGACTTCAAGCTCGCCGCGAGCGGCGCTTCAACGAGTGTAGAGGTAACGTCCGAGGCCCCGGTGGCTCTGGACACGACGACCTCGCAATTGCAGCAGACGTACACGTCCAAGGAGATTGCGGATCTGCCGATCTCCGCAGCACAGCCGCTCAATCTTGCATTCCTGGCGCCTGGTGTTACCAGTACCGGTGGATTGGGAGAAGGCGCGGGGCCATCGATCGCGGGGCAGCGCTCTCGCAACAACAGTTTCATGGTGGATGGGGCCGACAATAACAACAAGAACGTGACCGGCCCGCTCGTCAACGTTCAGGATGACGCAGTTGACGAGTTCACGCTGCTCCAGAACGTATTCAATGCAGAGTTTGGCCACTCGAATGGCGGTCAGTTCAATATTTCGATGAAATCGGGCACCAATAGTTTTCACGGAGCCGTGTTTGAGTATTTCCAGAATAGGAACCTCAATGCACTCGACAACTCGCAAAAGTTGGGGGGCATCACCTCTCAGCCGCGCTATGATGACAACCGTTATGGCGGTCAGTTCGGCGGCCCTATCAAGAAGGGCAAGCTGTTCTTCTTCGGCGACTTCGAGCAGCAGCCGGATGGACAAGCCGGCGCCTCTGGATCGTTCTGCGCGCCTACGGCGGCTGGCTACGCGTCTTTGACAAAATATCGTGCGGGAACCAATCTCACGGTGCTCCAACAGTATTTGCCTGCTGTCTCAGGGGGCGATGCAACTCATATATGCAATACCTATAGTTACCCAGATCCATTAGTTAAAGGGCAGATTGACTCGTATCCGGACTCCATCACGATCACTCAGGCAGGCGTTGCTGGGGATGTAGGGCCCCAGGGCAACCAATTGCTGATTCCAATCGGGTCTGTTTCTAATCCGGCACCTTCGTTCAGCAACGGTCGCTACATTGCGGCTTCGTCAGATTATGTAGCGTCACCCAGGGACACTGTTCGCTTCCGCTACGCGTACGATCGCAGCGACGGCATCGACACTGCGGCAAATCTTCCCATATTTTTTGCTCCCGAGCCGGCGCGCTATACCATCGGTTCTCTTACCTACGTTCACGACTTCACTCCTAACCTGCTCAACGAGGCCCGGCTTGCGTTCAGCCGCGGCTACGGTCCGGTTTTGACCGCGCCGGGAGCTTTCCCCGGACTCTCAGTATTCCCCAACATTCAGTTGGACGATCTGGGAATCAACCTTGGTCCGGATGGCAATTCGCCTCAGGGCGGAGCGCAGAATCTCTATCAGTTCGTGGACAACGTCACCTACGTCAAGGGCGTTCATACCTTCAAGCTCGGATTCGATGGCCGGAAGTACATTGCTTACACTGATTTCGTGCAGCGCGCACGCGGTGACTACGAGTACTCCAGCACGGGAGATCTCTACCTGAACGATCTTTCGCCGGATGTGCTGGGACAGCGGAATGCGTCCGGAGCGGTAAGCACCCGGTACTATGGCGACCAGACCGAGTTTTACGGATTCGGCCAGGACGACTGGCGGGTAAGCCAGAAGTTCACCTTGAACCTTGGCCTCCGTTACGAGTTCTCGTCGATTCCGGCGGGGGAAAAGAACCAGGCGCTGAATTCGGCCGCCAGTCTCCCCGGTCTGATCGTATTCGCGAAGCCTCTGCCTGCGAAGTTGGACTTTGCGCCGCGCGTAGGCTTCGCCTTTGCTCCGAACGAGTCAACCTCCGTCCGAGCGGGCTTCGCCATCGGCTACGATGTGCTCTACGACAACATCGGCTCGACCGAAGCGCCGCCCCAACAGCAGGTAACAGAGAACGTTGTCCTTGGGTCCAATACACCTAATTTCCTGAAGAATGGTGGACTTGCCGCGCAGGCACCTCCGACGTATGCGACGATCGCTGCTCAGCGCGCGGCATCGACGGCCTTCCTGCCTGACCATTTCAAGATGCCGTACACCGAGTCCTGGTCGCTTGGGGTGCAGCATGTGTTCCACAACGACTATACGGCTGAGGTTCGGTACGTTGGCAATCATTCTGTCCACCTCGACACCCAGCAACAGCTCAATAAGCAGGCTGTTGTGACACCGACGAACTCGCTTCCGACCTTCCTGAGCGGGACTCCGACTGCCGCGCAAGCGGCGTCGACCTTAACTCTTGCGACTCTGAATGCTCAAGTTTCTGCTGGAGGCGAAGTGATCCCCGCATATTATGCTGCGGGCTTTGTCAACACGATCACGAGTTACCAGTATTCGGGCCAGTCGAACTACAACGGTCTACAGACGCAGTTGACCCGGCGGATGAAGAATGGACTGCTGTTCGATGCTGCTTATACCTGGTCGAAGACGATGGACAATTCGACCGACGACTTCAACTCCTCCGCGTTGAATCCGCGCCGCGCGCAGGATTCGAACAACTACGCGGCAGAGTATTCGCTGTCTGCCCTGAGCCATAAGCATCGTCTGACGGTGGAAGTCGTGTATGACGTTCCGTTCTTCAAGACTTCCGGCTTTCTGCTACACAATCTTGCTGGGAACTGGGAGGTCTCGCCGATTTACACCTATGAGTCGGGTCAGTTTGTCACTCCGCAGTCTGGAATCGACTCAAACCTGAATGGCGATTCCGCTGGAGATCGCGCGATCGTCAACCCCGGCGGCGACAAGACCAAGGGAAGCGCGGTTGTGCCGTACTATAACCTCGCACTGCAGGGTCTCTGTCCTGTGGTTTCGGGTAAGCCGACGAATTGCGCTGCGGACACTGTCGGGTATACGCCGGTCAATACTGCGGCATATTGGATCGCTACCGGTTCGGGAGCGCTGGCAACTGCCAGTCGAAACTCGCTGCCGACGCCGGCGGCGAACAATTTCGACCTGTCAGCTCTCAAGCGCATTTCGTTCAGCGAGCGGTATTCGTTCGAGTTCGAGGCCATTGCGCGTAACGTGCTGAATCATCCGCAATACATCGACGGGCACATCAACACCACGAACTACTATGCAACCACTGGTTCGGCGCTACAGGCCTATACCATCCCGGGAAAGACGTCGTTCCTGACACCGAAGGGTGTTTTCGGGAGCAATTCACGGAGCATGATCCTGGTCGCGAAGCTGCGGTTCTAAGCCACAACAACAGAACACTCTAGCCGTCGAGGGGCCCTGTATGGGCCCCTCGGTGCGTTAAGTGGCCTTCGAAACCCAAAGAGAGACCCGCCGCTTCAAATCAATCCGATCAGGTGGCCTCGCAACGACGACCGGTCGAGCTGGCAGGGGCTACACGCAAGCTCGGATCCTCGGAGCTAAAGACAGAGCCAACCACCCCGAATCACTGTCAAGCCCCAAAATCGCCTAACTACCTCATTCGCAAGGGAAGATAGATAGCAGATGAGTTACGGTGAACCTGCTATCATTAAGTTAGTAAATATGAAAAAGGAAGAAAGGAAGCGTTGACTCATTTGTGGGGCTTTCCGCACTCGGCATTTCTTCTCCGGTAAATCATTTAGAATCTTATTCATACCAATAACTATCCTGGAATCTTACACTTGCGTGGGAACTTGCGCAAATGCAAGATTCGAGACAATTTAGATACCCACCCCCCGGGAGGCACTACTCCCGCCACTTGATGTTGCACCCGATGCTGCTCCGCTGGTTGGTGTCCGGCCTCTTGCCCGCGATCACTGAATCCAAAGCTCCGCGCAAGTCCTTACCGGTCACCGGAATGTCGTTTCCGCCGCCGCTAGGCCGCTTCGGCCGCGAGTCGTCGAGCTGTCCGCGGTACACCAGCTTCATTCCCGCGTCGTACAGGAAGAAGTCCGGCGTGCAAGCTGCGTGGTACGACCGCGCCACCTCCTGCGTCTCGTCGTAAAGATAGGGAAACTTGAATCCCAGCCGCACCGCCTGCGCCTTCATCTCCGCCGGAGAGTCCTCCGGAAACGCCGCGATATCGTTCGCCGAGATCGCCGCAATCCCGATCTTGCCGTCATAGTCCGCGCCAATCCGCGCCAGCTCTTGCTCCACGTGCTTCACGTACGGGCAATGCGGGCAGATAAACATCACCAGCAGCCCGCGCCCGTCGGCCACGTCGTCGCGTCCCACCGCCCGGCCGCTCACCACGTCGGCCAGTTCAAATGCCGGCGCGTCCGACCCCAGCTCCATCATGCTCGATTCAGTCTTTGACATCCCCGTATCCTAATCCAAACCCTGGGTCCCCGGCGACAGGTCCACGTCGCTGAGTTTTCACGCGAAGCGTCAAGAACAGCACGAAGTGCCGCGAAGCGTCGAGAACGGCACGAAGTGCCTTGCGTAAATTCAAGGAGCATGGGAACCTCATTGCGAAGACGTTAAGCCCTCGCGTCCCTGACTGAGAGGAAAGTTCCGCAGTGATTTCCCGTTCCCGCCGCACCGCCGTCACGACCCTCATCCTCCTCGCTCTGCTGGTCGCTGGATGCCGCCATCACCGCCGTTCCACCTCCGCGTCCAACACCGCGGACTACGCCGACAACATCAAGGCCGTGCTCGCCAAGCCGCAGCTCACCGTCCTGCACTGGCCCAACTACACCGACTATCAGCCCGCCGTCGCTACTTTCTACGACGACCGTAACTATGAGCTCGCGTGGCTGCGCGATCTCAAACCCACGCCCGAAACCACAGCCTTCATCGCAGCATTCCAAGGCGCCGGCGCCAAAGGCCTCAACTCCGACGACTACGACGCCTGGCGCTGGCCCGCCCGTGTCGCGCAGATCGCCAAAATCGCGGCCGCCCACGACGACACCGAAGCATCTGCTGACACCGTCGCCCAATTCGATACCGCCATGACCATCTGTGTCATGCGCTACATCTCCGACCTCCGCATCGGTCGAGTCAATCCGCAGCACTTCAACTTCGACATCGACGTCGCCGACAAGAAGTACAACCTGGCAGAGTTCTTGTCCGACAACGCGGTCGACGCCACCGACGTTCCCGCGCTCATCCGCAAGGTCGAGCCCGACTCCGAGCAGTACCGTGCCACCGAAGTCGCGCTCGCCCACTATCTGGACCTCGCCCACCTGCAGGCCGCCGCCGCCGCACAGCCGTTGCCCCAGGTGGAAAAGACTGGCGTCGGTGTCACTGGTGAATACTCCGCTCCCGGCCTACTGCTCGCCCGTCTCCAACTCGAAGGCGACGCTCCCGGCGAATATCCCTACCGCGCTCCAAACGCCGCACCGACCGACGCCGCCGCCCCGCCGCATCTCAACCCGGCGCAGCAGATCGGGGCCCAGATCGGAGCCGACGCCAAACGCCTCCTGCGCCGTCCGGCGAAGTCCCGCAGGACCAGCGCGTCCGCTCCAACTGCGCCAGCCACGCCGCCCTCCACCTTCGATCCGCCCCGTCTGCCGCCGATCTATACCGCTGCGCTCGCAGACGCGGTTAAGAACTACCAGCATCGCCACGGCCTCGCCGAGGACGGCAGGCTCACTCAGGAAACGATCAAGTCGCTCAACGTCCCGCTCACCGAGCGCGTTATCCAGCTGCAGGACTCGCTGGAGCGCTGGCGCTGGCTGCCCAACCAGTACGTCAACGCGCCGCTCATGGTCAATCTGCCGGAGTTCGTCCTGCGCGGCTACAACTCGCAGCACCAGCTCGACTTCACCATGCGCGTCGTCGTCGGTAAAGTAGTTGGCGACCACGACACGCCCGTCTTCGCCCACATGATGCGCTACCTAATCTTTCGCCCATATTGGAGCGTCCCACACGACATCGTCGAGAAGGAGCTGATGCCGCACATCCGCGCCAGCGGTGTCGGCTATCTCGCCCAGAAGAACTTCGAGGTCACCGACAGCAAGGGCACCGTGCTGACCAGCTTCACAGCGAAGCAGATCGAGCACGGCGGCCTACAGGTGCGTGAGAAGCCGGGTCCCAAGAACTCGCTTGGTCTGGTCAAGTTCATGTTCCCCAACCAGTACGACATCTACCTGCACTCCACACCGCAGCCCGAACTTTTCAGCCGCTCCCGCCGCGACTTCTCCCACGGCTGCATCCGCGTGCAGAAGCCCGAAGACCTCGCCGTCTGGGTGCTCGCCAACAGCAACACCTCCGGCGGAACCAAGGGTGACTGGGACATCGACCGCGTCCACGACGCTATGACCACGGGCCCAGACAGCTACACTGTTAGCCTCAAAACACCAATCCCGATCGTGATCTTCTACGCCACCGCCCTCGTCGCCGAAGACGGCCAAACCCACTTCTTCGAAGACCTCTACGGTTATGATCAGAAGCTGCAGCAGGTCCTCAGCAAAGGGCCGCCGTATCCCGTCAAGCCTGATCCAACCATCCACCAGGCAAAACCCGGAGACACCGTATGATCAAGTTCCTGCTCTGCGCCTTCGTCTGCACCTCGCCGCTTGCCGTACTCGCCCAGGCGCCCGCCCAGCCGTCCGTCGAGTCGCGGATCGCCGTGCAGAACGCGCTCTTCGCCGAGCAATGGGAGACCGGGTTGCGCGAGAACCCCGAACGGGCCACCTCAGTCGGCGACTACCGGTACAACGATCGGCTGGGCGACTACACCTCCGCGCACTATGCCGTGGTGAACGCCGAAAGCCAGGCATATCTTGCTCGCCTGAACGCCATCGACACGACCGGCTTCCCAGAGCAGGACCTGCTCTCGCACCAGTTGATGGAGCGCGGACTTCGCCAGAGCATCGAGAACTTCGAGCTGAGGAACTACGAGATGCCGGTGAATCAGCAGAACGGCATCCACACTTCACTATCGGACCTGCCGAGCGCCGTGCCTCTGGATTCGGTGAAGCACTACGATGACTACATCGCTCGCCTGCACCAGATTCCGCGCGTGCTGGCGGAGACGACCGAGATCATGCGGCAGGGCATGCGCGACAGCCTGATGCCTCCACGCTATATCGCGGAAAAGGTGGCTGCGCAGTCCACCGATGTGGCGAGTTCCAAGCCTTTCCTGCTGGTGCTCAAGAAGATGCCTGCGTCTTTCTCCGATGCCGATCGCCAGCGGATCACAGCAGCCGTTCAGCAGGCGGTGGATACGGAGGTAACACCGGCGTACGTGAAGTTTGCCGCGTTCGTTTCCACCGAATACGCGCCGCACGGCCGCACCAGCATCAGCGTGGCTTCGCTGCCGGACGGCAAGCACCGCTACGAGGTCGCGGTGCGCCAGATGACGACCACCAACATGACGCCTGCGGAGATCCATCAACTCGGACTGGACGAGGTGAAGCGCATCACCGCGGAGATGACCGACCTCGCGCACAAGGCCGGATACAAGGACCTTGCCAGCTTCCGCGAGAGCATTCGCACCAACCCGAAATACCTGCCCACATCGTCCGACCAGATTCTCGAGAATTTCCGGCACTACCTCGCACAGATGCAGCCACGCTTGCCGCAACTCTTCACCGTGCTGCCGGATTGCCCGGTCACGGTGGAGGCGATTCCCTCGTACCAGACCGGCGCGGCGACGCATTACCAGACAGGAACTCCGGACTGTAAGCGGCCCGGGCGCGTGTCGGTGGCCACATCGGACTTCGCCCATCGCACCCTGATCGACGATGAGGCGACCGCGTATCACGAAGGAATCCCCGGCCACCACATGCAGCTCTCGGTCCAGCAGCAGCTCAACGGGCTGCCGCAATTCCGCCTGCACGGTGGTGGCGGAGGCGGCTTCACCGCCTTTGTCGAAGGCTGGGCACTGTATGCCGAACAACTGGGCAAGGACATAGGCTTCTACCAAGACCCCGCGTCGGATTATGGGCGACTCTCGTCGGAACTCTTCCGCGCCGTCCGCCTCGTCGTCGACACCGGCATTCACTCGCAGGGCTGGACGCGCGATCAAGTAATCCAGTACTTCCGCGAGCATTCCAGCGAGGATGAGCCGATGATCCAATCGGAAACTGATCGCTACATTGCGTGGCCTGCTCAGTGCCTTTCGTACAAGATCGGTCAGTTGAAGTTCCGCGAGCTGCGGGAGCGCGCGCAGAAGCAGCTGGGTCCGCAGTTTGACCTGCGAAAGTTCCACGACGAGATGCTGTCGGGCGGTTCCATGCCGCTAGACCTGCTCGACGCACGCACCAACGCATGGATCGTTGAGCAGAAGGCCGCCGTCAAAGGCAACTGACGGTCGCGCCGCTGCGGAGATAGGGGCTTCACCCACGGATCGCCCATGCAGGCGATACAATCGACGCACGCACTCCAACTTCAACCTGAATTCTAAGCCGACAGGAGATCTCCATGAAGCGATCGACCTCCCTCTATCTTTGCCTCTTGTTGATCTTGGCGATGTTAGCCTCCAGCGCGCACGCGCAATCGCCGCAGCCTGACTCGCCTGCTCTCGCAGCAATGAAGAAGGAGGCGAGCGCTGGTGTGGAGTCACGAGCCAAGATGGCCCAGGTGATGGTCGACACCGTCTTCAGCTACTCCGAACTCGGTTACCACGAAGTTCACAGCTCGGCCTACCTCTCCGGCATTCTGGAGCAGAACGGTTTTAAGGTGGAGCGTGGGATCGCTGACATTCCCACTGCGTTTATGGCGACATGGGGCTCGGGCAAGCCCGTCATCGCGCTCGGGTCGGACGTCGATTGCATTCCGCAGGCCTCGCAGAAGCCCGGCGTTGCTTATCGCGATCCGATCGTACCCGGAGCGCCCGGGCATGGCGAAGGCCACAACTCCGGTGTGCCGCTACAGATTATCGCCGCCCTTGCGGTGAAGGACATCATGCAGAAGAACCATATGTCCGGGACTATAAAGATCTGGCCGGGCATCGCCGAGGAGCTGCTGGGTGGCAAGGCGTATTACGTGCGGGCCGGCTATTTTAAGGATGTTGATGCTGTCCTGTTCGCGCACGTCGCCAACAATCTCGGTGTCAGCTACGGTGGTTTCACCACGCTCGGCGCAGTCAGCATGCGCTTCGATTTTGTGGGCGAGAGCTCGCACGCCTCGGTCGCTCCATGGAAGGGCCGCAGTGCGCTCTCCGCGGTGGAACTGATGGATGTCGGCTGGAGCTTCAAGCGGCAATTCCTGCGTCCTGTGCAGCGTTCCCACAACGTCATCGTCAATGGGGGAGACCAGCCCAACGTCGTCCCGTCCACCGCGAGCAACTGGTACTATTTCCGCGAGGACGACTACGCGCACGTGAAAGACTTGGTCGAAATGGGCGAGAACATGGCCAAGGGCGCCGCGTTGATGAGTAGCACAACCTACACGTCGACAGTCCTGGGCAGCGCATGGCCGGGCTGGATGAACAAGCCGATCGCCGAGGATGAGTACGAGAACATCAAAGCCGTCGGTCTGCCCAAATGGTCCGCCGACGACATTGCACTGGCCAAGGGAATCCAGCATGAGCTGAAGGTCCCAGAGGTCGGGCTGGACACTACGATCAACCCGCTTCGCCCGGCGGCGACAGAGCAAAGCTTCTCCGGCGGCCCTTCCGACGACATCGGCGACGTTTCCTGGAACGTTCCTACCATCGTCCTGACTTATCCCTCCAACATACCGAACCTTCCCGGCCATAATTGGGCGAACGCCATCTCCATGGCCACACCCTTGGCGCACAAAGGCGTCATCGCCGGGGCCAAGGTGCAGGCTATGACTATCCTGGATCTGCTCACCAAGCCAGAACTCCTCAGCGCGGCGTGGGACTACTTCAACAACGTGCAGACCAAGGACCAGAAGTATGTCCCGTTCATCCGCCCGGACGACCATCCCCACACTGAACTCAACACCGCCATTATGGATAAGTACGCGCCGCTGCTCGAGAAGTACTATTACGACTCCTCGAAGTACCCGACTTACCTTGATCAGCTTGGTATCAAGTATCCAACGTTGCGCACATCACCTGCGTCAGCCGACGCGGCGCCCTCCGACAGCGTCGAAATGCCCGACATCGTCACGGCCGCGGGTGGTTCAGGAAACTGATCTGCTGATTCTCGTCAGCCGGATCCAAGTCGCTCGGCGGCGTAAACTTAAACTTATGCGGCGGATTTATATGGACGCCAACGCCACGACGCCTGTGCTGCCGCAGGTGCTGGAGGCGATGCGGCCATTCTGGTCGGAGGAGTTTGGCAATGCCAGCTCCATCCATCAGCCCGGCCAGCGCGCGCGGGCCGCCGTAGACCGGGCGCGCGAGTCGGTTGCCGCGCTGCTGAACTGTCGCGCTGCCGAGATCGTGTTCACCTCCGGCGGCACCGAGAGCGACAACATGGCGCTGTTCGGCGTGCTCGCGCCAGGTGACCATCTTGTTACCACCAGCATTGAGCACCACGCCGTGCTGCACGCAGCGCAGGAACTGGAATCTCGCGGCATAGAGCTCACCTTCCTGCCTTGCACGCCGCAAGGGCTGATCGAAGTCTCCGCGCTCGAGGCGGCCCTCCGCCCGAATACCAAGCTAGTCAGCGTCATGCTCGCCAATAATGAGACCGGCGTCATTCAGTCCATCCGCGAACTGGCCGACCGCACCCACGCCGCCGGTGCATTGTTCCATACCGACGCAGTCCAGGCCGCAGGCAAGTTGCCACTCGATGTCAAAGCGCTCGGCTGCGATCTACTGAGCATCTCCGGCCACAAGATGTATGCGCCGCAGGGAACCGGCGCGCTGTTTGTCCGGCGCAACGTGCGGCTCCGCTCGATGTTCTTCGGCGGCCTGCACGAGCGCGGACGCCGTCCTGGCACGGAGAATGTCCCCGGCATCGTTGGATTGGGCAAGGCGGCGGAGATGGCGCGCGCGTGGCTGGTGGAGGGTGACGCGCAAAAGCTCACCGCGCTGCGCGATCGCCTGGAGCAGGGAATCCTCGCTGCGGCAGATGAAGCTGGCGTCAACGGCGGCGGAGTGGCCCGCGTGGCTAACACCAGCAACCTCTACTTCGACTATGTCGAAGCCGAAGCGCTGGTGATTGCGCTCGATCTGAAGGGGCTGGCTGTCTCGGGTGGGTCGGCATGTCAGTCCGGCGCAACCGAGCCGTCGCACGTACTCACTGCGATGGGTCTGAGCGAAGCCCGCGCGCGCGCAAGCGTTCGCTTCTCGATGAGCCGTCTCACAACTGAAGACGAAGTTGACGCTGTGGTGGCGATGATTCCAGTGGCTGTGGCCCGGCTGCGCGAGCTGAGCCCAAAGAGGCAGCCGTTAGCCGTTAGCTCCTAGCTGGAAGCTGATGGCTAAGAGCTGTTCTCTACAAATACCAGGGAATGTCCACGACGATGATCCGCTGCTTGCCCTTCACCAGCAGCAATAACTTCAGCAACTGGACCCGTTGGTTGTGGAGCAGGTTTTCCCACCAGTGGTTCACAACCAGTTCCGGCAGCAGGACGGTGATCTTGCGGTCGGGATTCTGCTGTTCCAACTCCAGAATGTAGTCCATCAGCGGCGCAATGATCTGGCGATACGTCGAGTGAAGGGTGATGAGTTCGGGCTCTGGCAGGCCTTTGTCATGGATGGGCTTGAGGACGTTTTCTTCCCAGACCGCGGCCAGCGAGGACTCGCCGTCGGCGCCTTCAACGTTGATGACTTTCACGTCTTTCGAGAGCAGCACTCCAAAGCGCATAGCCTTCTCGGTCATGCGGTCCCACCGGGCCATGGGAATGACTACTAGCGGCTCCTGCAGGTTGCTCAGGTTGAGCGGGCCCATTGCCACGACGTCTTTCACACGGGTGTAGTGCTGCTTTATCGCGACCATCAGCAGGATCAGCGTGGGAATCAGCAGCGCCACAAACCACGCGCCGGAGGTGAACTTGGCGGCGAGAACGATGAGGGTGGTGATTCCTGTCGCAACGGCGCCGGTGCCGTTAACGACCATGTGCCAGAGGCGCCCTTTGTGTTCGGGGCCCAGCTTCTTCCAATGCACGACCATGCCGGCCTGCGAGAGCGTGAAGGCCAGGAAGGCGCCGATGGCGTACAAGGAGATGATGTTGTCGATGTTGCTGCCGAACAGGATGAGGATGACTGCCGTCAGCGCGGTGAGGACATAGATGCCGGCGGAGAACAGGAGGCGCCGTCCGCGCAGGGTGAAGACGTGCGGCAGATAATCGTTCACGGCCACGGCGCGGGTGACGCGCGGGAAGTCGGCAAATGCGGTGTTGGCGCTCAGCGTCAGGGCAAGAAAGATGGTGTACATGGTGAAGTGAAAGAACCAACTCTTCCCGAAGACGGCCATCACGATCAGGCTGAGCAAGCTCTGGTAGCCCGGCAGGGTGGGATCCATCGCCATGATCCCGTACTTCTTCGCCAGCCATGCGGTACCGAAGAGCATGATGACGAGCGTGCCCATGATGATGGTCAGCGCCATTTGTGCGTTCTTGACCCTTGGCTCCCGGAAGGCCATCACGCCGTTCGAGACCGCTTCCACGCCGGTCATCGCGGCGCAGCCGTTGGAGAAGGACTTGAGCGCCAACCAGACGCCGAGACCGACCATGGTGGCCGGCAGGGCGTGTGGCATCTCTGCGCGCGCGACCGGATGCCCGTGCGCCGCAACAACGCGGAAGAAGCCGACCGCGACGGTGGTAAGTACGGTCCCGACAAACAGGAAGGTGGGCGCGATAAATGCGGCGCCAGTGTCCTTGACTCCGCGCATATTGACCAGAGCAAGGAACGCCAGCACCGCCAGGCACAACATCAGCATGTGCGGCTGCAACCAGGGCTGGTCGGAGATGACGGCTGAAATCCCGGCGACGATGCCGACGGCAGCGGTCAGGATGTAGTCGATCATTAGCGCTGCGGCTGCGACTAGACCAGCGCCGGCCCCGAGATTCTCGCTGGCGACAGTGTAGGAGCCTCCCCCGCTGGGATAGGCTGCGATCGTCTGCCGGTAGCTGAAAAAGACGATTCCCAGCAGGATAAGGACTACCGTGACGATGGGGATGAGATGGGCAATCCCGGCGATTCCAAGAGGAATGAGCAACGACAGCGCTGTTTCGGGTCCGTATGCTGCGGAGGTCAGGGCATCGAGACCGAAAATAGGAATCCCGGCAGCTACGCCGACGTGTTCGGCGCGTTCTTCACTCGTGGCCAGGGGTCTGCCAAATAAGGAATCTGTAAATGACATGGAAATCTAATAGTAAATAGGAAGTTACGCCAGAACCAGCTTTTTGTGACACCCGAACAGTTCTTCGCCGCGGCAGAAATTGGCCTCATGCATGCTCGGGAGTTGAAAAGGTACTCCAAAGCGATTTTGTGCATCTCAACTCAGTGTAAAATCCCTATTTTCCACCGGAGACGAAATGCCCACGAAGAATGCAAGCCAAGCCACCAAGCCCATTACCCGCAAGCGACTTGTCGAACTCCTCAACGAAGATCTTGCCCGCGAATTCCAAGCGGTCATTGCGTACGTCAATTACTCGCAGGTACTCAAGGGCGCCGCATACATGAACATCGCCGCCGAGTTAGAGAAGCATGCCACGGAGGAGTTGTCCCACGCTCTGATTCTCTCCAACCAGATCGACTACCTCAACGGCATGCCCACCACGGTCCCCAAGCCGGTCAAAACCTCCGAGAAGGCCGAGGAAATGCTGCGCTTCGACCTGGACAACGAGAACGAGACGATTCGCCAGTACCGCCGGCGCGTCAAGCAGTGCGATGAGCTCGGCGAGTTCGCCACGGCAGAACACATCCGCGAGATATTGCTCGACGAGCAGGACCACCAGATAGCGCTGGCCACGGCACTGGGCGTCGACGTTCCGGACGTAGGCATTGCCGACTAGTTGCGCTGCCCCACCCAGCTTATGCACTGCGCCCTCTCCATATTTTCTTGCTCCGGGGAGCGGCGCAGCGTCGTCTCCTCACTTGACAGCCGAGTGACCCCTCGTAGACCTTGAGATAGGCTCCTTCTAATCTTCCATCGAGGCACCCGACAAATGAATCGACTTCTAGGTTGCTGTGTGCCCGTGCTCTGCGCGGGTCTGATCCCCATCCTCTCCGCGGCTGCGCAGACGGCGCCTGCGGCCCAGCCCGCCGCACCGGCCCAGTCCGGCCCACGCGCTCCCCAAAAGCCGCAAAATCTGAAGGTGCTCCCGCAGGACACCGACCTGCGCAAAGTGATGCGCCAGTACTCCGGCGACCTCGGTGTCGAGTGCGAGTTCTGCCATGCAGCAGCGGACCCGGTCACTCATCGCGCGGATCGCGCTTCCGACGCCAACCCGGTCAAGGAGACGGCACGGTTCATGATCCAGTTGACCGACGATCTGAACAATAAATACCTCGCGGAGATGCCGAACCGCAGGTATGCCGACCCCATTACCTGCGGCACCTGCCATCGCGGCGAGAAGCATCCGTCAATCTACGTTCCGCCGCCGCGCCCGGAAGGCAACCGCCCGCCCGGAGCGCCGCCTGCAGGAATGCCCCCGGCTGGGGTGCCTCCAGCGAAGTAGGGACTGTTCTGCGGGGCGTTCACACGCCCTTTTACTGCTTCGCGTTAATCCTCCCGTTGGTCGGTACGGAATTCGGCTTGCGACCATCGGGAGCACCACGCGAAGCCCAATGCAAGTCACGAAGTGACCGCTGCCCGCGTAGGGCGCCCGTCCGGCAGGACAGACTCTAAAGTTCTTACTGGGTCGATCCGGTCAGGAAGGTCTGGGTCGCCTGGCCGCCGATCACGCGATAGAGTGCGAACTGCCGTGAGTTCTGCGCGCGCAGTTCGAACAACAGGCTGGCGCGGTTGGACGCCTCGGCGTCGACCACGTCCACCAACCGCATGCGCGGGGTGCGGTCAAGATGTGTGGCGTCGGTGACGTTTTTTAGTGCAATCTCCGGTTCGCCCTGCATGTTGACCTGCCCGACAAGCGTGACAAATCGCAGCGTTGGCCCAAGGCCGTCCGTATGCGCGTGGTAGATAAAGGTCGCCGCGCCACCATAGCTCAGCGTATAGCCCGCCAACTGCTCATCCAGCAAAACCTCGGGTGGCGGCGGAGGCGTCTCCTTGGCCGCGCCGCGCCGGAGTTTGCTGCTGGGCAGGCGCGCCGGCGGCTGCGGAGGTGGAGTGGGCGCTGGCGCATTGGCAGATTCATACGTCGTCAGCAGCGCGCGAGCGGCAGTCTGCATCTTGGCCAGGATTGCCTGGCGCTCGTCGTCACCCTCCCACGTCCGCGAGAAATCGTGCGGCGAACGATCTGCCGCATCCGATACCGCAATCATCTGGTGCAGGTCCTGGTCGCCCGGTAGCCCGGAGAGCTTGGGAATGTCCGTGTCCGTCAGCGAGCCTTCAGGCCTGCCCCGGTGCAGCGTGGGCCGGTTGGGGTCATCGTTCAGTGAGCCTCCCGCCAGCGAGACGCTGCCCTGGTCCTTTGCATCCTTCGCCTGCGCGGGTGAGCGGCGGCGCAAGGTGGGCCGGTCGGCGTCATCGGCGGGAGCGTTGCCGGGACTGCCGGACGAGGCGGCCGGGTCGGACGCACCGGGAGAATGATGCAGCGTAGGCCGGTCGGGATCGTCCGCAGGAGCCTCGGTCGACGCGGATGCGGCTCCCGGCGTGGGCGTCGCCGCTCCTCCGGTTCCAGGCTTCGCCGACCGCGAGGAAAAGTGCGGCGCGGAGTCGTCTTCATCCAGCCCATTCAGGCTGATGGCAACCGCCGTGCCTTTCAGAGTCGACTTCTTCGGCAGAGCCGGCGGAGCGAATCGTCCATACCCAAACCAGCCATCGTCGTAGGTTGTGGTTGCCGTCTCAGGTGCAATGAAGTGCCGTGAAAACTCCAGGTTCAGCGTTCCCAGTGGAGTCCCTGCCTTTTGCAGTTCGTAGACATTACCGGTAAGTAGCGCAAATGGAACCGGTTGCGCCTGATAGACGCCCGCGTCGTCGAGTTTGCCATCGATGAAGAGCGACACCGGGATTAGGCGGCTGGCGGTAGGCTTGGCCATGTCCCCCGTCCACTCGTAAACACCCACGGCGCGAACGACGTTCTGTGGTTGCGCGACCTTGTGGGTCTGGGCGCTCAGGGGTGTGCATAGTGGCGCGGCAATCGCCAGCGCACCCAGCACGCCGGCCAGCATTCGCAAACCACGTTCGATCCGATCCGAGTTCATGCTCTGCTTAGACGTCGCCAAGGGGTTCCTCGTCTCATCCAAAGAGTACCGCGAACGGATTGGCCCGCGCTCGGCTACCATTGACGGCGTGAGCACACAGCCAGCGAACGCGGTCGGCCCAGCGCCAATCCTGCGGGTACGGGACCTCTCGATCTGTTTTGAAGGCCGTGAGGCTGTCCACGACATTTCCTTCGAGATTGACGCCGGTGAGACGCTTGGCCTGGTGGGTGAGTCGGGATCGGGCAAGTCGGCGACGGCCCTGGCTCTGCTGCGGCTGCTTCCAGACTCGGCCAGCGTCTCCGGGAGGATACTGCTTGCAGCGCCCGGCGACACGCGCAAGGATACCCCGACCGACCTGCTGGCGTTGCCCGAGCGCCAGATGCGGCTCCGGCGCGGCAGCGACATCGCCATGATCTTCCAGGAACCCATGACCGCGCTGAACCCGGTGATGCGGGTTGGGTCGCAGATCGCCGAAGCCGTCCGGGCGCACCAGCCGGGATTGAGTTCCAAGGCGGTCGACCGGCTGGTGCTCGACGCAATGCACGAGGTTGCGCTGCCCGACCCGGGACGCCGCGCGCGCGACTATCCGCACCAGTTCTCCGGCGGCCAACGCCAGCGCATCCTCATCGCCATGGCCATTGTGAACCGGCCTCGCCTGCTGATCGCGGACGAGCCGACCACCGCGCTCGACGTAACCGTGCAGGCGAAGATCTTGGCACTGCTGAAGGAGTTGCGGCGCGCGCACGGCCTGTCGATGCTCTTCATCTCGCACGATCTCGCCGTAGTCGCGCAGGCGTGCGACCAGCCTGGCGACGCGATTGCGGTCATGCAGCAGGGACGTATTGTGGAGCGCGCTGCCACCCTCGACATCTTCCGCAATCCGCGGCATCCCTATACACGGCGGCTGCTGGCATCTGCGCCAACCATGACAACCGACCGTACGCAGCCGCTGGCTGCACTCGCGACGGAGGCGTAGAAGCCGGCATCCGATGGTCGTACGATAAACTGGAATTTTGTGCGTCTGTTCCCGGGAAATTGCCATGCGTGCCCTCGTCCTTTCCGACATCCACTCCAACCTGGAGGCCCTGAACGCGGTCCTTGCCGCGGCCGGTGACTGGGATGTGCTGTGGAATCTGGGCGACATGGTGGGATACGGAGGCAGCCCGAACGAGGTGCTCAACCGGATCCGGCCACTGGCCACGCTGACGGTGCGGGGCAACCACGACCGCGTCTGCTCCGGGCTAAGCTCGTCGCTCGCCTTTAATCCTACGGCGCGCGCAGCGGCGAAATGGACGCTGGAGATGTTGACTCCGGACAACCTGGTGTGGCTGCGGGAGCTTCCACAGGGGCCGCTGCAGCCGGAACAGCAGACCCCCGATGAGCCCCTGGTGACGCTGGCCCACGGCTCGCCGCTGAACGAAGACCAGTACATCATGACTATGCGCGACGCCTGGGCGCCGCTGCAACAGATGACCACGGCGATCACGTTCGTCGGGCACACCCACGTCCAGGGCGGTTTCTCGCAGAAGGAGCACGACTGGCACGAGCTGCGTCCGAGCTACCGCAGCCGCAATAGTGCGGACAGCTGGACCATGCCGATTCCGCAGGGCACGCGCAACCTGATCAATCCCGGCTCGGTAGGCCAGCCGCGCGATTACGACTGGCGCGCGGCATTTGCCATCTACGATAGCGAGGCCCGCGAGATCGTCTACCACCGCGTACCTTACGATCTGCGCCGCGCCCAGGGTCGAATCCTGATGGCGCGCCTGCCCGAGCGGCTTGCCGCGCGCCTCCGCGAAGGCCGCTGACTAGTCTAGACGGCCGTGGACTGTTCTTCGAGAGTATTAGCCAGCTCTTCCCACTCAGCCAGCAGAGCGGTGCGCAGGCTGCGAAGCTCTTCCAGTTCGGAAGCGGTGCGCTGGGAGTCTTCCGCGGATGTGTAGTGGCCGAGGTGTTCCTCGGCTTCGGCGACGCGCGAGTCAATCGCCGAGAGTTCGCCTTCGATGAGCGTCACCCGGTCTTCAAGCTGCTTCAGCTTGATCGGGTTAAGCCGCTTGACGGGAGTTTTCGGTGGTTCTGCCGCTTCGCTGCCGGCGGCCTCGGCGAGATGGGAGTCCTCTGCCTCGCTGTGTTCACTATGTTCATTCACCAAGGCTGCACTCGGGGGAATTGGTTTCAGGCCAGAGGCGAGCGAGACGGCGACCCGCTCAGGACCTCCCTGCTTGCGCCAAAGGTAGTCCTCGTAGTTGCCCGGATAGATGTGGACGTGTCGGTCTTCCGCCTCGAAGACCCGGGTAGCGAGTCCATCGATGAAGTAGCGGTCGTGCGAGACGAATAGCACCGTGCCGGTAAAGTTTGCGATGGCCTCCAGCAGCACATCTTTCGCGCGCAGGTCGAGGTGGTTTGTTGGCTCGTCCAGCAGCAGCATATTCGCCGGCGACACCAGCATCTTCGCCATCGCGTAGCGGTTGCGTTCGCCGCCGGAGAGCACACCGAGCCTCTTGTAGACATCGTCGCCAGAGAACATAAAGCAGCCGAGGAGGGAACGGAGCTCGACGACCGGGACCTTGGGCGCGATGCCGCAAATGTCGTCGAGCATTTGCGCGTCGGGGTCGAGCACCTTGTACTGATCTTGCGCGAAGTAGTCGGCAAGCACGTTGTGGCCGAGGCGGATCTCGCCCGAGGTGGGCGGCTCCAGGCCGGAGAGCATGCGGATCAGAGTCGACTTGCCGGCTCCATTCGCGCCCACCAACGCGATGCGGTCGCCGCGTTCGATCTGGAAGCTGACGTCTTCGAGCACGTGCTTCACACCGCCCGGCTTTCCATCAACGTCGGGCATCGGATAATCCTTCGACAGGTGCGACACCTCGATTACCGTGCGTCCGCTTGCCGGCGGCTGCGGAATGGTGAAGTGGATGGTCGACTCTTCCTCCGGCACCTCGATCCGCTCAATCTTCTCCAGCTCTTTGATCCGCGACTGCACCTGCTTGGCCTTGGTCGCCTGATAGCGAAAGCGGTTGATGAACGACTCCAGCGCCTCGATGCGGTCGCGCTGATTCTTGTATGCGGCCATCAGTGTCGCCCGGCGCTCCTCTTTCTGCTGGACATATTTCTCGTAGTTCCCGTGGTAGACATGCATGTGCTTGTTCCAGATCTCGACCGTCTTGTTGACGGTGACATCCAGAAAGTAGCGGTCGTGCGAGATCAGGATGTAGGCGTTCGGATAATCGTGCAGATAGTTCTCGAGCCAGTTGCGGCTTTCCAGATCCAGATGGTTCGTAGGCTCGTCCAGCAGCAGCAGGGACGGCTTCTGCAGCAGCAGTTTGGCCAGCGCGATGCGCATCTGCCAGCCGCCCGAGAACTCCTCCGTCTTGCGCTCCCAGTCTTCCTTGCTGAAGCCGAGCCCGCTAAGAACCGCGCCGACCTGCGAGTCGAGGGTGTAGATGTCGTGGACGTGGAGCTGATCGGCGATGTCGGAGTAGCGATCAGCCGCCGCGATGTATTCGCGCGACTTGGGGTCGGCCGTCGATAGCGTGTGCGTGATCTCCTCGGCCTCGCGCTCCAGCGCATGCAGGTCGTCGAACACAGACAGGCATTCGGCGAACACGGTCTTGCCGCGCAGCGCCAAGCCGTCCTGCGGCAGATAGCCGAGGGTCATGCCTTTCACGCAGGTGAGCTGGCCGTAGTCAACGGTTTCAAGGCCGGCAAGAATCTTCAGGATGGTGGACTTGCCGGTGCCGTTGCCGCCGACCAGACCAGTGCGCTCGTCCGGCGTGATCAGCCAGTTGACGTCTTCAAAGAGGAGTTTTTGGCCGAATCGCTTACCGGCGGCGGAGAGTTGGAGCATCGACTTCTATTTTCTCATTGCCGCGGCGTTCACACGCCCTTTTACCGCTTCGCGCGGCCCTCCCGTTGATTGGCACGGAATTCCGTTTGCGACCTTCGGGAGCACCAGCGCGAAGCCCGGAACCGCACGAAGTGCTCGGGAGCGCCCACGCGAAGCCCAATGCAAGTCACGAAGTGACCGCGGCCCGCGTAGCGCGCCCGTCAGGCAAGGACAAGGTCTGTGGTCCTTAAGAAC
>Ga0302198_10001939_pt1 | contig 22234 bp, 15 predicted proteins | sample II_Bog_N2_2_FD_193521 | JGI IMG/M metagenome (GOLD analysis project Ga0302198, IMG submission 193521) | Peat permafrost microbial communities from Stordalen Mire near Abisko, Sweden - II_Bog_N2_2 | ecosystem: Environmental > Terrestrial > Soil > Wetlands > Peat | place: Sweden: Abisko... | reverse complement strand
CCACCTGGTGGTGCCTGCGCCTCATCGCGCGTCTCGCTCCCGGTGTCAGCCGTGCGCAGGCCATCGCGCAGCTGCAGCCAATCTTTCAACACGCCGCCTACATCGGCCTCGGCAAGCCCGCGCAAGATGAACCGCTTCCCCAGCTGAGCGTCACCGATGCCAAGAGTTTCCCCGGCTATGACGATGAATACGGCAAGCCGCTGCGCATCCTCATGGCCATGGTCGTCATGGTCCTGCTCATCGCAATGGCTAATGTGGTCATGCTGCTCATGGCCCGCAACGCTTCGCGGCAGCGCGAGTTCTCTCTGCGGCAGGCTCTTGGCGCGGGCCGCGGCGAACTGCTGCGCCAGCTGCTCACCGAGAGCCTGCTTCTCGTCACCGCCGGCGGCGCGCTGGCCTGGGGCTTCGCGCTCATCGCCACGCGGCTGCTGGGCCGATGGGCGGAGATCGAGTCAAGCCTCGCGCCCGACAGGACCGTGATGCTCTTCACGCTCGCCGTGCTGGTCGTCGCCGCCTTGCTCTTTGGCCTCGCGCCGTTGCGCACCGCCCTCGCCGGCAAGGCCGAGCTTGCCCTCAGAACCTCCGCGGCGACATCCAACACCGATCGCGGCAAGTCGCGCACCGGTAAAATCGTGGTCGTGCTGCAGATGGCTCTCTGCGTGGTGCTGCTGGTCGGCGCAGGCCTGTTGATTCGTTCGCTGCAAAATCTCAAAAACACGCCGCTCGGCCTGAACGTCGATGGGCTGGTCGTCTTCGGCGTCAAGCCGAATGTGGTGTCGCTCCCCGAGGGCCGCGCCTTCTACCAGAACCTGATTGGCAAGCTGCGGGTGCTGCCGGGCGTCGAGTCAGTGACCGTGATGGAGGAACGCATTGGATCGGGATGGTCGAACAACAGCGACATGATGGTGGACGGCCGGCCTTCCGACGTCGACGCAGCATCGTCGCGAACAGTCCGCAGCAACGTCGCCGGGCCCGACTTCTTCCGCACCCTCGGTGTCCCCGTGCTCGCCGGCCGCGACTTCGCCGACTCCGACACCGCCGCCACGCCCTTGGTCGGCATTATCAATGAGGAATTCGCCAGACGTTTCTTGCCCAATGTGAACCCGCTGGGCCACACATTTGGACCCAATAATGGACAAGTCAAGATCACCATCGTCGGCGTCGTCAAAGATCACAAGTACCGCAGCATCGATGAAGAGCCCATTCCCATGGCCTGGTATATGTACGCGCAGATTCCGATGGTCGGCCCCATGCATGTCGAAATGCGCGTCCACGGCGATCCGCTCGCCATCCTGCCCGCTGCCCGCAAGGTAGTGCAGCAGTTGGATCCCAACCTGCCGCTCATCCGCCCCATGACCCAGCGCGCGCAATTCGACACCACCATCTCGCGCCAACTCATGTTCGCGCGCCTGGCCGGCTTCTTCGGCTTTCTCGCCGTCGTGCTGGTCGCCACCGGCCTCTACGGCGCGCTCGCCTATCGCGTCAGCATGCGCACGGCAGAGATCGGCGTGCGCATGGCCGTGGGCGCCCGCCGCGGTCAAGTTGTATGGATGATCCTGAAAGACAGCCTGCTGCTCACCGTCGTCGGCGTCGTCGTGGGAGTTCCCCTCGCCACGCTCGTCAGCCGCGCGCTCTCGGCCTCGCTCTACGGCGTCAGGCCGCTCGATGCAGCCACGTATCTACTGGCCGTTGCCGGAGTGGCCGTGGTCGCGCTTGCCGCCAGTGCACTGCCGGCGGGCCGCGCCGCCAGCATCGACCCCATGCGCGCCCTGCGCACGGAGTAGCGGATCGTCGTGAGAAGTTTGCGCTTCATTGCACTGACACTGGGTGCCCCATCCATTGTGCGTTCTTTGCACAATGGGTGGGAGGCGGCGAATGCTCACACCACGCGTAATCACGCAGTTAGAAAGAAGCTCAATCCGGCGGCGGATAAAACGGCAGCTTGTCGTTCTTCTCGTTCGCGCGCTTGATCGTCACGTCGACCACCAGCAGCGCCGGCGCAATCACCGTCTCCGGCACATCGCCGAAGTAGTTGGCCACAAAAAGTTCCTTGCCCGCCGCTTCCACGCTCGAGCGCAACGCCCGCTGATCCAGGTCGGCCAGCTCCGCCCCGCGCACCAGCTCGCGCTTACCGTCCGGACTCACCCGGTAGAGCAGCCGCGGCGCGTCCCCGGCCATGGTCTCGACGTAATACACGCTCTTCAACTCGCGATCCTTGGCCAGATCGAGCAGCTTCTTGTTCAGCTCGTCGTTTGTGAGCCCGTCCTTCGCAGACACCTTCAGCACGCCGATCGCCGGCCGCGGCGGCCCGGTAATTCCCGCGCGCCCGTGCCCATTCGATTGGGCAAAATCCTTGACCGGCTCGCGCCCGATCAGGTAGCCCTCCAGCTTGCCCGCCGTCACCAGCTGCACCGCCTGCGCCGGCACGCCATCGTCGTCCACCCCGTACGCGCCCACCAGCCCCTTGCCGTCAAAACTCTTGATCCCCGGGTCGTCCACCACATCCAGAAAATCCGGCAACACGCGCGCATGAAAGCTCGACGCAAATGGCCCGTTGGTGCGCGCCTCAGTGCCCAGCTTGGGCCGCGTGGCCGTCACCCCGCTCACCACCAGAGAGCGCATCGTGTCCGCGCCCGCGTCAGAACTGAGCAAGACAGGCCCGTGATACTCCTCTTCCACCAGCGGCGCCTTGCGCAAATCTGTCAGCGACACAATCAAATCCACCGCATGCTTGTCGAAAGCCTCCGCTTCATCGAGGTCCTTCAGCGAATTCCCCGTCGACGCATACGAGCGGTCCAGCCGCATTCCATCCGCGGCCTGCGTGCCCACGCCGATCCCCTCCTGGTACTCGGACGACGACTTGCGCACGATCGTCCCCTCGCTGTTCACCAGCCAGGTCGTCGTCACGCGCGCATGAAAGGCAGACGATGAGTACTCCACATCGTGCTCGCCCGCCTTGACACTGGAATCGGTCCGGTAGAGCCCGCTGGCCCGCGCCATGCGCTCCATCCACGCCGCCTCGTCCAGCTTCTGCTTCTCCGGTTCGGCCAGTGAGATCACCGCCTTCTCCTGGCTGAAGTCGTCCGCCTGCGGCAGCGTCTGCACCTGTTTCAGCTCCGACTGCTTGGCCGCATAGGCCGCCAGCGCGCTCTTGTAGGCCTGGTCGGTCGCCGACCACAACGCACTCCGCACCGCGATTGGATCGTCGTCGAGCGCCGCCAGCTGCAGCGCGCCATCGCCGCGCCCACCGGAGCTGTCGGTCTTCGCGTCGCCCACCCGCACCGTGATCCGCGCCACGCGTTGGTGCGTGTGCGAACCGCCTTCGCTGGCGCCGAACTCGGCCTTCGTCTCGTAGTTGTCCACGTCCTCAATCCGGTACTGGATAAAGAACGGCTTGGCGAACCCCGGCAGCTGCAACTGGCTCATGCTGCGGTCGAGCTCCGTGAGCATCGCCTTCAGCAGCGGATCTTTCTCCGCATCGACGCGGGTTTGCTGCGCACCTGCCAACGCGGGTGCAAGCATGAAACAACCAAGAATCCCAATCCCAGCCAATAACCCAATAGGACGAATGAACTTCACCGCGCCTCCCTCTGCCTTAGTCCCTGGTCCCTTGGTCCCTTCGTCCCTCGGTCCCTACTTCGGTATCGCCAAGATCGGCGGCCGCGCCGTCCCCTGCGCCTGCTTCTGCGTCTCCATCTCGCTCACCAGCATCGCCGGAGCCACCGCGCTTACCGGAATCGTGCCCGACTCCGCGCCGCACTCGCCGTTGAAGACCTCGCTCTTGTCGCCCGTGGCCAGAATGCGCTTCAACGCGGCCTGCGGCGTGCCCACAATGCTCACCCCGCGCACCAGCTCGTCCGGCCGACCATCCACATACACGCGATAGACGACCAATGGAATGACTTGAAACGCCTGCGGCGAACTGCGCGTCGTCACTGCAAAACCGGAAGAGATGTCCTCGAAGTAAAGCCCGAACGCCTTGCCCTGCTTCTTTGCTTCGTCAATCAGTTGCTTGCGCAGCTCGCTCTCCGGTTCCATCTTCGTCGAAGTCACAATCAGGTTGCCCTGCCGTCCTGTAGGCATGCGCCCCGTCTGCGCCCGGCCGTGCCCGTTCGAGTCGGCAAAGCTCGCAATCGGCAGCCGCGACATCAGGAACGTCTTCAGCACTCCGTCGTCAATCAAGTCAACCTTGCGCGCCTTCTCGCCCTCGTCGTCGTAGAGGTAGCTGCCGCTCAACCACGTGTCGCCGAACTTGGTCCGCGTCGGGTCGTCGGCCACGGAAAGAAATGTCGGCAGCACTTCCTTGCCAATGTCTTTGGTGAACGTCTGCCCTTCTTCGTCGCCGCGCTGCCGCTGGCCTTCCAGGCGGTGCCCCAGCACCTCGTGGAAGAACACCGCTGCCGCGCGCCCGCTCAAAATTGCCGGCCCGTCGAACGGCTCCGTCACCGGCGCCTTGCGCAGCGCCTCCAGGCTCTTGCCCAGCTCGCGAATGCCCGCTTCCATCACCGCCTGCGTAGGCAAACCCTCCGCCGTCTCCGCCTCAAACGTCTGCGCGCGGAACAGGTCCATGCCGTCGTCGGCGCGCGTCACCGCGAACACCACCAGCCGCGCCGCCATGTGCGGCGTCACCACCTTCGAACCCTCCGACGAGGCAAAATAATCCGTCTCGTTCTCGACCGAAAGCATCACCGCGTTCTGGTAGACATCCGGATACTCGCGGAAGATCTTCGACAGCTCCGTCACCCGCCGCTCCCAGGCCGCCCGGTCCACCACCACCGGCGGGGCCGGCTTGCCGATGTACGTCTGCGGCGTCTCCTGGCTGAAGTCGGGCGACGAGTCTTCTTCCTTGGCGCGCACCTCGGCCTCGGTCTTCACGCGAAGATAACTGTCAATCGCATTGCCGTAGCCGGTGTTGGTCGCCATCCACAGCGTGCGCTCCAGCGCCACCCGGTCGTCTGTCAATGGCATCTCCATGCTATTGACAGCCGAGGCGCGATGCGTGCCATGCGTGTTGTCCAGCTTGGGGTCGCCCAGCCGCACCTGCACGTCGGCCACCCGCTCGCGATTGGCGCTACTATCCACCACCGCGCCATACTGCGCGCGAATCGTCACGACACTCGCGTCGCTCACCGCGTAACTCAGAAAGTAGGGAGGCAGCTGCTTGCCGTCAGCCGCCGCGGCGGCCTTGCCCAGCGAGGTAAACGCCCGATGCAGCTCAGTTGTCATGGCATCGAGCAGAACCGGCGTGCCCTGCTGCTGCGCCACGGCCATCGAAGGCAAAGCAAGACCCACTGCGGTGAATGCAAGCGCCGCGGACAAACTGGCGCCCAGGCCGGCGCTCAGGGCGTACCCGGATGCGGATCGCCCGGTGGCGAACAAAGATTTTTGTGGCATAGGTTGGGAATTCTCGGGTAAAAGCATCTGTAGCGAGAATTGTCGCAGAGTTACCCGCCCAAGAGGAATAACCCATGACCTTTGTTCGCCGTCAGCTCGTCTCCCTCTTTTTCACTTTCCTGTTAGCCTGCGTTGCCTCCAGCTTTTGCTCAGCCCAGCAAGCCCCGGCGCAGCCCACCACGGCCCAAGCCGCTCCAGTCCAACCCGCTGCAGCCCAGCCCACGCAGGCCTATACGCTCCCGCCCGACAAGCTGGCCAAGGCCATCGCCCTCAACCGCATCCGCAACATCCTGGATATTGTCTACGGACTCTGGGGCGTTGCGTTTCTCTGGCTCCTGCTCCTCCTCCGCGGCGCCGCCGCCCTTCAGGCTTGGGCGCTGCGCGTCTTTCGCCCCCGCTGGCTCCAGGGACTGCTCTTCTTCGCCCTGTTCTTTGTCCTCACCACGCTGGCCAATCTTCCCCTCGACATCTACGCCCACCATGTCAGCCGCGCTTACGGCATCGCCATCCAGGGCTGGGGAAGCTGGCTCGGCGACCAGGGAAAAGCCCTCGGCCTTACCATCCTCATCGGCGCGCCCATCCTGCTGCTCTTCAACTGGATCGTCCGCCGCTGGCCGCGCCGTTACTGGTTCGGCATCTGGCTGGTCACGCTCCCCCTGCTCGTGCTCCTGCTCTTTGTCTCTCCGCTCATCGAGCCGCTCTTCAACAAGTACGAGCCCCTCACCCAAAATCACCCCGCCCTGGTGGACAGGCTGGAGGCCGTCGTCGCCCGCACCGGCACCAACATCCCGCCCCAGCGCATGTTCCTCATGAAGGCCAGCGAAAAGACCAACGGCCTCAATGCCTATGTCAACGGCATCGGCGCCACCAAGCGCATCGTCGTCTGGGATACCACCGCCGGCCGCATCCCCGACGACGAAGTCATGTTCGTCTTCGGCCACGAGAGCGGCCACTACGTCCTCAATCACATCCCCAAAATGCTCGCCGGCTACGCCCTTGCCCTGTTCTTCGTCTACTGGGCCTGCGCCGCCTTTGCCGCCTGGCTGGCAGACCGCTTTGGCGTACGTTGGGGGCTTTTCACACCGGAGATGCTTGGGGAGCCGCAGCCTCCGCTCTCCACCCGCGCCGGCTTCGTGGTGCTCATCTTCGCCATCACCCTCGCCAGTTTCATCCTGGAGCCGGCCAGCAACACCTTCAGCCGCCACTTCGAGCATGAGGCCGATGTTTACGGCCAGGAAGCCATCCACGGCCTCGTCCCCGACCCGCAAAAAACCGCGGTCTCCGGCTTTCAAGCCCTCGGCGAAGCCTGGCTCGAAGACCCCAACCCCAGCCCGCTCATCGAGTTCTGGGAGTACAACCACCCCAGCGTAAAAACCCGCGCCAACTTCGCCGCGCAGTACGACCCCTGGGCCAACGGCGGGCGCGGGGAGTTCTTTACCAAGTAGCAGCGGAGCGTCATCATGCTCCGTGCCCCATCCATTCCGCGTTCTTGGCGGAATGGGTGGGAAACCACGAACCCCATCCCCGAAGAACACCACTCGCCAGCCGGGTGCCCCAGGTCTCGATTTTGAGACCTGGGAGATCGCGAACCCGCGCCCCTTGTCGTACTTCTCAATCAAGCCGCGAGAAAGCTGAAAGCCCTCACTGCGCGCCATCCCCCATGTCCCCATACGTCGGATACGGCGTCGGCTCCGCGCTGGTCGGCATGCCCCCAAGTGTGCTCAGATCCGCCTGCACCTGCGCCCACTGCTGCGGGTCTGTCTTGGTCGTGAAGGGCGCGTCGAGGTTCGCATAGTACGCCTCGATGTCTTCCTTGATCCCGGGCGGAATCGGCAGCGTGGGTTGCCGCGTCAGGATATGCAGCAGGCGCGCATACGTCCGGTCAGTCAGCGAGTAGCCCCCGGGCTGCACCACGCGGCCCGTGTCCAGGTCGCGATTCGGCAGCGGATGACGCGGATCGCTCGATTGCCGCGGCCCCTCCGTCGTGGGACGCAAGGGCGCCGAAGCCGGATGCGCAGGTGCGGTCTGCGCTTCTGCATCCGGGGCAGCCGCGGCTGCCGCATGAGGCGCGTCCGGCGGCGTAAATCCGGCCAGCACCCTGCGCAGCGCCGTCGTCGAGAGCACCACGCTGTGCATGTACTCCGCTTCCGTCGCCTCCGTGGGCCCCTTCACCGCGACCATCTTGAGCGGGCCAACCTTCGGCAGCACAAACAACAGGCCAGCCAGCGCCCAGGTGCCAATGCCCGCCTTGCGCCGGTAGGCTTGCCAGTTGTTCTCGGTGGCCACCCGCAGCGCCTCCTGCTCTATCTGAATCGCATCCGGCGTATCCGGGTCCGCCGGTTCATGGCCGCGGTGCAACAGGGTCACCGCATACGCAATGCGCGGAATAAACCCCCGCACCGCAAACCGGTACGCGCTCACATTCACCCGCCGTCCGCGCTTCCCGGTAAAGTCCTCGCGCACTCCATACGTCTGGTAAAACGCCAGCGCCAGCTGCTCCACCGGAACTTCCAGCCCGATATGCCGCAGGTAGTGCACCGGAGCCATGCGGCGATGCGCAATCTCATTGATGTCGAACGCAAACTCGGTCTGCACATGCTGGCGCTCGCCCTCGGCATAATTCACCACCGGCCCATATTTCGCGGCCAGCTTGGGAAACTCCACCGCAACCGCGAGGTTGATCGCCGTCGCGTGTCCCACCGTGTCGCCGATATAGTGCGAGAGCGCCCCCACCGCAAAGGCCAGTTCATCCGCATTCGTCGCATTGCGGAACAGGCTCACAACAAAGTCGCCCGAGCGAACATAGTGCGTCAGGTTGGAATAGGTTTCGTCGCCAAACGGGTAATAGCCAATGTCCTGAATCACGCACCCGCCGTACGCGTAGGCCCGCGCCCGCTCCAGCTCGTCCGGCGTCAGCGTCGGATAGCGGCTCAACAGTAGCGGAACGATCGAGTCCTTCCACGTCAGATCGATCAGCTGTTCGTGCGTAAGCAGCGAATAGGCGCGAGCAGCGCCACCCCACGGCAGCAGCAGCGCCAGCATCAGCAAAATGATGGTACGAAATCCCGGCAAAGCAGTGATCCTTCCGAACAATCAGGTAGAGGCGGGTTGTTTGCCCTTCGGTTGGTTTCTCAACTCTCGCAGGCCCGGCAGCAACGGCTCGGCGAGCTATGGCGCGGCACCAAGCCTGAAAGTGAGATGCGCAGAGGGCGAAGTTTGCTGTATTCACCGGGTACCGCAGAGCCCGTCCCGAGCCTGTCCTGAGGCCGCCGAAAGGGGTCTCGCTTCTGAAACCAGAGAGAGCGGGAAACGCACGCCCGACTCCCGCATCCGATCGAGCGCCCTCGCCGGCCGATCCGCTGGCCCAATGCTACACTCCGGCAAGGAACAGGTGAATGCAAGCAACCGCATTTGAATTTCGTCTTCGCGTCCTTATCGTCACCGCCGTCGTAGCGCTCGGCTTCTGGGCTCCGTGGATCAAGCCCCTCGCGCTCGGCCATCGCATCTCCTTGCTCGAATGGCTTGCCCTCGAGCTCAGCCGCACCGGCCTGGTCAGCTTCACCGTGGCCACACCGCTGGTCATCGTGCTCGCATCGCTCATCGCCGCCCTGGGAGCCGTCCTGCGCATCTGGGGCACCGCTTACCTGGGCGCCTTCACCGTCAATCACAAACAAATGCAGGCCGGCGCCGTCATGGCCGCCGGCCCCTATCGCTACGTGCGCAATCCCCTCTACCTGGGCGCCTGGTGCATGCTCATCGCCATGGCCTTCATCATGCCGCCCACAGGTGCGCTCTTCGTGCTGCTCCTGCTCACTGTCTTTCAGCTGCGTTTGATCTTTGCTCAAGAAGCCTATCTCACCGCCCGGCTGGGCGATCCTTATCGCACCTATCTTGCCGCCGTCCCGCGCCTGTTTCCCCGCCTGCGCACAACGCTCCCGCCCGGCAACGCAAAACCCCATTGGCTCCGCTCCATCCTCGCGGAACTCAACCCCATCGGCGTATTCATCACCCTGGCAGTTTTTTCCTGGAGCTATAACCACTGGCTCATGATTCAGGCCATCCTGGTCAGCTTCGGGATCTCCATCGTGGCGCGCGCGCTGCTGCCGGCTCCTGGCCCTCAGGCCGCCTGAACCTCTTCCACCTGCGGCCGGCTCAGGTGCGTCCACTTGAACCCAGCCGGATACTTCAGCCCATAGCCCAGCAGCCGGTCCACGGCAATATGATTGATCCAGATCAGCGCATACGGCAGCAGCGCCGGACTGCCCACGAGCAGAGCCGTCACCGCCAGCGTGGCCGGGGTCACGTAACTGTGAATCGAGTTATAAATGCGCGCACCCAGCTTGGCTCCGCCCAGGTACCCCAGCATGCTCAGGTCGGGCAACAGCCACAGCGCTGCAAACAGCCACCAGCTGGCCCCGGTGCGGGCGTAGAACACCGCCGAGAGCGCCGCCGTCGCCAACCCCTCCAGCCGGAGAAACACCTGCACATGTCCGCCCGCGATGGGCGTAAAACCGGCAACCGCCCCGCCTGTCGTTCCCTTTTCTGTAGCCATACCCCATCGGATGCCCAGCCTCGACCGGCGGATGGAGAATTTTCCGCCCCCGCGCCCCATTCGTCATCAATGCCTGCCGTCCCCGAAAAGACACGAGGGGAAGAGCTCGTCGCTCTTCCCCTCGTGTCCCCAGTCCGGAAGATTATTCCTGGCCCAGTTGTTACTTCTTGGTCGGTGCGATCACGTCCTTGGCGGCCTTGGCCACGCGGAACTTGACCACCGTCTTGGCCTTGATCTTGATGGCCGCGCCGGTCTGCGGGTTGCGGCCGATGCGCGCCTTGCGCTCGGCCTTCACCAGGCGCCCGATGCCGGGAATTACGAATACGCCATTCTTCTTGGTTTCCTTGATGGCGGTCTCTGCCAGCAGGTCCAGGAAGGCTGCGCTCTGCTTGTTGGTCAGTTCCAGCTTCTCGGCCAGGTGCCGCGTCAGAGCGGTCTTGGTCAATCCAGTTGCCATTGTGTGTTCTCCTTCTGGGCCAGCCCTCGGGGCTGCCTTCTGTTGCCTGGGTTTCCGTCGCTTGTGGCGTTCCGCATGGAGGGAGTGCGACCGCGGCAACTTGCACTTTTCCCCTGTATTCATGCGGGTTCTCGATAACCCCGTCGTTCGTTACAATGCGACTTTGGACCGTGCAAAGTCAACCCAAAAACCTTGATTTCCACAAGAAATTGCTGATTTTCTCTGGATTTACCCTGTTTTTGCCTGATTTTGCCCGGTTTTGACCACCTTCGCCGCCCCAGACCCGCCCAGCAAGAGCCTTCTGCGCGTCAGCATCCCGGAGGGATGGCGCGAGAATAGCCCCGGGATGAAGTCCGCCGCACCGGGGTCCCCAGCGATAGGTCTTCGTCGCTGGGGTGGTTCGGCGGACGAAATCCGGGGAGGCCATGCGGCGAAGATCCGCCGTCCCGTAGGGCCGGCGCGACCCACCTCAATGCAGCCCGAACAGCACCTTCTTCGTCGGCCCAAGCGAAGCCGCTATCGGCGTATTCAAAGCGTCCACCAGCGGCGCCAGCAGCTTGAAATGCTTGATCACCGTCTGCGCAAAGTTCGGCTCCAGAGCCGTCTCAACCGGCAGCGTAGCGCTCAGCCCCCACTGCTTCTGCTTGATCAGGTCCATCGCAGGATGCGCAGGCGGGAAGCCTTTCGGGGGCCGCGTCAGCGCCTCGCCCTCAAACTCGCTGAAGGTCCTGCGGACGGCGGGCCTTTGCAGGACTTTGCGGAACTCGACATGATTCTCCAGCAGCCAATGCCGTATCGCCGCCAGTTGCTCCTTCTCCGGCATATACGCTCCCGCGGCCATCACCACCCCCTTGGGGCTCACCTGGAAGTAGTACCCCGCGCCCGAAGTCTTCTCCATCCCCATGTGACTCCACCACGCCGCCACATGCGTCTTGTAAGGCAATTTGTTGTTGCTGAACCGAGTATCGCGATAAATCCGAAACAGCGACTTCTCCGCCGGCCTTACATGGTTCGGCGCAAACTCCAGCATCGCGTCCGTAACTTTGCGGATGACCTGGAGCATCGGTTCCTTCAGCTCCGCCTCGTAGACAGCCTTCCGCGACTGGAACCACGCGCGGTCGTTGTTCTTCTCCAGGCCCCGCAGAAACTTCAGCCCCTCGGGCTTAAAGTACGCAGGCACAGATGCATCAGCACTCAAGTTCTTCGCTTTGGAAACCATGGCAATGTGAATTGTATCGCGCGATCCCAAACGGATTGGTGCAACATTGGACGCCATGAAAGCGCATAGTCTTCTCGCCGTGTTTCTTACGCTATGGACTGCCACACAGCAATCTGGAAATAGCCAGCAACCTTCGAAAGATCGGAGAACCGCCGCACCGACTCAGGAGAGCATCGATCAGCCGGGTGCCCCATCCATCGAGCGCCTTTTGCTCGATGGGTGGGAAAGCACTCCCCCGCTGCGAGCGAAAAGCGAGCGTCCGCCCCACCGCGGGTGGTTACCGAATCACCTTCAGCGCCCCGCGGAACAGCCCATCGAAATCCCCAGCCAGCCCCGCCTCCTTCGCCACCGCCTGCTCAATCGCCTTCTCCGCCGCCACGCGCTGGTAGCCAAGGTTGGTCAGCGCCGAGAGCACATCGTCCACCGCCGCGCCCTGCACCGTCGTCTGCACCGGCGCCACGGCAAAGTCGTCCAGCTTGTCTTTCAACTCAACCACCAGCCGCTCGGCCAGCTTCTTGCCCACGCCGGGGATGCGCGTCAGTTGCGCATGATCCTGCCCGCGAATCGCCTGCACTGTTCTTTCCGACGACAGCCCGCTCAGCATCTTGATGGCCAGCTTGGGCCCCACGCCGCTCACCGTGATCAGCCGCTCAAACAGCCGCTTCTCCTCGCGCTCCAAAAACCCGAACAGCGCAATCTGGTCCTCGCTCACCTGCGTATGAATGTGCAGCGAAGCCTCCGCGCCCACGCTCGGCAGCGCCGTAAACGTGGGCACACTGATCACCACGTCGTACCCCACCCCCGCAGCCTCCACAATGGCCTGGCCGGGCTCCTTGAAAATCAGCTTTCCCCGCAAGTGCGCAATCATCGTCTGTCCTGCTCCCGAGCCATCGGCGGCCGGGCGCGCTTCTCCAGTCCATACTACAGAGCGACGCCCGCCCTCGCCCTGCCCCGCCTGTGACCTCCTCAAGCAATAAATCTGATTGCTTGACACCGTCCCATTTCGCGCTATGCTGGCAGCACCTCGCCCTTCTTCTCCAAACTGCTTCCTCATGGAGCGAGCCGCATTCGAGCAACAAGAATTTCCTTCCCCGCACGCATCTTCGAGTAACGCAAGAGGCCTATCCGCAACCGATTCGATCCCAGGGTCTCCCGTCCCTCAACGCCGCGCAGAGCCTCTCGCGTCACCCGCACTTCGAGGTAAAACCATGCAGGAAGAAGCACGCGCAGCTCTCATGAAAAAGCACCCCTCCTTCCGCACCGAAGCCGGCCGCTGGCTCCGCTATCTCTACTTTCTGCGCTTCAGCCTGCTGCTCTGGATTCTGCCCCTGCTGCTGCGCGTGGCCAACTCCCCCAAGGCTGCCCGCTCGCTGGTCAGCGGCATTGTCACGCCATCCAACGCGCCCCAATATCTCTGTGCCGTCTTCTTCCTCATCGCCGGCGGATTCGTCGCCCTCATCCTCGCCCGCATCGTGGTCATCAACGGCCACGAGCGCTTTCGCGAGCGCCCTCCCTGCGGCCTGGTTTGGCTGCTGGCCAACGACTCCGGCCACTGGGAGTGGGTCGCTCTGCTCCTCTCCCAGCTGTTCAACATCGTTCTCTTTCGTTACTTCTTCACCAACGGCTCCGCCGAGGGCGTCCCGCCGTCCGCCGTCTGGATCGGCCTCATCGTCGGCGCCTTTCTCGCAGCCGCTTTCTGGCTCGCGGTCAGCGCGTTCTACTACCTCACCTTTCAACCCGGCCCCGGTGTCAAGGCCCAGCACTTCGGCAAAGCCGCTGCCCGCACCCTCATCGTTCCCCGCCGCTGGCTGCTGCTCAGCACGGACGGCAAGCCCCGCGGCTTTGGCGATGTCCTCGAAGACGCCTGCCTGCCGTTCGGACTGGAATGGATCCGCCACCTGTTTCCCGTCGCCGGTTATCGCTGGCCTCCGGACGGCAATATCTTCGAGGGCGCCTATTTCTCCCTGGTCGCCTCCTTCGGCTTTTTTGGCCTTTACTGGGTGCTCTGGCCGCTCACCGCCCCCACCCATCTCCCCGGGGCCGCCAAGATTGCCATCGGCCTCAACCTGCTGGGCGCGGCGGGAATCTTCGTCATTGTCCTGCTCGCCCAAGCGGACTCCGCCCACCCGGAAGACGCCGCCAAGCTGCGCTGGTGGAAGGCCCTCCTCGCCGTGCCCATCCTCGGCTTTGCCGGCTCCATCCCCTGGCTCTACTATCACTACGACGCCGAGCGCTTTCCCATCCTCGCCCTGATCCTCATCCTGCTCATCTCGCTCAGTTGGACCGTCGCCGCTACCGCCTTCTTTGCCGACCGTTACCGCATCCCTGTGCTCACTACGCTCCTTGCGCTCGTTTGCCTGCTCCGCATCGCCCACTTCTACCAAGGCCTGGAAGAGCACTATCTCTCCATCGCCTCGCGGCCAACACAGGCCGCGCTCCCTGATCCGCCCGCCATTCTCGACGCCCGCCTCAGCCAGGACCCCGGCCAGGTCCTCGTCGTCGTCACCTCCACCGGCGGAGGCATCCACGCGGCCGCCTGGACCACCGCCGTTCTCCGCCAGCTTGAAATCGCCTTCGACAAGGACGCCTCAGCGGCGCCCTTCCACAACCATCTCCTGCTGGTCAGCACCGTCTCCGGCGGCAGCGCCGGCCTCTACGCCTACCTGCGCGAGATCAATCCCGCCACCAACGGCGGCCAGCCCAACTGGGACCGTATGACCGGCGCCGCCAGTTGCTCCAGCCTGGAGGCCGTGGGCTGGGGCCTGGTCTACTACGACGTGCCCAAGGCCATCCTCCCCTTCTTCCCCTACCTGTTCCCGCCCTCGTCGGGCGTCGACGACCTCTACGCCCTGCCCCTGGGCAAAGACCGCACCTGGGCCCTGCGCAAAGCCTTCGCGCGCAACCTCACTGACACCTGGTGTCAGCCCACGCGCGCCGCCAACTCGCCCGTGCCCGCCGCCAGCATCCTCAACGATCAAAACCGCAGCCGCCGCAACGAGCATGGCCTCACCCTGGCCAATCTCAGCCCCCAGGCCGGCGACCAGCCCTTTCCCGCCTTCACCATGAACACCACTACCGTCGAGGGCGGCGCACGCTTCCTGCTCGCCAACTACTGGGTTCCGGCGCTCACCAGCCCGCCGCCTTTCACCCCTCCCCCCGCCGAGTCTTTCCTCAAGGCCTACGGCGGCGCGCACCCTCCCGATCTCGGCGCCGACCGCTTCGTCGACCTGCCCTTGGCCACGGCCTCGCAGCTTTCCGCCACCTTCCCTTACGTTTCCTCGGCCGCTGCCTTTCCCGCCGTTGCAAACATGCAGTCGGTGCACTATGTGGATGGCGGCTACTACGACAACGACGGCACCGCCTCGGCCATCGAGTTCCTCCGCTCCGCGCTCACCGGCCTCGATGCCAAATACGCCAAGGTCCGCATCGTCCTGGTCGAGATCCGCAACAGCCCCGACCCCGACCCAACCCCGGCCCAGGCCGCTGTTGAAGGCCCAACGCCGGCTCAACCCGCCAGTCAGGCCTGGAAGCCGCTGTCCAATCCCCCCAACCCTCCCTGGAATGTCAACGATCAGGCCGTCGCCCCGCTTGAAGCCTTCTACGGCGCCGGCCACGACAGCGTCACCGACCGCAACCGCAACGCCCTCATCCTGCTCCAGCAGGCCTTCCCCCGCCTCGACCTGACCCACATCGTCATCGACGACACCAACGCCCAGCTCGATGTCCACACCGATCCTCTGAACTGGTCTTTGACGCCAAAGCAGCAGCAGGAGGTCGAGACCACCGCGAATCTACCTGGAAATCAAACGAAATATGCGCAGGTTTGGAGTTTCTTCAGCGCAGCGGCCAAGCCAGCCGCAAGCCAGGGCAACTCAGCGGCAAAGCCCACGCGCTCACGCTCGGCAGCGCGGTAAACGTGGGCACACTGATCACCACGTCATAGCCCACGCCGGCGCATTCCACAATGGCCTGGCCGGGTTCCTTATGAATCAGCTTTCCCCGCAAGTGAGCAATCATCGGTAGTTATACCGCGATTCTATCTAGGTAACTTAGAGCCTTCTCGACGCTTCCGTCGATTTTCAGCGCCGAACGGCGCGCCAGCTTGTAAAGGTCAACGAGAAGCCCCGCGAGCTGCTTCTCATCGACTGTGTCGTAACCAAAAGAAGGATCCTTTTCAACGGATACACTCAAGACATCTTTGTCTGGATTTAAGGATTCATTGCCGACAATTGAGATCAAATCATGCCCATCATGCCGACGAGGATCGAACTCAACGAGAGAAAACACCAACTGCTCATCCTGACCTAGCTTAGTGATCGAGACTTTGGCCTTAAGGTTGCCTTCAAGTGTCGTAGAAAAGGCTGTCGTCTCTGACACGTCCAGGGCGGTATATGCCTTCATAAGCATCCCGCTGACGTCCCAAGCAATCTTTCCCTCTCGAGTCCTGTCTATGAGCTTTCTTGCTAGCTTCACAGCCTCGGTAATTTCGATTGAAGAGTTCATCGTTCCGCTCCCTCCGTACGGCTTTGTACCGACCCTGAAATACCGCAAAGCGATTCATGTATCTGATGGCAACTCTTGAGCAGTTTCCCCATTTTCTGCGGGTTCTCCGGGAATCCTTCAGATGCAAGCCAGACGCTGACCTTTCGCAAATTCTCCACGCAAAGCTCAGTTGAAAACCCTTCAGGCAGGTAGGCTGCACGGTGACTACCAGCGATAATCAGCAGATGAGAAAGATGGTTGGCAGCTTCAATCGCCTTTTCCTTCTGTCTTCCCTGCACTGCCGCCAGGAGTTCCCTGGAATCTAACGCTAGCCGAGAGAATTCATATTCCGTTTCTCTTGCTCGAACCGTCCTCACTGCTTCTTCGGCCGCCTTCCTTGCCCCTTTAGCTTGAACCCATGCCATCAAGCTGAAGACAACTCCGGCGATGCTTGCTATCGTTCCGGCAATCGCCAACAACCAGTTCCAGGCGCCCAGCGTCATTCATGCTTCTTTCAAGCGGTACCAATAAACGCATTCTACGCCGGTTCCGAATTGACCGCTATCCCAAAACCCCCACCCGCTTCGCCACCCGCTCAATGATCTCCAGGGCCTGATCGAGCTGCTTCTTCGTATGCTCGCTGGTCAGCATCAGCCGTATCCGCGCCTTCCCCTCCGGCACCGTCGGGAACGCGATCCCCGTTCCCAGCACGCCCTCGTCAAACAGCGCCCGCGAGAACTCCATCGTCTTGCGTCCGTCGCCGATCATCACCGGCGTAATCGGCGTCTCGGTGGCCGGCGTCGTCACTCCGCCCACGTTGAACCCCGCCAGCCGCAGCTCGCCCTGGAAGTAGCGCGTATTCGCCCACAGCCGCTCAATCCGTTCCGGCTCAGCCTCCAGAATGTCGAAGGCCGCAATGCATGTCGCCGCCACGCTCGGCGGATGCGACGTCGAAAACAGAAACGGCCGCGCGCGATGATACAAGTAGTCAATCAAATCGCGGCTGCCGCACACATACCCGCCCAGCGCGCCAATGGCTTTGCTCAGCGTGCCCACCTGCACATCCACCTTGCCGTGCGCGTTGAAGTGGTCCACGCTGCCGCGCCCGTTGCGCCCCAGCACCCCTGAGGCATGCGCGTCATCCACCATCATGATCGCGCCATACTTCTCCGCCACCGCGGCCAGCGCACCCACCGGCCCAATGTCGCCGTCCATGCTGAACACGCCGTCGGTAATCACCAGCTTCTTGCCCGGCTCGTTGGCCAGCTCCTGTAGCAACTCCTCACAGTGCGCAACATCCTTGTGCCGGAAGACCTTGATCTTGGCCCGCGACAGCCGCGCGCCGTCAATAATGCTGGCGTGGTTCAGCTCGTCGCTCAGGATGAAATCTTCCTTGCCCAGGATCGAGCTCACCGTCCCCGCGTTGGCCGTGAACCCGCTCTGGAAGACCACGCACGCCTCCACATTCTTGAAGCGCGCAATCTTTTCTTCCAGATCCATGTGGATGCGCATGGTTCCAGCGATCGTCCGAACCGCGCCTGAGCCCACGCCAAAGGCCTTGGTCGCCGCCAGCGCCGCCTCAATCAGCTTGGGATGATTCGCCAGCCCCAGGTAGTTGTTGCTCGCCAGGTTGATCACCTGCTTGCCGTCGTAGTGGCACACCGGCGCCTGCTGGTCGTCCAGAATGCGCAGGTTGAAGTGCGTCCCCTTGGCGCGCAGCTCATCCAGCACGGCGGTCAGGTGGGCAAGCTGGGGGCGGGTGGCAGTCTCGGTCATCGCGTTCTCCTCAAGCAAAGAGCATATCGCGCCGCCCGGCTCGCCGCGAACCTCCTAATCATTGGCGCGCAAGCGCCGTCTGCCGCACCGCAGGTGCCTCCCGGAGGGAGGGACGAGAATAGCCCAGGATGAAGTCCGCCTTTGCGGACGAAAATCCTGGGAAAGCATCCACATCGATCCCTTCGCCCCGTCGGGGCGACGCGAAACCCGCTCTACAATTCTGATTTACGCCCCGCCATCGTCGCCTGTTCCCGCCCCCGATTCGCCCATTCCGCACCTCCGCACCGCACCCTTCTCCCCTCCCATCCGTCAAACCAATGCGGCGCCCATAGCCCGACCGCGCCCCCGCCAGCTACAATGGTGTTCTACGCTTGGCAAAATGGGCGGTACGCTACTTTTTCTTGAGATTTGGAGCAGGTCCACGTGACAGGTTTGATCCGCCGCTGTCTGCGGCTTGAGTTGGTTGCAGCAATGGGCATTGCGCTGGCCGTGCCTGCGGTGTCTGTTGCGGGACAAAGCGCCGAGTTCTCCAGCGACAAGTCCTCCTCGCTGGAGTCGCAGGGCATCGCCACCCAGACCAGCCTCACCGCGGAAGCCCACGACCGCGCCGGACGCACCTCGGTCACCCTCGCCGTCTCCGTCCTCGGCGACGACAGCCTTCCCGCCAGCGGCGCCGTCACCATCACTGACTCTGGCCGCCCGCTGGCAGGCGTAGCGCTCAACGCCCTGGGCCAGGCCAAGGTGGTTCTCGATCTCTCCGCCGGCGACCACTCTCTGAGCGCGGCCTATGCCGGCGACTCCACCCACCGCGCCTCGGTCTCCGAGGCCTCTGGGGTGCGAGCGCTGACCAGCGCCACCCCCGACTTCGGAATCTCTGTCGCCCCTGGCACTCTCCCGCTCACCGCCGGAAATTCGGGCCAGATTATTGCCTCCGTCTCTCCTGAAAACTCCTCGGCGCTTTCCGCACCCATGTTCGTCACCCTCTCCTGCTCCGGGCTGCCTGACGAGTCTTCCTGCACCTTTACCCCGGAGAACCTTGAGATCCTGCCCAACGCCACCGCGGCCATCACCAGTTCCATGGTGGTCGTCACCCAAAAGGCGTCTTCCCTCTCTTATCCGGCAGTCCACCCCGGCCCCGGCCCCGTAGCCCTGGCCATCCTGCTGCCCGGCGCACTCTCGCTCGGCGGCATCGCCTTTGCCCTGCGCCGCCGGCCCTGGCTGCAGCGCATCTCGCTGCTGGCCCTGTTGGCCTTCGTCACCATGCTGGGCGCCACCGCCTGCAACCCGCGCTACGATTACCTGAACCACGGCCCGCCCCCCAACCCGGCCACCCCCTCCGGCACCTACACCATCGACGTCACCGCGCAATCCAGCAACGGCGTCACCGCCACCACGCATTTCACCACGTTTGTGCTCACCGTCAAGTAATCCCACATGAAGCGGTGGCATCTCCTTCCCGCGGAGCTCTACACCGCAGTCGAGCAAACGCCGGGCACCGTCCTGCTCGAGTCAGCCGCACCCGCCGGCTCCGAGCCCGCTTCGACGCCCGTCTCCCGCTTCTTCTCCGCACCGCTCCGCGTCTGCATCGCCAACCATCCTGCTGAACTCCCCGCACTCTTCGCGGAGATTGAGCGCGCTGTCGCCTCCGGTCTCTTCGCCGCAGGCTATTTCACCTACGAGTGCGCCGCCTTCTTCGAACCCAAACTGATCGCATCCCTCCCCACCAGCTCAACCGCCGAGCCGCTGGCCTGGATCGGCATCTATCAGCCGCCGCAAGTCTTCAACCACCTGACCGGCCAGCTTCACAAAACCGGCAAACAAGTCCCGTGCCCCGTCCATTCCGCGTCTTCCAGCGGAATGGGCGGGATCGCACACCCCCCCGAAGCGACCCTCGCCCTCACCCAGCCCGAATACACCCAGCGCATCCACGCCATCCACCAGCTGATCCGCTCCGGCGACGTCTACCAGCTCAACTTCACCGTCCCCCTCAGCGTCCGCGCCCCCGGCAGCCCGGCAGCGCTCTACCAATCTCTGCGCAGCCGCCAGCCCGCCCCCTATGGCGCATTCCTCCACACTCAGCCCGGCCGCCACATCCTCTCCTTCTCCCCCGAGCTCTTCTTCCGCATCCATACTGACGCCGGCTCCCGGCGCATCACCACCCGCCCCATGAAAGGCACCGCCTCCCGCGGCCGCACAACGCAGGAAGACGACTCCCAATCCGCGTGGCTGGCCCACGACCCCAAGAACCGCGCGGAAAACGTGATGATCGTCGACCTGCTCCGCAACGACCTCGGCCGCCTCTGCCAATTCGGCTCGGTCCACGTCCACGACCTCTTCGCCGTCGAGCGCTACCCCACCCTCTGGCAGATGACCTCCACCGTCACCGGCCAGCTCCGCCCCGACGCCAACTTCGAGCAGATCTTCCGCGCCCTGTTCCCGTGCGGCTCCGTCACCGGCGCGCCCAAAATCCGCGCCATTCAGCTCCTCGCCCAGCTTGAGCAGCGACCCCGCGGCGTCTACACCGGCGCCATTGGCTTTTTCTCGCCGGAAGAAACCGTCTTCAACGTCGCCATCCGCACCCTCACCCTGCGCGATGGCCATGGCGTCCTCGGCGTCGGCTCCGGCATCGTCATCGACTCCGACCCCGCCGCCGAGTTCGAGGAGTGCCTCCTCAAAGCCCGCTTCCTCTCCAGCTCCGCCCCCGCCGCCTTCTCCCTCATCGAAACCATACTCTGGAACGGCCGCTACCCGCTCCTCGACCTCCACCTCGACCGACTCCAGGACTCCGCCCGCTACTTCGCCTATCCCTTCAACCGCGCCCAAATCCAATCCGCCCTCAACTCCCACGCCAACTCCCTGTGTGCCCCATCCATTCCGCGTTCTTCAGCGGAATGGGTGGGAGAGCACGAGCCTGCATTCGCCCACACCAACCCGCCATCCCCCCATTCCCGCGCAGCGGGGGCCAGCCCACCACATCCAGCCCCACCCCGCAAAATCCGCCTCCTCCTCCACGCCGACGGCTCCCTCGACATCACCTCCGAGCCCATCCCCGAACCGAACCTCCAGCCTCTCCGCATCCGCATCGCCGCCGAGCGCACTGACCCCGCCGACCCCATGTACTTCCACAAGACCACCCATCGCCCGCTCTATGCGCAGGCCCTCCAGGCCGCTCGCGCAGCCGGCTACGACGATGTCCTGTTCCTGAATCACCGTGGCGAAGTCACTGAAGCCGCTATCCATAACGTCTTCATCGAGAAAGACGGCCGCCTGCTCACCCCACCCGCCGCCTGCGGCCTGCTCCCCGGCGTCCACCGCCGCCATGTGCTCGCCACCAACCCCAACGCGGAGGAATGCGTCTTGCGCCTCGACGATCTCCGCCACGCCGACCGCGTCTATCTGTCGAACGCCGTCCGCGGCCTGCGCCCCGCAATCATCGACTGGGAAGACCAATGAGCAACAAAAAAGCGGGAGCCGCAGCCCCCGCCAGATTCAATTAGCCCTGTGGCGCACAAGCGGGTCTGCCCCACCGCAGGTGGCTAGCTTCCGCTATGAATCTGCACCAGCCCGCCCGTTCCCGGGCTCACCGTATCCTTCTGCGGCGCGCGCCAATGGTCGATGTGGCTGATGCGGTGCACACAGCCTATGGTGCAATTGGGCGCGCAGCTCTTCGCCGTCAAAAACTCCCGCTTCACGTCCGCGGTCGTATACTCGGCCAGCGGAACCCCCGGATAGCCGCGCTGCTGGCTGCAATAGTGCACCAGCCCGTCCTCGCAGATATAGAGGTACCGCGACCCCGCCCGGCACCGCCAGTCGTTCGGCCGGCCCTCCACAATCGCCTTCTGGAACTGGTCAAACTGCGCGTAGTTGGTCTTCTTGCGGTTGCTCATGGCAAAGTAGACCTCGGCCTCTTCCGCCTTCAGCGGCTTCAGCTGCCCGCTCCCGTCGTGGATGATCCCGATGGTCGACTCAAACCCCAGCTCCAAAGCTCGTCGCCCAATGGTGAGCGCGTCGTTGGGGTGCTTGAACCCGCCGCCCACCACCGAGTTGATATTCACGTGGAACTCGGCATGCTCGGCCAGCATCTGGAGCTTCTTGTCCAGCACCTTCAGGCTCTTCTTCGAAACCTCGTCGGGGATCACATTGTCGATCGAGATCTGCATGTGGTCGAGGCCGGCGCGGTTCAGGCGCTCAATCCGTTCCACGTTGAGCAGATAGCCGTTGGTAATCATCCCGGCAATCGCGCCGGTTTTTCGCATTCTCTTGATGATCTCGTCCAGGTCGGGATGCGTCAGCGGCTCGCCGCCACTGATGCCGATCATCGCCGTCCCCAGGCGCCCCAGCGCGTCGATCCGGC
>Ga0302198_10001932_pt1 | contig 22253 bp, 20 predicted proteins | sample II_Bog_N2_2_FD_193521 | JGI IMG/M metagenome (GOLD analysis project Ga0302198, IMG submission 193521) | Peat permafrost microbial communities from Stordalen Mire near Abisko, Sweden - II_Bog_N2_2 | ecosystem: Environmental > Terrestrial > Soil > Wetlands > Peat | place: Sweden: Abisko... | reverse complement strand
GGAGGCCCACACCGGGATGGAGGCCCACACCGGGATGGAGGCCCACACCGGGATGGAGGCCCACACCGGGATGGAGGGATGCCGGCCAAAAGCGGCAAGGAACACTGCGACGCTGAACAGGGCGTTGACCAGGCCGCCCAGCGCTGTTTCGCGGGCGACATAGCTGCGGATCGGGTGTGGGGCGAGGGCCATGGCGCGGGGCTCAGGCCGGTTCGACGATGCGCATCGAATTGGTGGCGATCGCGATGCCGGGGCCGGAAAAGCTGACCATTTCCACCGCCACGACCTCCAGAATGTCGAGATCGGCCACAGTGTTGACGATGTGGAACTGCAAGGGCAGTTGCTCGAAAGTTGCGCGGTGCCAGTTGACCTCGCCTTTGCCGGTCCAGCGGCGATAGGCGAAATCATCCATCACGATGTTGGCGGCGGCAGAACCCTTCGGGGCGCCGCAGCAGACATAGCTGACATCCGCGCCTTCGCGCCCAAAGGGTGACGTGCGCGGCATGTATTTGTAGTAAAGCTGCGCGCCGCCATCCGATCCGGGCAGGATCTTTGTCGGGTTGGCGTCCTCGACCAGATCGGTGAGGGCGATGTCGAAGAAGGTGAAATCGAGCCAGCTTGCCGAACAGGTTGCCGTCCCCTTGTCCTTGTCCCACGCGATATCGGGGAATTCGGCGAACATCTTGGGAAAGCCCAATTCTTCCCTGCCGGTCATGATCGCGTCGGGGCGGCCTTCCCAGATCACCGGGCAGAAGCTTCCCTCGATGGTTTCGTCCTTGCCGACATAGGTCACCGGGAAATCGAGCGACAGGATGCCGTAGCTGCGTCCCGCCAGCCAATAGAGATCGCGAAACCACGCGCACGATACCGACAGGACCGGATCGCCGCGCAGGCTGAAGCCGGGCGGAAGCAGCTTTTCCAGCTTGGCCGGATCGGTGCGATAGGCGACGCGCATCCAATCCGCATGCATGGTGCCGGTTTCCTCGGGCCTCCACATGCGCCCTTCGGGATGCTGGCGAGGCCCCACGGCGGGACCGAACACGACGGGCATACGATAGCGCGAGCCGGGATTGATCGTGCAAGTCATGGCAATACTCCTGGATTGGCGGAGATCAGAGCGCGTCGGGCCCGTTCGGTTGACCCGTCAGAAATTGAAGCCCAGCCGCACACCGTAAGTGCGAGGCGGGCGCAGCCCAACCAGCGGTACGCCCAGCACCGGCTGCACAAAGGCCATCGATTTCACCGTTCGGTTCTCGATGTTGTCGATAAATCCGCCGAAGGAGTAGCGGTTGCCCGGCGCGGACCAGGTGAGTGTCGCGTTCGATACTGTCGTGGCGTTCTGATATTCGCCGGGCAGATATTCTTCGCCTAGCCAGAAGCCACTTTCGATGCGGGTGCCGATCTGGCCATCAAGCCTTGATCCGTCACTGAACTCGAAGCGGTGGCGGTAGGAAAGGTTGACCGTCCAGGTGGGCGACAGCGGCACGGTTCGACCGGTGCAGTTCACGGTCACGGCGGTACTGTTCAAAATCGTGACCGGGCATGCGGTTTGCGCCGGGCCGGTGACGGTGGTCTGGGTGAAGCTGAAATCCTTGTAGCGCGAATGCAGATATTGCACATCTGCGCTCAGCGTATCGGCAGGGGTGGGCTGCCACAGGGTCTCAATTTCGGCGCCGTAGATTTCGGCCTTGCCGGCGTTTTCGGTGATCAGATCAAAGCCCGAGGGCAAGATCGGGCCCATGTGCGTGACTTGCTTGTTGCGGTAATTCCAATAAAACGCTTCGGCGTTGACTTGCAGTGTGTTGCCGAAAAAGCGGTTCTTGGAGCCGATGGTATAGGCCGTCAGCGTTTCCGGTTTGTAGGTGTTGGGCGGCAGTGAGCCGAAAAAGCCGCCGGCCTTGAAGCCGGTGCCGACATTGGCGTAGACCAGCGATTGCGGGCCGGCGTCGAATTCCACGCCGGCTTTCCACGTCACGCGGTCGGCATTGAGATCACCGGTCAGCGCGGCATAGCAGGTTCCGGTCGAGGCATCGTATGGGGCGCAGGACGAGGTGTCGGCCCCGGCGGCGGCGCCGTGCTGTCCACCCTGGGTCTTGTGCTCATGCGTGTAGCGAAGCCCGCCGGTGAGGCGGAGCGCCTCGAGCAGCGCGTAAGTCAGCTGTCCAAAGGCGGCGGCGCTTTGCGTCTTGAGCTGCGGCTCGGTGCGGCTGAACGCAACACCCTGATTGGCAAACAGGCTGAAATGGAGATCCTCGTTAAAGAAGTAGCCTCCCACCAGCCACTTCAGCTTGGCCCCGCGATCCGATGATGCCAGTCTGGCTTCCATGGAAGTTACCGCCGAACCTTCGTAGGTTTGGACCGGGAATCCCGCGCTGTAGTGCAGATAATCGTTGCTGCTGTTGCGGTAGGCCGGAATGATGCTCAGCGTTGCCCCATCAAAGCGGTAGTCGATCGTGGCCGAAACGCCGACATTGTTCGCATCGACGTAACCATTGGTGGTGAACGGCGGCAGCAGGGTGGAACTGTGCCCGCCGGAGATCCCCAGAGAGGTATTCGCCAACAACTGGTTCGATCCGTCAGCCGTGGGTCCGGCATAGGGATTGGCCGAGAGGTAAGGGGCGATCACAGCCGCCTGTCCCTTGCCTCCTTGATGCGCGTAATCGGCGGCGAGCAGCACGTTCAGGCGATCGGTGGGGGCCAACTTCAGTTGCGCGCGAACGGCCTCGCTCTTGTCGTCGTTGTACCCATCGGTGAAGTAGCCGTCGCGCCGCGTGATCTGGCCGGCGACACGCAAGGCGGCTCCATTGCCGAGCGGCGCGTTCAGGGCCAGCGTGCCGTGCCACAGATTATAGTTGCCCGCCTCGATGCTGCCGCTGGCTGAATATTTGTCTTCGGGCTTTTTGGTGATGATGTTCAGCGCGCCTGCCGTTGCGTTGCGGCCGTACAGCGTGCCTTGCGGTCCCTTGAGCACTTCGACGCGCTCAAGGTCATAGAACAGACCGTCGGCTCCGGCGGAGCGGGCGATATAGACGCCGTCGAGATTCACCGCCACAGCCGGTTCGGCATAGGGATTGCCCGAGAAATTGCCGACCCCGCGCACGGTGACTTGCGTGCCCGAACCGCCGGTCGTCGCAATCATCAGCGCCGGGACCAGTTTCGACAGGTCCTGCGGCTGCGAAACGCCTGCGCTGACCAGAGCGGCGCTGTTTACCGCAGTCACCGCCACCGCCACGCGCTGGAGGCTTTCGCTGCGGCGCTGCGCAGTTACCACGATGTCCTTGATTCCGCTCTGATCGGCAGGGGGTGTGGCCGTTGCCGCGGGGGCATCTTCGGCCCAGGCCTGGCCAGATGCCAGGGCGATGGCAGCCATCGCCGCCGAGCACAGAAAGTGCTTCATCATCATTCCTCTCCCAGGAGCGCCCCCGATGCTTCGATCGGATGGCGCGCGATTGATCGGTGTTACAAATTCATGCCTGCTGAACGATCCGGTTCTCGATTGCGCCGAGGCCTTCGATTTCGACGCGGCAGATTTGGCCGGGTTTCAGCCAGTTCTGGTCGACTGCCGCCACGCCCGAGGGGGTGCCGGTGGCGATCACGTCGCCCGGATAGAGCGTCATGACAGTGGTCAGATATTCGATCTGCGCGGCAATGCCGTAGATCAGGTCATTGGTACGCGCATGTTGACGCACCACGCCGTTGACGGTCAGCTTGATTTCCAGATCTTCCGGATTGGCAACTTCGTCCGCCGTCGTGATCCAGGGCCCGATGGGGCCGTGCGTATCGAAGGATTTGCCCAGTGTGTACGTGGGCGTGCGATGCTGCCAGTCGCGCACCGATACGTCATTGCACACCAGATATCCGGCGATCACCGAATGGGCGTCGGCAGCTTTCACATCACGGCACCTGGTGCCGATGACATAGGCCAGTTCGGCCTCGTAATCGAGTTGATCCGAGACGTTGTAGCGCACAACGTCATCCGACGGACCGGCGATGCAGCTCACCTGCTTGTTGAACCACAACTGATTGGTCGGGGTCTTGATCCCGGCGGCAGCGGCTTCGTCGGCGTGGGCCTGATAGTTCATGCCAAGCGCGAGAAACTTCTGCGGATCGACGATCGGAGCCTCCAGCCGCACATCGGCCAGCGCAAAGGCCGGACCTCCGCAAGCCTCCAGCGCGGGCCGCAATTCGGGCAGGCGTTCGAGCAGTGCGCGCATCGAGTCGCCCGAGCCGGTGACTTCGCTCAGGTCAACAATCTGTGATCCTTCGACTTTGCCGATCCGGGTGGTGCCATTTTCCGTAAACCGCGCCAGCTTCATGGGCTCGAGTCCTTCTCCAGTTTGGTCCGTTGGGCGGGCCGTTTTCGTTTTGACTGAGCGGTCAATAATTGACGATTTGGTCATTGTCACGAAAAAATATATTTATTTTGCCCGAAAAAGAGGTGGTATGGCTCCCCGATGACCCAAGGCTTGACGGAAAATCTTCAATCTCAGCGCATTTACCGCCAACTGCGCCATGCGATCATGACGTGCGAGCTTCAGCCCGAGGCGCGTCTGCGTGTGATCGAAATTGCCGGGCGTGAGGCGGTGAGCCCCGGCGCGGTGCGTGAGGCGCTGTCCGCCTTGACGGCCGATCATCTGGTGGTCCCCCTGCCGCAGCGGGGCTTTCGGGTTGCGCCGATGTTCCGTGACGACATGTTCGACTTGTTCACCACCAGAGCCGAACTCGAAAGTCGCCTTGCGGCGCAGTCAACGGCGGTCGGGCGGGCTGAATGGCGCGCGTCGCTCGCGCAGGCCTGGCAGGCGATGGTCGCTCATGGCGAGCGCCCGACCATCGATGAGGGGGCGGCGGCCGAGCATGAGGCATTCCATCGCGCGCTTATTGCCGATTGCGGCAGCGTCTGGTCGCTGCGGCTATTCGACACGCTCTATGCGGCCAGCGAACGGTATCGCCATTTCGCTTATCGTTTTCTGACAGGCGGCCGTGATCCGCATCGCGAACATGCCGAGCTTCTGGCCGCCGCCGTCGCTGGTGATGACAGTCTGGTGCGCGATTTGTGCCGGGCGCACATTCTTCGTACGCGTGATCTTCTTGATGGCGCGTTGCTGGTCATTGAGGGGCAGGCTTGCGAAGTCTGAACATCGGTTTGGGCATGGAACGCCAAATGCCTGAATGCGGAACGGCCTCGCCCTCGACTGCATCCCGCGTCTCGTGACCTGAGCGCCGCGGCGGCCCGCCGAAATCGAACCCGTCACCTTGACCCGCAAGCCCCGGCTCACCGCCAGGCATGCTCCAGCGCGACCGCCGCCGACGCGAATCCGAAAGTTCGTGGACGAAACCCGGGCGGGTGAATTTTACCGGCTGATGGCTGCGCGCGGTACGCGATCGGCTTAAATTGACGCCGAAAAACGTGTCGGCCTCAAAACGCTGCACCGCGCCTTGGGACACGATTTCGCGTTGCGCGGATGTCTAAGTGATCTTTCCGAAACTCAACGGAAATCCCCTTGTCGGGCCACAATTGGCTTGTTATGCAGCCAAAAATGCAGGGCTCTTACCTTCGCGATCGAAGATCGGTAAGTGTAAAGTTTTTTGCATCTTTGTTGTAATTTATTGCGTCAATTTTGAAATTTTGAACTTAAAATCTTAATTGCACTTTGTGTCTTGGGCATTTTTTTGATTGTCAGGGCGTGTCTGATTTGTACTGACATGGTTTTTGTGCTGGCTTGATGCCGAGATATTGGGGTTTGTTTTGACTAAAGTCGTGATTTTGGCCGGGGGGCTTGGAACTCGGATTGGCGAGGAGACTTCGACCAGGCCAAAGCCGATGGTCGAGATCGGCGGGATGCCGATTATTTGGCATATCATGAAAATATATGCTTCACATGGGATTAACGATTTTATCATATGTCTTGGCTACAAAGGCTATGTCATAAAAGAGTTTTTTGCGAACTATTTTCTTCACTTGGCTGATGTGACTATAGATTTGCGGACCAATTCCATGGAAGTGCATGAGGCGAAAAGTGAGTCATGGAAGGTGACGCTCGTCGATACCGGCGTGTCCTCCCAGACAGGTGGCCGGCTCAAGGCGGTTCGCAAATTTCTGAATGACGACGAGCCGTTCTGCTTCACCTATGGTGATGGCGTGTCTGACATCGACATTACTGCGGAACTGGCTTTCCATGCAGCGCATGGGCGCAAGGCGACTATCGCTTCGGTGACGCCGCCGGGACGGTTTGGCGCGCTTGAGTTTGACGGTGAGCATGTCGTTGGTTTCAAGGAAAAACCGGCGGGCGATGGCGGGCTGATAAATGGCGGCTTCTTTGTGCTCGACCCATCGGTGATAGACCTGATTCCCGGGCCTGAGACGGTCTGGGAAGCCGGTCCGCTGGAAGCGCTCGCCGGCTCCGGCGAATTGGTTGCCTATCACCATGAGGGTTTTTGGCAGCCGATGGACACCCTGCGCGACAAACAACTGCTTGAGCGGATGTGGGCCGAGGGGCAAGCGCCCTGGAAGTGCTGGTAATCCGGCATGCGGTTATCCCATGATCCTGCATTCTGGGTTGGTCGCCGGGTTCTGGTGACAGGGCACACCGGCTTCAAGGGCAGTTGGCTGGTGCTCTGGCTGCTCCAGATGGGCGCGCGCGTAACCGGCCTGGCATTGGCTGCCGAAGAGGTCAGCTTGTTTCGGCAGGCCCGAATTGCCGAACTTGTCGACCATGTCGAAGGCGACATCCGGGATCTCGCCACAGTGCGCGCCGTGGTCGAGCGCGCCGACCCGGAAGTTGTGTTCCATCTTGCCGCGCAGCCGCTGGTCCGCTTGTCCTACGAAGCGCCCGTCGAGACTTTTGCCACCAATGTCCAGGGAACCGTGCATGTGCTCGATGCATGCCGCTCTGCCCCCTCTCTGCGGGCGGTGGTCTGCATCACCTCTGACAAGGCCTACGAAAACCGCGAATGGGTCTGGCCCTATCGCGAAACCGACGCGATGGGTGGGCATGACCCCTATTCGGCCAGCAAAGGGGCGGCGGAGCTGATCATTGCCGCCTATCGCCGCAGCTTTTTTTCCGCGCCCGGTGCGCCGTTGGTCGCCTCGGTTCGCGCTGGCAATGTCATTGGGGGCGGTGACTGGGCGCAGGACCGCCTGATCCCCGACATCATCCGTGCGTTGATCGCCGGCCAGAGGCCGCTGATCCGCAACCCTGCTGCGATCCGGCCGTGGCAACACGTGCTCGAAGCGTTGGGCGGGTATCTGCTGATTGCCGAGGCGCTCGCTGCGGGTGAAGCCGGAGCGGCCGATGGCTGGAACTTTGGCCCCGCCGATGATGACACGCAACCGGTGAACTGGATCGCCGATCGCATGGTCGGGATGTGGGGGGCTGATGGCTGGGATAGTCCTGCCGCGCCTGCGGGCCCGCACGAAGCGTCCATCCTTAAACTGGATTGCGCCAAGGCGCGTGCATTTCTCGGCTGGCGACCCGTGTGGGGGCTTGACGCCGCGCTGACGCATATTGTTGCATGGCACAAGGCCATCGCTGCAGGCGGCGATGCTCGCGCGGTTACTTATTCGCAAATTACGGAATACCGTACCCTTTTTCACCGATTTCAGACTGGCGGATCTCGCTGATGGCTTCTCGAATTACCACTGACCTTGCCGATATCGTCCGCAATGCAAGTGAAAGCGAGCTGCGCGAACTGATCGTTTCGCTATCCGGTGAATATGCCGAGCGCTATCATGGGCCGCGCACTTTCGTGCCGGGCGAAAGCGTTGTGCCGGTGTCGGGCAAAGTGGTCGGTGCGCCGGAATTGCGCAACCTTGTGGATGCCAGTCTCGACTTGTGGTTGACCACCGGGCGTTACAACGCGGCTTTCGAGGAACGCCTGGCACAACGGCTCGGTGTCGCGCACGCGCTTACCACCAATTCGGGATCGTCGGCCAACCTGCTCGCGCTGGCCGCGCTGACTTCGCACTACCATCGCTCCGAGGCGCTCAAGCCCGGCGATGAAGTGATTACGGTCGCGACGGGGTTTCCCACCACGGTCAACCCGTCGTTGCAATATGGGCTTGTTCCGGTGTTCGTCGATGTCGATATTCCGACCTACAACATCAAGCCGGAGATGATCGAGGCGGCGGTTTCGAGCAAGACGCGCGCGATCATGATTGCCCATACGCTGGGCAATCCTTTCGATCTTGGCGAAGTCATGCGCGTGGCCGAGAAGTATGGCCTGTGGGTGGTTGAAGACACCTGCGATGCGCTTGGTGCGACGTATGACGGGCGCAATGTCGGCACGTTCGGCGATTTGGGCACGCTGTCGTTCTATCCGGCGCACCACATCACGATGGGCGAAGGCGGCGCGGTGTTTACCGACAAGCCCCGGTTGAAGCGGGTGGTGGAATCGCTGCGCGATTGGGGCCGCGATTGCTGGTGCGCGCCGGGCCAGGACAACACCTGCGGCAAGCGGTTCGCGCGTCGGTTGGGCACTCTGCCGCCGGGCTATGACCACAAGTACACCTATGGCCATGTCGGCTATAACCTGAAGATCACCGATATGCAGGCCTCGGTCGGATTGGCGCAAATGGATCGGCTCGACGGCTTCATCGCCGCGCGGGCACGCAATTTCGCGGCGCTGACCGAATTGCTGCGCCCTCTGGAGGATGTCTTCATCCTGCCGCAGGCGACGCCGCGCAGCAATCCGAGCTGGTTCGGCTTTCCGTTGACCATTCGTCCCGAGAGCGGGATCAATCGCGAAGACCTGGTGCAGTATCTCAATGAAAAGCGGATCGGCACGCGGCTGTTGTTTGGCGGCAACCTTTTGCACCAGCCCTATATGAAGGGGCGCAACGTCCGGACCGTCGGCGACCTGGCCAATGCAGACCTGGTTACGACCAACACGTTCTGGATCGGCGTCTATCCCGGGTTGACCGATGATCATCTTGCCTACGTTGTCGAGGAAATCGCCGGATTCGTGGCGGGGAAGCGCTGAGGCCGCGCTGGGGCCATCCATGACGGGGAAGGCGATTCGGGGGTAACTGATGGATTTTTCAGGGATTGTTGCGCTCAAGGGCGAATTTGAGGCGGAAGGGCTGTCGCAGGGCAGCGTCGCTGCGGAATCGCTTTTCGCTGCCCGCCATGGCTTGCCTTATCTCGTCAAGATCGGCGGCTGCGAGGCCAAGTCGGACGTGCGCTTTCTCATGCAGATCGGCGTGCGCCGCATCGTCGCACCGATGATCGAGAGCCCGTTTGCCATGCGCAAGTATATGGAGATGGCCCCCGAAGGTGCGTTCGATCAGCTTGGCGTAACGATCGAGACGATCGATGCGGTTGGGCGGATCGAAGAGATCCTTGATGCCGGAACAAGGCTGTCGGAAGTGACCGTCGGGCGCACCGATCTGACAGCGAGCTATGGCGGGCCCGGTGTCGACAGCGACGAAACGATCGCCATGGTCAAGACCGTGGCGACTGCAGCTCGCAAGCGCGGTCTGCACATGACGATGGGCGGTTCGGTGGGCGCATCGACGGCCAGGCGCCTTGCCGACGACGCGGAACTGCGCGATCTGATCGACTGCGTCGAAACGCGCAAGTGCGTGATGCCGGTGGACAAGTTCCTCGAAGATGGTGCCGTCGCCGCCGCTTTCGCAGTCGAGGAAGCGCTGCTGGCGCTGCAACTCGATCATCATGGCGCGATTGCCGATGCCGCCTCCGCACGGATCGGGCAGATCAGGACTCGCCTGTAATGGAAATCAAATTTGTCCTCGATTTCGATGGCGTGCTGTTCAACAGCGCCTACGAGGCGTTCACGGTGGCGAACAGGGCCGTCGAGGGCAGTCCCGAGTTCCGCCAGGACGTAACATATGAAGAATTTCTCGCGTTCCGGGGCGTGGTGACGGACGCGTGGCAATACAATCGGCTGTACAGCAAGGATAACGCGCTGCCCGCTTCGGCGATAAGCAAGTTTGTGCCGGAAACGATCGACTGGGCATTTGCGAGCAATTTCTTTGAGGCGCGCAAGGCGATCATGGCCGATCCCGAATGGCCCAAAGTCATGCCCCCGTATGACTTTTTCCTGTTGCTCAAGCCGTTGCTGCTGGCCTGTCCCGATCGCTTTGCGATCCTGTCGACACGCAACATTGCCTCCATTCGCGAGACTCTGGCCTTTCACGGTGCGGACGTTGTCACTGTCTTCGGTCAGGAAGATATTCGCAAACAGGGCAGCAAGCTGGGCGTGGCAGAAGCGCAGCACTGGCTTGATCGCGGCAAGTATCTGGTTGTCTATGTCGATGACATGAACAGTCACCTGGAGCCATTTCAGGGCGAAATCCATCTGCCGCTGCATGCCGATTGGGGATACGACCGGGGTACGCCGGGCAGCCTTTCTGCGAACCAGATCTATACGATCATCACCTCGCTGCTGACCATTGCGGAAAAGGACTGAGCGGTGAAATACAGTGACCAGATCGGTGCTTGGTTGCGTGCGGCAGGCTATACGCACTATTTCTATGTCGGCGGGGGCAATATCATGCACCTGACCGAAAGCCTCGATCGCTATCTGACCGGCGTTCCGGTGGTGCATGAAGTGGCGGCCGGGATCGCTGCCGAATATTTCAACGAGATTGCCGCGCCGGCCAAGGCCCTGGCGCTCGTCACGACCGGCCCCGGCCTGACCAACATCGTCACGGCAATCAGCGGCGCATGGCTTGAAAGTCGCGAACTGCTGGTGTTGGGCGGTCAGGTCAAGACGGCTGACCTTGCCAACGGGACAGTGCGCGCTCGCGGTATCCAGGAAGTCGCAGGGGTCGAACTGCTCGCGGCGACGACAAAGGAAGCCTATCGCTTCATGGCGCCGATCGGCGCGCGCCGGTTTCTGTCGCTCATCGAGGCGAGCTGGACGCCGCGCAAGGGGCCGGTATTCCTCGAAATGCCGCTCGATGTTCAGGCCGCAAATGTCGAGGAAGAGCCGCTGCCCGCGATCACCCCGCCGTCGCTGTCGCGTGCGAGCGACGAACAGATCGACGCAGTCGCTGCGCTGTATCGCCAGGCGGAGCGGCCGGTGCTGCTGATTGGCGGCGGTACGGACTATGCAACGGTCGAAGCGCTGCGCAACCGGATGGAAGTGTCGGGCATCCCGGTGATGACGACATACAACGGCGCCGACCGCTTTGATGGCAATGCCGCCAATTTCCTGGGTCGACCGAATACCTGGGGTATGCGCGGGGCGAACATCGTTATCCAGAAATCGGATCTGATCATTGCCGTCGGCACCCGTCTCGGGCTTCAACAGACCGGGTTCAACTGGCAGGAATTCGGCCGCGATGCGCAGATCGTTCAGGTCGAGATCGATCCGCGCGAAATCGGCAAGGGCCATCCGCGCATCGACTTCGGCATCGAGGCCGATGCCAACGATTTCCTGATCCGCCTGATCGATCGCGATCTGCCCGCGAAGACAGACTGGATTGCAGCGGCGCAGGCGATCATGGCGAAAATTCCGCGCGTCGAGGATGTCAACCAGACCGGGCCCGGATTTTTGTCACCTTATGAATTCATTGTCCGGCTGGAGGATGTGACAAAGCCTGACGATCTCGTCATTCCGTGTTCGAGCGGCAGTGCGTTCACGCTGACCATGACGCTCTACAAGCCCAAACTCGGGCAGCGGATGCTGACCAACAAGTCGCTTGCTTCGATGGGCTATGGCCTGTCCGGCGCGATTGGTGCCGCCTTGGCGGGCAAAGGGCGGCGGACGATCCTGATCGAAGGCGATGGTGGTTTTGCACAAAACATGCAGGAGTTGGGCACCGTCGCCGTCAACGATCTCGATCTCAAGATGTTCATTTTCGACGACCAGGGCCATGCCTCGATCCGCATGACCCAGCGCAGCTATTTTGGCGGCAAATATCTCGGCTGCGATCGCAAGTCGGGGCTGGGGTTGCCGCAATGGAGCAAGCTGTTTGCGGCTTGGGACATTCCGGTCATGCGCCTGCCGCTCGATTTTTCGACCGACATCGCGTTTCTGGAAGCGATGGCAACGCCTGGTCCCCATGCTTTCATCGTGCCGGTTGATCCCGAACAGACGTATTTCCCCAAGATCAGCAGTCGCATCACCGCGACCGGATCGATGGAATCCAATCCGATCGACAAGATGACCCCGGAAGTCGATTACCTTGCCGAGAAGCCTGCCGCAGAGAAAGTCGTCGAAGGCTTCGTCAAGTAAGGGCGTGGCTCCGGGCAACGATCTCGACCGACAATCGATGCAGTTTGCAGCCCCCGCTTTGTCGCTGCTGCGCTCTGACGAACGGCGGATCGTCATTGTCGGTGCACGCGGCTGGATCGGCCGCACACTGTTGGCGCTGTTGCACGCTGCCCTGGGTGCGGATGAATTCGCCCGGCGCGTGGTTTGCTTTGGCTCAGCCGAGCGGGGCATCGTGCTCGATGACGGCACGCGTCTTGATCAGTACGCGCTGGATGACCTGGCTGCGTTGCCGCGACAGCCGACGGTGTTGTTTCATCTGGCATTCCTGACCAAGGACAAAGTCGCCGGCATGGAGGCGCAGGCCTATTGCGCGGCCAATCGTGCCCTTTCGCAAACGGTGCATGACGCGCTTGACCGGATCGGCGTCGACCGCCTGTTTGTTGCCTCTTCGGGGGCGGCGGCTTTCGCAGATGATCCGGGCGCTGCCGGCGACCTCAGACTTTATGGCGCGCTCAAACGCGAAGACGAAGAGCGATTTTCCGCCTGGGCGCGAAACCACGCCGGGACGTGCCGGGTGGCGATCGGGCGTATCTACAGCGTTTCCGGCCCCTGGATGAACAAGCACGAGACATATGCGCTCGCCAGCTTCATTCTTGATGCACTCGCCGGTCGGCCCATAGAGGTGCGTGCACCGCGCAGGGTGCTGCGCAGCTATGTCGCGGTGCGCGAAGTGCTGTCGGTGGTCGTTTGCGTGCTGCTTTCGGCGGACGGTCTTGCGGTGCAGTGCTTTGCCACCGGGGGCGAGCCGCTTGAACTGGGCGAAGTTGCCGCTGTGGTCGCGCAAGTGGGTGGTGGGATCGTGTCGCGTCGCCCGATCAGTGAACTGGAAGAAAACCGCTATACAGGCGATGCTGCGGCATGGACCGCGCTGTTGGCGCGCTATGGCATGACTCATCTGCCGCTGGATGGACAAGTTGCCGAAACCGCCGTTTGGCTCGCTCAAAAAGCCGAAGAAAGTTGATTGTTACGTGCTGGTTGAATGTGGGGGAAAGTGGTAGCGGCGAGACAAGCTGTGCTGTGCTGCGGGCCGTTTTGCAGACCAATTTTGAAGGTGGGGTCGATAAAGTGAAGTTCGCCAAGATGCTCAAACGTTCGGGCGCGATTGCCTTGACCGGTGCGGTTCTGGCATCGGCACCCACTGCGTGCACCCGTGCCGGCGGCGGAGCAGCGTGAAGCGGCTGCGCGGCGGCGAAACGACGACGAGGCCAAGCATGCCTGATACCATGTCTGCAATTCCTGAAGTATCCGTCGTGCTCGCCTGCCGGAACGAGGAGGATAATGCCGAGGCGATCGCCGCTGCGGTCATCGAAAAGCTTGAACCGATCGTTGAAAGCTTTGAGCTGATCTTCATCGACAACGAGTCTCAGGATCGCACGGTCGAGATCATCCGGGGAATGTGCGCGCGCGACCCGCGCATCCGGCTGATCATCAACACGCGCAATTTCGGACAGATGCGATCCCCCACTTATGGGATTTATCAGGCGAGCGGCCGCGGCGTGATCTCGATGTGTTCCGACTTTCAGGACACGCCCGATCTGTTGCCCGAATTCGTGCGGCGCTGGCGCGCGGGCACGGACATTGTGCTGGGCGTACGCGAGACTGAAAAATCCGGGCCGGTGCTCGGCTTCATGCGGGGTCTGTCCTATCGTCTGCAGCAGAAGTTCGGCGATTACGCGATCATTCCCAACGCGACCGGCTTTGGCCTGTACGACCGGCGTGTGGTCGAGGCGATCCGCCGATTGAACGAGCCGGAGCCGTTCTTTCGCGGGCTGCTGGTCGAAACCGGCTATTCAATCGAGACAATCCCGTTTCGGCGTCCCCCCAGGGCCGGCGGAAAATCAAACAACAATTTCTTTACCCTGCTCGATTTTGCGCTGAACGGTCTCGCCGGTTCGTCAAAGAATTTGCTGCGCGCGCCGCTCTATATCGCGTTCTTCATTTCGCTGGCGACGATATTCAGCCTCTTCGGCGCACTGGTGGCCCTGATCGTCGGGCGGTCATGGCAGCTATGGCTGTTCGCGGCCGTGCTCGAAGGCCAATTCGCCATGCTGTTCCTGTTTCTGGGCCTGCTCGGGGTGCAGGTGGCGCTCGTGTCCGAACGCACGCGTAACCAGCCGCTGGTGCTGGAGCGCGAACGCATCAACTTTCCGCAAGAATCCTGAGCGCCATGTTCGACTGGCGATCGATCGATGAGTGGAAGCGGGTCGTTCGCTACTATCAGGCGGGCCTTGCCAACGCGGCATTCGGCTACGGCATGTTTGCCGCGTTCATTGCCGCCGGCCTCAATATGTACCTTGCGCAGATCGTCGCACACCTGTTGGGCATGGCATTCAATTATCTGACCTATACGCGCTATACGTTTCGTGGCCATATGCCTTCGTTGCCGCGCTTTCTCGGTGCTTATGCGGGGCAATACGTGCTGAGCGTGACCGCGCTGGCCGCTTGCGCCGCGCTGGGTGCCACTCCTTATCTGGCCGGATTTGGATCGCTGGTGATTGTCTCCGTGCTCAATTACTTCGTCCTCAAGAAATTCGTGTATCGCATCGGCGAGGCCCGCTGACGGCGCGGCGGTGTCTGCTGTTCCGTTGAGCGAACCTGTGACGCCGACGGTTAACCGGTAGTGAGATCGTCTCCAACCACGAGCGGCGCGCCGGTTCGGGCGACGAGATCGTCGACAGGCACGCCGGGCGCGCATTCGATCAGGGTCAAACCGTAACCTGCCGCGTGGCAGGGATTGTTGCGCATCCTGCACAGGATCGGTCGCTTTGCGGATTTATCGCAAGGGCCGGTTCGCTCCACACGATGGGCGATGATCGAGAGCTTTGCCTATACCGGATTGCCGTGCCGTATCCTGTTCGGGGAGGGGGTGCTCACGCGTCTGCGCGCCGAAGTCGAGGCGCTGGGCTGTTCGCGCCTGCTCGTTGTTTCGACGCCGCGGCAGGCGGCCAAAGTCACCCGGCTGATCGATTCCGTGGGCGATTGTGTCGCCGGAACCTTTGCCGGGGCCGAAATGCATACCCCGGTCGCGGTAACCGAGCGGGCGATGGCAGCCTTTGCTGCGTGCGATGCGGATGGCGTGCTTGCCTTTGGCGGCGGAACGGCGGTCGGTCTGTCCAAAGCGATCGCCTGGCGCAACGACGCGCCGCAGATCGTGCTGGCGACGACATATGCCGGATCGGAAGCGACCCCGATACTCGGCCAGACCGCCGATGGGCTCAAGACCACGCTGCGCGATGCGCGCATCCTGCCCGAAGTCGTGTTCTACGACCCGGCGTTGACGCTCGACTTGCCGGTTTCGACCAGTGTGACGAGCGGCATGAATGCGATCGCCCACGCAGTCGAAGCGCTCTATGCCCCCGATGCCAATCCGGTTTCGTCGCTGATGGCGGTCGAAGGCGCGCGGGCGCTGCTGTCCGCGTTGCCGCGCATTGCCGATGACCCGACCGATCGCGCGGCGCGTGCCGAAGCGCTGTATGGCGCGTGGCTATGCGGGACGGTGCTGGGCACGGTCGGCATGTCGCTGCATCACAAGCTGTGTCATGTTCTGGGCGGCAGTTTTGCTCTGCCGCATGCCGAAACCCATACCGTGATCCTGCCGCATGCGCTGGCCTACAATGCAGTCGCTGCCGCCGGTGCGATTGTGCCGCTGGCCGGGATACTCGGCGATGATCCGGCGCTGGCGCTCCACCGGATGGCCGGAAAACTGGGCGCGCCGACATCGCTCGCTGCGCTGGGAATGCGTGAAGACGACCTCGATCGCGCCGCCGATCTTGCGACCACCAACAGCTATCCCAATCCGCGGCCGATCGAGCGGCAGGCCATTCGCAGATTGCTGCAACGGGCCTGGACCGGGGCGCCGCCGGGCGCCGAGCCATTGTAAACGCCGCGAAAAACCGCGCGACAACGAGGATGCATGATGACCGACTATTTCACCGAAACCGGCTCGGCCGAAACCGTCAATGCGCGGGTTGGCGAAGGGACCGATCCGCGCCTGGCCACAGTCATGGCCGCGCTGGTCCGCCATCTCCATGCTTTTATCAAGGAGGTGCAGCTTACTGGCGACGAATGGGATGTGGCGATCGAGTTTTTGACGCGAACCGGGCAGATCTGTTCGAACGAGCGCCAGGAATTCATCCTGCTCAGCGACACGCTCGGTGTATCGATGCTGGTTGACGCGCTGAACAACCGCCGCCCTGCGCCCGCGACCGAAAACACCGTGCTCGGCCCGTTCCACGTTGCCGATGCGCCGATGCGGTCGATGGGCGACACGATCTCGCAAGGCGGCAAGGGCGAGCCGTGTCTTTATCGGGGGCGTGTGCTCGACCTTGCGGGAAATCCGGTCGCCGGTGCGTTGATCGACGTCTGGTCCGACAACGAGGACGGATTTTACGACGTTCAGCAGCCCGGCCTTCAGCCGAAGTGGAACAATCGCGGGCGGTTCCTGACCGGGGCGGACGGGGCATATCATTTCTTCGGCATCAAGCCGGTGTCCTATCCGATTCCGCACGACGGTCCGGTGGGCATGATGCTGGAGGCATCGGGGCGGCATCCCTGGCGCCCGGCACATACCCATTTCATGGTCTCTGCGCCGGGGTACGAGCGGATCGTCACGCACACGTTCGTCGCTGGCGACCGCTATCTGGAAAGCGACGCGGTGTTCGGAGTCAAGGCATCGCTGATCGTGGACTTCGTGCCCGATCCGACCGGGCAGGCGCAATGGTGCGCGGACTTCGATTTCGTGATGGTTCCAGCCTGAGAGTTCTTGCCGATTTCGGTCAGGCGCGGCGCGCCACGGTCAGGCATCGCGGCGCGTCGGTGTCATGATCCGCGCATGACCCGATCCCCCGTCGCCGCCCGCTCGACATCCGTTTACGGCTGGTATGTCGTCTTTGTCTGTACCGCGGCCTATGTGCTGTCGTTTGTCGATCGTCAGATCCTGTCGCTGCTGATCGGGCCGATCAAGGCTGATCTCGGGATCAGCGATACGGCCTTTGCCCTGCTCCACGGGTTTGCCTTTTCGCTGTTCTACGCGACGCTCGGCATCCCCGTGGCAGGCCTGTCGGATCGCACGTCGCGTCCGGTGGTGATTTCGGCGGGCATTGCCGTCTGGTCGCTGGCCACAGCCGCGTGCGGGTTGGCGGCCAGCTTTGCCGGGCTGTTTGCGGCGCGGATCATGGTGGGGGCGGGCGAGGCCGCGCTGTCACCGGCCAGTTATGCGTTGATCAATGACCTGTTTCCGCGCGAACGGCTTGGCCGCGCGATCGGGGTCTATTCGCTGGGCTCGTTCTTTGGGGCGGGCCTTAGCGGCGGGCCGGTAGCGCGGCGATGGCGGCCAGCAGATCCTTGCGCACGGGGCCGGGGCTGCGCAGCCAGTGCGTGCGCAAGGCGGCCACTTCGGCGGTCTGGTAATCATGGAAACCGGCGGGCAGGTCGGGGCCCATTGCGCGCACCAGCCAGTTGAGCAGCCGCGCGACGTCCGCATCGGACAGCTTTGCGGTGGCCACTCCGGGGACTTGCACCAGATATTCGCGCCCGCCCGGCACTTTCAGGAAATCGGCCAAGGCGCCGCGCATCGCCGGGACTTTGCCCGCCATGCCTTCGCCACCCGGCAAGTGGCAGCCCTGACAATGCAGCGCATAGTCGACCCAGGCGCGATGCGCTGCGGCAGAGTCGGCCGCCTGTGCGGGCATGGTCATCGCCAGCGCCAGCGCCAGCCAACCGGTGCCTGGGGCGCGGACGGGCCGCATCAGTCGGCGGGGCCGAGGACTACCGAAGTCGAACAGTGATAGGCAATGCCCGCCTGCGTGCCGAGGCACCAGTCGAGGTCGTTGGACGTGCTCGGCTGATAGGTCGGCGTGGCGCCTTCGTCGCGCCCGCACTGGCAACGCCCGCAGGCCGCCTTGCCGCAACAGTCGTTATAGCTGATGATATAGGCGCGCCCGTCGACCGGATTGCGGCAGGTGCCGACCCAGGTGATCGGCGAGGGCTCGGTGCCGGGCGGGCAGGACGAGGCCGAGCCGCCGCAGCAGGCGCACAGGAACCCGTCGATACCGCAATAGCGCCAGTAGTCGCAACTGGTGGGATCGCCCTGTTCCTGCGGCTGCAGCGCCTGTGGGCCTTTGGCGGCATAAGCGCGCGAGACCGGCAGCAGCGGGGCGACGGTTCCCACCGTCAGCCAGGCGCCCAGCCGACCAAAAAAGCTGCGGCGCGAGCTGTTGCGCGCGGCAGAGCGGGCCATGATCTCGGTTATGCGGTCGATACGGTTCATGTCGGGGCGGTTCATGGTCTGGGCGTCCTCAGTTCGCTGACGCGGCTTGGGCTTGCAGACGCTTGTAGTCCTGCAGCGAGGCAACGCCGAGGCGCTGGGCTTCAAACAGGCTTTCGAGGTGTTCGCGATTGTTGACGAGGCCTTTGGCAACGATCGTGCCCGCCGCGTCGATCAGCACCGCATGCGGCAGTTTCGACACCTGATAGGCAATCCCGAGCGGCGTCGACAGCACCAGCGGAAACATCTCCAGATGTTCGCGCGTGACCATGCGGACCTGTTCGTCATGATCGCCGTCGCTGGCCAGCACGACCTGAAGCGCATCGCCGGATTCGCGCGCGATCTGCTTGACCACCGGCAGCAGCGATTTGCACACCGGGCACGACGGCGAGAGGAAAAACAGCAATGTCGCGCGGCCATCGCCCGATCCGCCGAGCCGGACCGTGCGCCCGTCGATCGCTTCGAGCGTGAAATCGGGCGCGGCGCTGCCCGCTTCGGGGCCGCCCGGCAGCACCAGCGCGCCCACCGGCCCCAGTCGTTCGTGCAGCATGCCGACCTGGCGCACCAGGGCCAGTACCGCGAGCGCGAGCGCGATCACCACGATCCACAAGATCACCACTGCCGCGAGCAGGATTTCGTTCATGCCGGTCATGGCGTCGCTTCTGCAAGGGGGGAGGGCTGGATCACGGTCAGATCGCTGCCGATTCCGGTGATCTTGCGGATGACGCGCCCGCTTGCCGGATCGCGCACGTCGAGCATGCCCGATCCGAACAGCGCGGTGTAGAGCAACGGAGCGGCATCGGCGCTGATTGCCACGGAACTGGCCGGATGATCGAGCGGCAGACGGGCAAGGCGCGTGCGTTTGGCCACGTCATAGACCCAGATTTCGCTGCCCGGCTCTTTCTGCGTGTTGGGTCCGCCCTTGTGCATCAGCACATAGAGCCGCCCGCTCGCGGTGTGATAGGCCATCGGCTGCGTGCCGCCCGGTCGCCAGCCGGCGCCATCGGCGCCCTGCAGCGGCCAGCGCGCGATCAACGCGGGCCGGTCGGCCTTGACGCCGGCTTCGACCGCTTCGCCGGCATAGGTGAAAAACAGATAGCGCGCCGGGGCGATCCTGACGGGGCGCTCGCTGGCCGGGTCTTCGGGCCTGAACAGCGTTGCGGACGTGGCGCCGAGCGTGATCTGGCCGTCTTCGCTCATCTGGCCCAGTTGCAGCGAGCCGTCGGCGCATTGCATCATGAACTGGCGCGGCCCGGTCATGTGCATGGCACCGCATCCGGGCGTGGCAAATTCGCCGACGAACTTGCGCGCGGGAATGTCGACCACGCTGATCGTCTGTTCCGGAGTGAAATTGTAGATCAGCGAAAAGCGACCGTCGTCGGTGAGCGGCTCGGCGTCGGGAAAAGGGATGGTCTGGATGCGCTTGGGCGGAATGGACACTTCGGCGCCGGGGGCCAGATCGTGAATGGCGTAGAACGTGATCACGTCTTCGCGCTTGCCGCGCATGCCGCGGGAATAGAATGTCGCGGGCACCGCCACGGTCTTGCCGTCGGGCAGGATCTGCACCACGCCATGGCCGTTTCCGGCGCTGATCATGCCCAGCATCGTGCCTGCATCGGCATCGACGAGATAGGCGCGGCCATCGCTCATGTGATTGAAGGAAATGTCGTTGATCCACACCCAGTGCGGCTGCATGCGGTCCTTCAGTTCGACCACGCTCAGCGTTTCGGGTTGCAGCACCGGGGGCCGGGGCGGCGTATCGGCAGCAGCCGGATGGGCCAGGGCCATCGCGGCCCCATGCAGCGCCGCGAGCGCCGCGCGACGCGGATAACGTCCTGATTTGGGCTGGGCGGACATCGCGTTTTCCTCTGGCGACTTTTCCTCTGGCGGCAGGGGTGAGCTTACCATTTGACACCCAATGAGACGCCATAGGTGGCAGGCTTTGCATACATGCTGGTGGTGCCAAGTGCCCCGAGATTCAGGGTATAGGCCCGGTACGCCTTGTTGAACACGTTGCGGCCAAACAGTTCGACAGTGAATTTGTCGCCCGGCGCCGTCCAGGTCAAGGACGCGTTGGAGACGTTGTAAGCCTTTTGCAGCGACGAGGCGCCGTTGGTCACCTCGAGGAACTGGTTGTCATACCATGCGCCGTCAAACTGCCCGGCGAGGTTGCCCCAGGCAAAATCGTGATCATAGCGGATCACGTAGTTGGCGCTGAAGCGCGGGGCATTCGGGAGGCGGGCATTGGCGACGGCCTTGGCCGGATAGTTGCAATAATAGTTTCCGTTGCCGAGATCGGTGCAATAGTCGGGCGCAGGGCTGCCCGGGACGAGCACAGACAGATATTCGCTGCCGGTTGTCTCGACGCTGTCGACTTTGCTGGTTTCCCACGTCGCGCCCAGATTGACATTGAAATGCTTCGCCGGGGTAAGAAATGCCTCAAGCTCGGCGCCGGTTGCCGTGGCGTTGCTGTTGACCACCTGGGGTACGTCGTCGATCAGCGCGAAGGCCTGATAGTTCTTGTAGATGTAGTGATATGCGGTGCCGCTGAAGCGAATGGTGCGCGCGGCGTTGGACCATTTTACGCCAGCCTCGATCGCGTTGAGCGTTTCGCCCAGATGCTGAAAATTGGCCGCATTGACGCTGGGGGAAAGCGAGAAATTGCCGCCTTTGATGCCCCGGTTCCACGACACGAACAGCATGGTCGACGGGGTCGGCTTGTAATTCAGGGCGACGCGCGCGGCCCAGTCGCCCTTTGCGATGTGATCGATTCCGGGGATCTGCGCATCGAACGTCTGGTTGGTGGCGAGGGCGACCGATTGCCCGGTATCGGTGATCACCGAGGTATAATCGACATGCTTGTTGTCCTGCGACCAGCGCAGTCCGGTGATCAGGGTCAGATCGGGGGCAAGATCGTATTCGGTCTGGGCAAAGACCGACCAGTTTTTTGACGACAGCCGGTAGGTTTCATGATCGGCCGGATCGATGCCGGGCAGCCCGACCGACAGCGCCGCGCCCAGCGCCGGATTGCCGGTGGTGACCGTGTCGCCGCGGATCAGCATGTCGAGGTAATAGAACCCGGCCTGCCAGCGGAAACGCGAAAGCTCGCCCGAAAGGCGCAGTTCCTCGCTGAACTGGGTATAGCGCGCCTCGGTCTGGAATACGATCAGCGGCAGCGCGGTGCCGTCGCCATCTTCCTGGTATTCCTTGTGCAGCCAGGTGTAGTTGGCAATGTTGGTCAGCCTGGCAAAGCCGAGATCGTATTGAAACTTCGCCTGGTAATCGTCGATCCGGCGGTTGAGATAGCCCGGCGTATTCGAATAGTTCGTCCACGGGCTGGCCGGGGCGCCGGTCAGACCGTTGACGGGGCCGCCGGTGCCGTTGGACAGGCCGGCGGCATCGGTCGAGCAATAGCCGTTGGCCTCGATATTGCAGTTGTCGAAAATATAGCCGCCGGTGGCGACATGGTCGTCCTGGCTGTGCTTGATCCACAGATCGAGCTTGCCCCGGGTGCCGATGTCGGCCTGAACCGTCCCGCGCAGGGCCCAGCCGTTCTCGCCGCCCAGCGCCTGGCCGTCACTGCCGTCGCCGGGCTTGATATAGCCGTCGGCCTTGTTGATCCGGCCTGCGATGCGAAAGCGCAGGCCGCTGATGATCGATCCGCCCAGCGCACCTTCGAGCGAGCGATGGTTGAAGCGTTCCCAACCGGCCGTGGCATAGCCGTTGAGATCGGTTTTCGATGCGTCTT
>Ga0302198_10001921_pt1 | contig 22332 bp, 20 predicted proteins | sample II_Bog_N2_2_FD_193521 | JGI IMG/M metagenome (GOLD analysis project Ga0302198, IMG submission 193521) | Peat permafrost microbial communities from Stordalen Mire near Abisko, Sweden - II_Bog_N2_2 | ecosystem: Environmental > Terrestrial > Soil > Wetlands > Peat | place: Sweden: Abisko... | reverse complement strand
CTGTTTTTGAAATAAACAGCTTGGTTATGCGGCAGCATGGCGTGCGGAGAACCAAAGCGGAAATGGGGACTGAACACCACGGGTGCGGAGGCGGTGGCGGTGGTTCTCGGTTTCGGCCTTACAGGCCGGGGATGGTTTTTTGGGGGCGAGAACCCAGGGCGTCGCTGCGCTTTGCCCCGGGCGATAACATGACGCCTTTTCTGGGCTTTTGCGAGGGCCGGGCCCGGCTCCACGGCAGGCGGGACGCCCGCCGGCACGGGGTTCGCAATCGGTTGGTTTTGTGGTAGCGTGTGGAGCATGAACCGGTAATAATTGGACGCATGGCAATGGACGGAAGGCGAATATGGCGGGCCGGAGACCGTGCCTTGCGAGGTGGTCGGCAAGGTTGGGCGGACGCGCCAATTTTGGCGGACGACCGGCAGGTTGGGAAATCTGCGAAACCGCAGACTTGGAAGTCTGCGGTGCGAAAACTCCGCCCGCAATTCCGGAAGGCACCGGGCGGCAAGACCACGGCTAATATAACTGCGGGAGCAACGATTATGGCACAGGCAATCATGGATCCGGAAAAGGTGCGGCGGTTCGCCGAGGAACTGCAGCGGTTTAACACTGACTTGGAAAACCGGATGCTCATGCTGCAGGCGCGGCTGGGTGCGCTGGGGGATTCGTGGCAGGATCAGGAGCATGAGAAGTTTTCCGAGGAATTCAAACAGGCGATGAAGGCGTTGAAACGGTTCGTGGAGTCGTCCAAGGAGCACACGCCGTATTTATTGCGCAAGGCCCAGCGCATCGAGGATTATTTGCACCAGCGCTGAGCCCATGGCGGAACAAGCCCAAGTCACTTCGGTGGACGCGATTGAAGCCTTTCGCGCGGGTTTGGTGCTGTATTTGAGCAAGGTTCGTCCGGCGGTGGAGCAGGTCTGCGCCGAGGCGTTGCGCACGCGGATTTGGATCCAAACGACCCAGCGCCAGCATTGGGACACGCAGTTGCGCCTGCGCCGCCGCAAGCTGGAGGAGGCGAAGGAGGCGTTGTTCAACGCGCGCATCTCGCAGTTCCATCAATCCTCCCTGCTGGAGACCATGGCGGTGCAACGCGCCCAACGGGCGGTGGAGGAGGCCGAGGCGAAGCTGGCGCTGCTCAAAAAATGGAGCCATGAAATCGAGAGCCGGGGCGAGCCGTTGGTCAAACAAATCGAGCAGTTCCAGGGGTATCTGGCCACGGACCTGCCGCGCGGGGTCGCGCAGTTGGCGGAGTTGGTGAGGGCGCTGGATGCCTATACGGAGGTCGCGACCCCCGGTCTGAGGGGGGCGGCTCCATCGCCGGTCGCGGCCGCACCGGCGGCCGGGGAGAAGGAGCCGGGATGAATTTGAGCGGTCACAAAGCCCAGATCAGCGGCGCCAGCAAGGAACTGATGCTCCGGTGGTTGGAGACGAAGAATCACTGGCGCGACGGCAAGAGCCGGGAGTTCGAGGAACATTACCTGCAGGAACTCATGGCCCGGGTGGACAAGACTGTAACCCTCATTGACAAGTTGGAAGAGGTATTAAAGAAAGTGCATAACGACTGTGATTAACCACCCCGGCCTCAACGACACGCTGGCGCAATTGGACGCGCTGAAAAGCGTGCTGGCGGAACTCGCCCAGCGCGAAGAACGCTTGAATCGCGAATTCAACGTGCAATCCCTGGCGGCCACCCGGGCGCATGACCACCGCATTCAAGGTTTGGAACAGATGGTGACGGATTACAGCACCCGGGCGGAGCTGGATCAGGCCCAGGCGGAACAAAACCACACCGCCCGCTGCCACCGGCGCACGAACCGGATCTATGGCGCCCAGGCGGCCTTGAAGCAGCGGTGGGCGGCGCAGTGCGAGGAATTGGAAGGGCAGTTGGGGAACGCCGTCCGGGAGCAAACGGCCCTGGCGCTGCAACAGCGGGATCAGGCGCTGGCGCAGGCGTTGGCGGAGTTTCAGGAATTCCAGGGTAAACTGGCCGCCGGCGGTGAGGCGCTGAATCAACAGACCCTGAAGGCGCAAAAGGCCTTGCGCGGTTACGGCGCATTCCATCGGCGGCTGCTGACGGCTCCGGCCGGTCCCGCGCCGGAGCTTGCCCGCAGTGAAACGGAATTGTTTGCGGAATTACAACGGCTCACCGGCGAGGTTCTGCCCGGGGAATTGCAGCGCTTCGCCCGCCAACCCGCCCCCGGGTTGTTCGCCCGGATGCCGCTCTGGTTGGGCAGCGTCCTGCTCCTGATTCTGGCGGCGGTGACGGTGGGGTTGCAGCATTTCCACTCCGCTCTGTTGCCGCCGGCCACGACGGAGATCAGCCTGGGCGCGCTGGTGCTGCTGTGGATTTTTTACGGGTATGGCCGGCACGCGGCCGGGCCGGCCGCCGGGGAAATCGCCGGTCACCTGGCCGCCGCCCGGGAGTGGCTGGCCGCCGCGACGGAAAAATCCGAAGCGCGGCATCAGGCGGAACAACTGCGCCGGCAACAGGAATGCGAAGACGCCATCCGCGCCTTGAATCAAAGCTGGAAGGAGGAATCGCGGGAGCTGGCCACCCAGCGGGCGAGTCTGCCGCGGGCCGTGGACGACAAAGCCCGGCGGGCGGCCCAGCAATGCGAGGGGCAACGGCGCAACGGTCTGGTGCGCATCAAAGCGCGGTTTGCCGACGCACTGTCGGCGTTGCGGCTGAAAACCGAGGCGCAGATCCGGCAATTGACCGAAGCGCACGAGGCCGCCATGGCGGAACTCAAGCTGCGGCATGAAACGGGCTGGCAGGCGTTGCAACGGGATTGGCTGGTTTTCGTGGAACCGTGGCACCAGGCCGTGAGCGCCGGCATCGCGACGGCGGAGCGGCTGTTCCCGGCGTGGGAGGCGCCCGGGTGGGACGCGTGGGAGCCCCCCGCGACGTTCACGAATGCGGCCCGGGTGGGGCGGTTGGAGGTCACTTTGAAAGCGTTTGCCGAGGTTCTGCCCAAAGACCCGCGCCTGACGTTTCCCGGCGGGGCGGCCCTGCCGGCGACGTTGTCGCTCCCCTTCCTGTTGTCGTATCCGCAGCAGGGTTCGCTGCTCTTTCAAACGGGTCTGACCGGCGCGGCCGAGGCGATTGCCACGATCAATAATCTGATTTTCCGGCTGTTGTCCACGACGCCGCCGGGGAAATTGAGCTTCACCATTTTTGATCCGGTCGGTCTCGGGGAAAATTTCGCGGCCTTGATGCACCTGGCGGATTACGAGGAAAGCGCCATCAACAGCCGCATCTGGACTCAGACGGCGCAGTTCGAGGAAAAGCTCGCGGATTTGAACGAGCACATGGAAAAAGTCATCCAGATGTATTTGCGCAATGATTACGCGACCATTGCGGAGTATAACGCGGAGGCGGGCACCCTGGCGGAAAAGTATCATTTTCTGGTCATCGCCTCGTTCCCCGTCAATTTCAGCGACACGGCGGCCCGCCGGTTGCGGAACATCGCCGCCAGCGGCGCCCGCTGCGGCGTTTATGTGTTCATCCAATGGGATCAGCGCTCGCCGCTGCCGGCTGATTTGCTGCTGGATGACCTGAAAAAAACCTGTGTCTGCCTGGCGGCCACGCCGGAGGGGTTCAAGATCAGCAACCAGCCCGTGCCGGGCGTGCAGATCGTGCTCGAGGCGCCGCCGGCGGCGGAGTTTGCCACGCGTTTCCTGAACCAGTCCGGCAAGCGCAGCAAAAATTCGACCCGGGTGGAAGTGCCCTTCGAGCAGGTCGCGCCGGCGGAAAACGCGCTCTGGCAGGAAAGCACGGTGGAGGAACTTCGCGTGCCCATCGGGCGTTCCGGGGCGACGAAATGGCAGTATCTGGCCATCGGCAAGGGCACGCGCCAGCATGCGTTGATCGCGGGCAAGACGGGCTCGGGCAAATCCACGCTGTTCCATGTCATGATCACGAACCTGGCCCTGTGGTGCAGCCCCGAGCAGGTGGAATTTTATCTGGTGGACTTTAAGAAGGGCGTCGAGTTCAAGTGTTATGCCAGCCGCCGGCTGCCCCATGCGCGGGTGGTGGCGATTGAGAGCGACCGGGCGTTCGGGCTGAGCGTGTTGCAGCGGGTGGACGAGGAATTGCGCCGGCGCGGCGATTTGTTCCGGCAATGCGGGGCGCAGGATCTCGCCGGTTATCACCGCGCGGGCGGCGGCGAACCGCTGCCGCGTTCGCTGCTGCTGATTGACGAGTTCCAGGAATTTTTTGTGGAGGAGGACCGCATCTCGCAGGGGGCGGCGGTGCTGCTGGACCGCATCGTGCGGCAGGGGCGCGCGTTCGGCATCCACGTGCTGCTGGGGTCGCAGACGCTCGGCGGCGCTTATACGCTGGCGCGCGCCACGATCGGGCAGATGGTCATCCGCATCGCGCTCCAGTGCAACGAGGCTGACGCTTATCTGATCATGGACCAGGACAACCCGGCGCCGCGCCTGTTGTCCCGTCCCGGCGAGGGGATTTACAACGACACCGCCGGTTCGATTGAGGGCAACAGTCCGTTCCAAGCCGTGTGGCTGGATGACCAGATCCGCGACGGTTACCTGGCCAAAATCCGGGCCCATGCCGATCAAACGCCCGGCCAGTATCCCGGGCCAATCATCTTTGAAGGCAGCGCCCCGGCGGACATCCGGGAGAATCTGCTGCTGCGCGCCGCCGTGGCCGCCGTGCCCGCCGGTCTCCCCGACCAGCCGCGCGTCTGGTTGGGCGCGCCCAATGCCATCAAGGGTCCGACCGAATTGGTTTTCCGCCGGCAGAGCGGCAACAACCTGCTCATCGTCAGCCAGAGCGAGGAACGCACGCTCACGCTGTTGTCGCTCGCGCTGTTGACGCTGGCGGTGCAATATCCCCGGCGGCAGGTCCGGTTCATCGTGCTGGACAGCACGCCGCCCGGTTTCCCCCAGCGCGACTATTTTCAGCAACTGCTTGCGGTCGTGCCGCACGAACTGATCCAGGTCAACAACGCGAACCTCAACGAGGTCATGGCCGGGCTCGCCGAAGAGCTGAAACAACGCGGGGCCGAACACGCCGCGCCCGGGTTGGAAACGTTCGTCTTAATCCAGGGGTTGCAGAACTTTAAAAAGCTCCGGCCGGAGGACGAATTCAGTTATGGCGGCGGGGAGGCCGGGGCCGGCCCGAATCCGGCCGCGGTGCTCACGGAGCTCATCACCGAGGGGCCCGCGCGCGGGTGCCATGTGCTGGCCACGGTGGACACTTACAACAACGTGAACCGCTGCCTGGGCCGCAAGGCGCTCAGCGAATTCGAGATGCGCGTGCTCTTCCAGATGAGCGCCGGGGATTCCGCGAGCCTGATTGATTCGCCCGATGCGGGCAACCTGGGCTTTCACCGTGCGCTTTTGTATCTCGACCGCGAGGGGCTTACGGAAACTTTCCGGCCCTACGCCCAGCCGGGCAACGACTGGCTGGAGGATATCCGGGCCGCGCTGGCCGGCCGGCCCTGACGACTCGCGGAAGGAATTCACTTCCCCATCCGCGTCACCTGAAACACCGCCAGACACACCTGCGCGCGCGCGGGATCATTCAGGCAGACCGCGCCGGCGCGGATTTTCGGGGTGGGTTCCCCGGCGAGTTGCAACGGGTGTTGTTCCGCCAGCAACCGGGCGTAGGCGGGAAAATCGGCCACGCCTTCGGCGCGCAATTGCGCTTGGTTCACCAAGCGGAACCAGCCGCAACTTCCCTGGCAGGTCTGCTTCATTAATTCCACGGTCACCCGGCCCATGGTGTGGCGCGGATTGATCTCCACCACGGGCTTGAGGCGCGGCGTGCCGGTCGCGTCGGCATAAACAAAAGCATCAATGCCCAACGGCCCCACAAATTCCCGCCGGCGCAGCTCCGCCTCCAGCAGCGCGAAAATTTCAGCATAGTGCGCAAGCAGAATCCCGGACACATCCGCCGCCACCGCAAACCGGGCGATGACTTTGGACGGAATGCGCTGGTGATGATGGGTCTCCGCCCAGTTGCCCTGGAACCGGCCCCGGGCATCATTGAATAATCCCGTATAGCCACAGAGTTTTAAGCCGGCGGCGGTCATTTCCAGTTGGACGGAAAAATCCAGTTCGCGCTCCAGCCACGGTTCCACCACCAGGGGATGGCCCGTTTGCAGCCGATGGGCCAGCCAGCGCCGTTGGGTTGTCAACAGCTCCGGTTCAAACAGGCGCAGGGCGTTGCCACCCGCCACGCCCAGCGCCTCCTTGACCACGATTTTATGGTGCCCGCGCCGCCGGATGGCCGCGATGGCGGCCAGGGCTTCCGGTTCGGTGTTAACGGCGACGCCCACTTCTTCGTCACGGCACAGCAGGGAGGGACTGGTCGTTTCCGCCGCCGCCAAATATTTTCGAAGAAACGCCGCGCTCCAGGCTTTGGAATACAATTCGGCCAGCCCGGGATTAAAGCGTTGTTCCGCCGTGCGCGCCTCGGCCGAGACGCGCGGGAACAGGGGCGCGAGCAGGGCCACACTGTCCGGCCCCCAGGCCCACGGGCGCAGGGCGCCAAGTTTGCGCTCGCGCAAGGCGCCCATGGCCGCGGTTTCCACAAATTCCGGCAGCGCGAAGCCCGCCTGTTTGATGCCGCTCAAGAATTCCACGGCGGGCCGCCGCCGCACCAGCACGATGTCGTCCTGCCGCCCGAGAAATTGCGGCAGGTTCTCCAGGTCCGCCACGAGTTGCGCCTGGTGCCGGGTGGGGTTGAACGCCCCGCCCCCGGCGATGCGGCCCTCGGCCAGGGGATTAAATACGTAGAGGTTCGGAGTACGGCCCTTGGACTGGGAATAGACGTTGAGTCGGGCGATGAATTCCGGGTCCAGGCCGGCGGCGCGCCGGCCGTCGAAATTCAGGGTGAAGCCCTTGGCCCGCTGCGGGGACAGCGGGAATTTCAACGTCCGGCAAAAGGCGTCCCAGTCGCTTTCCCCGGGCGGTTTCCAGCGGCGGAACCATTTGAGTCCGTAGGCCACATGGCCGATTTCATCATGGTAAATTTTCCCCAGCAACTGCGCGGTCTCGGTGTCGCCCACCGTGGCGAAGCCGCGCGCGAAATGCCCGGCGAAATCCAGGTTTGCCTGCTCGAAGGTCAGGCAGAGGCCGGCCACGTAATCCATCGGGTTTTCCATGGGCGAAACGCAGCGCCAGAAGTAGCCGCTCACCGGCAGTTCGCCGAACTCCAGCCCGCACGCCTGCATACGGTCAATATACCAGCGCGTGTGCAACTGCTCGTCCTTGAGGGTTTGCAGCAGCCCCTTGCGGAAGGCCGGCGGGGCGTCGGGGAACCGCAGCAGGACCAGCGCCATTAATTCCGTGGCCAGCAATTCGTGGTTGGCGAAGAAATGCAGCAGCCGCCCGCGCTCGGTTTTCTGCTCCAACTGGTGCAGTCCCGGGAACTCACTCTTGCCCGAGCCGGACGGTTTGAAGTGCAGCCCCGGGGGCCGACCGGGGGCCGCGGGAGCGGCCAGCGCCGTCCCCGGGCGCTCGTCCGTGATCTCCGCCGGCGGCCGGAGTTTGTCCTCCAGGTTCGTCGCGAACAACACGCGCTCGGCAAATTCTCGCAGTTCCATTGGTCGGACGTTAGCAAACCCGCCGGCGGGCGGAAACATCTTTGGCATTCCACGGTGGGTTGATCGTTCAACCCGGCGGTTCTCAGTGGATTTGTGAGGTGAAGCAAATGCAATTGGTGAGCAGATAAATAATGCCCGCGGCCGCAACCCCCGCCCAAAACACGAGCCGGAATGTAAAAAGCGGATTCAGGAGCCGCGAGTGAAAGCTCCGATCCTTGAGCACGACTGCGGCGCCAACCGCCCCTGCCAATAGCAGACAGCCCCAAGGCCCAGCAGTCAGGTTCAACCGGATGGGGTTATAATGCGGCGCGCCCGCTAGGCGCCGCGACGACGCATTTCGATGCGCCCGGGGGGGATGGCCGCGATCCGGGGGCAAGTATATTAACTTTGCACTTGGAAAAATGGGGGTTGAGGGGGGATAATGCGGGCTCCGATAGCGAATGAGCATTAAACGGCAAACGGTTTGGAGTCTGGCCCCGCTGCTGGTGACGGCGGTGGTGGCCGTCTTTTCCCTGCCGTTGTTCTACAAGTATCTGGGCGATGACTTGTATGCCTTGTGGGGCTATATCATCACCTTTACGAACATGTTTGGCTTTGCGGACCTGGGGTTGGGGGTGGCCGTCGGACGTTACATGGGCGTCGCCCTCGGCAAAAATGATCGGGCGGCGGTGCGCCGTTACTGGGGCACCGGCAACCTGATCCTGCTGCCATTTCTATTCGTGGTCACGCTCGCGTTCATCGGGGTGGGCGTCTGGGTGGGGCCGCAATGGTATAATGTGGCCGCCGTCCATGTGAGCGAGATGCGGGCCTGTTTTGTGGTCGCGGGCATCAGTCTCTTCCTGGGCTACTACGGCACCTACTGGCTGATTCTTTCCCAGGCGCATCTGGACTTTAAATTCATCAGCCTGGTGCGGGTGGTCCTGACGCTGGTGAACATCCTCCCCTCCCTGGTGCTGGCGTGGTGGACCCACTCGCCACTGGTGCTGGTGGTGTGGGGGGCGGTGGTCGGCCTGGTGCAACTGATGGTCTTCGCCTGGCACGGTCGCCGCCATTATCAACTCGGCCTGAATCTCGGTTCCGCCACCCGGGCCTGCGCCCGGGAAATGGCCGCCTACACGGGCAAGATGTTTGCCGGGGTGGCCGCCGGCTCCATTTTTGGCGCCATGGACCGGACCCTGCTGGGAAAATTCGCCGCCACGCCGGATTATTCCCATTACACGATTGCCGCCAACACCGCCCAGCGGCTGCAGGGGCTGAGCGTCTCCGTCATGGGACCGGTGTTATACAATTCCAGCCGGGTGGCGGAACAGAGCCGGGCCGCCGGGGCGAAGATCTATAATGACACCTTCGCGTTCATGTTTGAATGGTATCTGCTGGCGGTCCTCTGGCTGGGGTGGTGGCATCCGGTCCTGCTCCGGTTGTGGCTGACGCACACCCTGGGTGCGGTCAAGGGGCTGGCGACGGCCGGTTACGTGGGTCCGCTGCTGGTGCCCCTGCTGGCCGCCTGCATTCTGACCTCCATGGCCAATATCTCGAATTCGCAACTGGCCTCTTTCAACCGGTTGGGCGCCACGGTGTGGTTTACCATCGCCGGCGGGCTGCTCACCATCGCCGGCGTCTGGCTGGGCTGGCACACCGCCGGGGTGGTGGGCGCGGCTTACGGCTACCTCTTCAGCCGGCTGGCGTATGTGGCCCAGGATTTATACCTCAGCCGCCTGCTGGGGGCCGGCGGCTGGCGGGACCGCCGCACCTGGGGGCAGATCGGCGGGCAGGGTTTGGTGGCGGCCGTTTTTGCCCTGGCCTACGAGTGGGTGCCGCCGTATTCCTACTGGCTGCTCATTCCGGCCGCGCTGCACGGGGGCCTGGTGGCCGCGTGGCTGTTGCGCCAGCCCCTGGGGCGATGGTTGCGGAATAAGGGGACCCTTCAGCCAGAGCCTGCGGTTTAAGCCGGTTGCAGACCGGCGCTCCGGGGCAGCGTCTGGATGCGCCCACGGCGCCGGCGAGTCATTATTGTCGCCAATTCCATTGAATCCGCCGCGCAATCGAAATAAAATCCCGGCCATCAAATGAACCGCACTCAACCGACAACGGAAACGCATGATGGCCCGGGCCGGCCCCATCCGCCGGGGGAAGAGCCGACCGGACTGCCGGGGCTGCCGACTTGGCGGGGCGTTTATCTGGTGGTGGCGGGGTCGTTCGGGCTGTGGGTCGTTCTGCTGTGGGGGTTGTCGCACCGGTTTGCATGAACGGGCTGGATTTGCTCATCCTCATTGGGTCCATGGTGGGCATCGCCGTTTACGGCGGGTGGCGCACGCGGGGGCGGCGCGATCTGAGCGCCTACTTGAAGGGGGACCAGACGGTGGGCTGGGCGACGATCGGCATTTCGGTGATGGCCACGCAGGCCAGCGCGATCACATTTATTTCGACGCCGGGCCAGGGGTTTCAAGACGGGCTGGGGTTCGTGCAAAATTACTTCGGGCTGCCGCTGGCGCTCATTCTCATCGCCGCCGTGTTCCTGCCGATTTACCGGCGGTTGAAGGTCTATACGGCCTACGAGTTTCTCGGACGGCGGTTTGACGCCAAAACGCGGCTGCTGGGGGCCGGGTTGTTCCTGCTGCAACGCGGGCTGGCCGCGGGCATCACGATTTACGCGCCGGCGATCATTCTTTCGACGATGCTGGGCTGGCGGCTGGACCTGACCATCGTGTTGAGCGGGCTGCTGGTGATTCTCTATACGGTGATCGGCGGGTGCGAGGCGGTGAATCTCACGCAAAAATACCAGATGGCGGTGATCTTTGGCGGCATGGTGACGGCGCTGGTCATTCTGCTGGTGCGCCTGCCGGCCAGCCTGACGGATGCGCTGACGGTGGCGGGCGGGTTCCACAAGTTGCACGCGGTGGATTTCTCGCTGAGCTTGAAGGAACGCTATACTTTCTGGTCGGGCCTGCTGGGCGGGCTGTTTCTCTCGCTGTCCTATTTCGGCACGGATCAATCGCAGGTGCAGCGCTACATCTCGGGGGCGTCGCTGCGCGAGAGCCGGCTGGGGCTGATGTTCAATGCGGTGCTCAAAATCCCGATGCAGTTTTTGATCCTGCTGCTGGGGGTGCTGTTATTCGTTTATTATCAGTTTGAGCCGGCCCCGCTCTTTTTCAACCAGGCGGCCTGGCATCAGGCCGCGGTGCAGGATCACGGTACGGCCACGGGCGCCCTCGAACGACAATTTTCGGAAATTCAGACCGAGAAGAAACAAAAGATTCAAGCCTGGCTGGACGCCAGACACCGGGGCGACGCGGCGGCCGAGCAGCAGGCCCGCCGGGAGGCGCTGGCCGCCGGCGAACGCGCGGACGCCCTGCGGGCCGGGGCCAAAACGAATCTGCTGGCGGCGAATCCGGGCCTGAAGAGCAACGACGCCGATTATGTGTTCATCACGTTCATCCTGAAAGAACTGCCGCATGGGCTGATCGGGTTGCTGGTGGCGGCGTTCTTTGCCGCCGCGCTGTCCTCCAAGGCGGCCGAGCTGAACGCGCTGGGCTCGACGACGACGATTGATTTTTACCGGCACCTCGTCCGGCGCGACGCGACGGACGCGCATTATGTTCACGCGACCAAATGGTTCACGCTGCTCTGGGGTTTGGTGGCGCTGGGTTTTGCGCTGTGCTGTCACCTGGCGGAGAATCTCATCCAGGCGGTCAACATTGTGGGCTCGATTTTTTACGGGGTGGTGCTGGGGTTGTTTCTGGTGGCTTTTTTCCTCCGGCGCGTCGGCGGCACGGCGGTTTTCTGGGCGGCGCTGGCGGCGCAAGCCCTGGTTTTCGGCCTCTACTTTTCGCTGAGCATCAGCTATCTCTGGTATAATTTCATTGGCTGCGCCGCGTGCGTGCTGTTGAGTTTGATCATTCAGGCCGGGTTGGGCGACCCGGACCCGGAGGCCGAACGGACGCGGGCCGCCGGCCAATGCTAATTCCAATATGTTTCCAAGATGAGCGCGACGCCGATCATTGGTTTTGGGCAGCAACCGTGCGGGTTTTTTCCGCGCCGCTTTCTCGCGGCCAAAATCCGCACGGCGCGCCGGTTGCAGGCGGAAATCGGTGGTGAAATCGTTTTCTTCTACCACGACAGCGATCATGACCCGCGGGAAACGCAGACGATTCTGCGGCATCGCAAAACCGGTGAGCCGGCCACGCTCAACTTCGCCTTTGCGAACAAGCTCCAGCGCAAATTCTCGCCGTTATACCTCAAGCGCATCCCGCCGGACTGGCAGGGTAAGACGGAATTGCAACTGCCGAACTACGTGGAACGCAAGACGATTGACGTTTTCCGGCAGATCACCGCCGCCACGGTGGCCGATTTCTGTCTGGCGATGTATCGCGCCATGGGGCTGCTGGACGGCATCCGCGTGGCGCGATCCGGGGACGCGGCCTTCCGCCGCGCGGCATGTGACATCCCGGATTTTTTTGCGGATGTCCCGCATCATGGCGAAATTGTGCGCGCCCGCCTTCGGGACGGGCGGTTGGTCCTGCATGAGGGCGGCAATGTCTTTGTGACGCTGCCGGAGACAAGTTTCACCCGGGAGCAAATCAGCCCCACGCGCGACACGCGGCTGCGCTGGATGCAATCCGTCCTGCATTGCACACATTACGTTGCGGGGGCGGGCGAGACCGCGTATCTTCATCCGTCAGAAGCCCCGGATATAACCTTTATAAGCCGCGAACCCATTGACAACTCGAATGAAGCCTTCACCGAAATCCCCGCCTAAGCCCGCCGCGCTGCTGGCGTTTGGCGCGCATCCCGACGACCTTGAATTCGGCTGCGGCGGCGTCATCGCCGTCGAAACCCGGGCCGGACGCGCGGTTCACCTGGTCGTGTGTTCGCGGGGCGAGGCCGCCACTTTTGGCACGCCGGCGGAACGCACGGCCGAAGCCGAAAAATCCGCCGCCCAACTCGGGGCGGCGCTGGAGTGGCTGGAACTGGACGGGGACGCGCATCTGGAAATGCGCAACGCCCACGTCCTCAAACTGGCGGGGGTGATCCGGCGGCGGCAACCCGGCATCGTGCTGGCCCCCAGCCTGGTGGAAAACCAGCATCCGGACCATGCGCGTCTGGGACGGTTGGTGCGGGACGCCGCCCGGCTCGCGCGTTACGGCGGGGTGGCGGAACTGCGCGGGCAACCGCCCCATGCGATTGAGCAGTTGTTTTATTATGCGGTGACGCCCGAGGCGGAGCCGCGCGAGCCGGCCCCGGTGCTGGTGAACCTCTCGGCGCCGGCCGTGCTGGACGCCTGGACACGGGCGATGCAAAGCCACTCGTCCCAAATGGGGGCGCGCCAGTATGTGGAGCTGCAACTCACCCGGGCCCGGCTGCTGGGGCTGCGCGCCGGGGTGGAATATGCGCAGGCGTTGTATCCCAATGATCCGCTGTTATTGGATTCACTCGCGCAAACCGGCGGCGGGGCGAGAAAATTTTGAGGGATGACCAATGAAGGCTGATGCTTTGGGAGGGCGGGGACGGATCCTGCACGTTATATGCCTCTCGCGCAAGCCGTACCGCAGGTTTCCAACCTGCTGGATCGCCGATTTCCAAACCGGCAGGCCGTCCAAGTGTCGAATACGGCAGCTGGTGGCACAGCCAGCAGGTTTGGAAACCTGCGAGACGGCAGATTGGGAAATCTGCGGTACAGAAAAACGGCTCGTTCCGGTCGGTGAATTTGAAAACTATAAAATCGTATGCGATGCAGGACGCGTCTGCGCTTTTGGACGGGGCGACATGTCGCCCCGTCCAAAAGCGGCGACGTGTCGCCGCACTCCATAATCCAACATGCCCGCATCCGCGTCATTGAAGATCGGCATCACCTGTTATCCCACGGTGGGCGGGAGCGGCATTCTGGCCACCGCCCTGGGCGAGGAGCTGGCGCGGCGCGGGCACGAGGTGCATTTCATCAGTTACGAGCGCCCGTTCCGCCTGCCGGCCGGCCGGCCGCGCCTGCATTTTCATCCGGTGGCCATCAATGATTACGCCCTTTTCAAATACCCGGACTATACGCTGCCGTTGTCGGTGCGCATGGCGGAGGTGAGCCGCGATTTTCAACTGGACGTGCTGCATGTCCACTACGCCGTACCCCATGCCACGGCGGCGATCCTGGCGCGGGACATGCTCCCGCCGGAACGGCGGCCGCGCGTGGTGACGACGCTGCACGGCACGGACACCACGCTGCTGGGCTTTGATCCGGGCTACGGCCCCGCCATCCACCACGCCCTCACGCGTTCCGATGCGGTGACCACGGTGTCCGCCTTTTTGAAGACGGAAACGGAACGCGTGCTGGGGTTCACCGGGCCGATGGAGGTCATCCACAATTTTTTCACGCCGCGCCCGCCGCAGCGTTCGGTCGCGGAGGTGCGGGCGGAACTCGGGCTGGGCGAGGAACTGGTGTTGTTCCACGCCTCCAACCTGCGACCGCTCAAGCGGATTGACGTCTTGCTGGAAACGGTCGCCCGCCTCCGGCCGCGCACGAACCTCAAACTGCTGCTGCTGGCCGGCGGCAATTTTGCCGATTACTCCGCCGACGTGTTGCGCCTGGGATTGGAAGGCACCATTCTGCTCCGGGAGAACGTCAGCGACATCGAGGATTACCTGCAAGTGGCCGACCTGGGGCTGTTCACTTCGGATACCGAGAGTTTTTGCCTGAGCATTTTGGAGGCGATGTTTTTTGGCTGTCCCAGCGTGGCCACGCGCGTGGGCGGCATCCCGGAAGTAATGGAAGACGGCCGGAGCGGCCGCCTGGCCCCCGCCGGCGCCGCCGCCGCGCTGGCCGCCGCCGCGCAGGAATTGCTGGATCAACCCGACCGGCGGCGGGAACTCGGCCGGGCCGCCCAGCAACGCGCCCGCGAACGCTTCACCGCCGGGGTCATCGTGCCGCAATACGAGGCGTTATATAGACGGGTGTGCGGGAAGTGAGACGGGAAGAAACTGGTGAGGGCGGTCACCGCGAGAGCGATGCGACCGGAGGGTTCGGGAGTTGGACCGCAAATCCGCCTTCGCTAAAGCTACGGCGGGACAAGAGCGGTTGAGGACTACCGCAGTACAGGACGCTTCGCGCCTTATGGCGCGGAGGGTCATGTTCCGCTGATTTATGCGGGGCTTAATTGCCGGATTGGGGAGTTCTGGGTTCTTCGCGGTTTTCGGTGGCATAGAACCGGCTCATTTAGACAGAAAGAATTCCCCCGCTTTTGAGGTCGGGTTTAGCCGGTTGCCGATCCGCTGGCCGAGTCGGACGCCCCGGCATGACCTGGTTCAGCGCCATCGCACTGCAACTTCGTCCCGGAGGGACGACCCGACCATAGCCCGGCGTTTCAACGCCGGGGGTGGTTGGGCCGGGCCCAAGTCCCGAAGGGACGGTTGAAAATGAGCCAGCTCCCACGGTTTGATATGAATTTCAGTCGTCCCTTCGGGACTGATTGCGGGTGGGGCCACCCCCGGCGTTGAAACGCCGGGCTATGGTCGGACGTCGCTCCGCGACGACCAAACCAGAGGCCGCACACGGCTAAATCACCGCGATGATCAAACGCATCGTCCTTTTCCCATTCCACCGAAAACCGCGAAGAACCGAGTTCTGGCACCCCTGCCGGGGTGCGATTCGCTCCGCATGATATCCGGGGGTGTCGCCACGCTCGACCCCCGGCTACTTTCTGGCAACCCTTCGGGTTGGCGGAATTGCCCGGCGGCCGCCGGGATTCAAGTCTTAAGTCCATGGCAGTGGGGCTCCAGTCTGGGTGGTAACATGACGGGCTTACAGCCCGGAAGCCCGAGCCAGGCGGCGGTAGGCGTGGGTCCAGGGGTCAATGCGGCAGAGGGAGGCGTAATCGCAATAATCGCAGGCGGTGGCGGTGCCTTTGCGATAGGGGTCCACGGCGGCGTCTCCGGCGAAGATGCGGCGGCCCATGGCGATGAGCCGGGCCTCGACGCCGTCCAGCAGGGCGAGGAATTGTTCCGGCGGGAGGGCTTCGGTGAGACCTTTGCGCAGGCTGCCATCGGCGTTGCGCCGGTAGTTGAACTGATCTTCCGCCCCGGCTTGGTCCAGCAGGGGCAGGCGGCCGGCGTCGAACCGGCCGGTGTGGCGGTAAGCGCGCTGGCGTTCCGCCCCGGCGTCGGCGAAGACTTCATCGCGGGTGGCGCCGTTCTCGAAGCTGCCGCGCAGGTTGATGTAAAAAACCCCGGCGGGTTCGAGCCGCCGCAGGCCCGGCCACAACGCCGGATTTTGCCAATGGCGCAGCACGTTCAGGTAGGAGAGCAATTGCAGTTGCACGCCGTTTTCCACCAGCAGGGGATCGAGTTTTTTGCCGCTGGATTTGTAATCCATGACGACGGCCAGCGCGGTCTCGCCCGCCGGGTCGCGCCACAAATCCACGCGGTCAATGCGGCCGTGCAGCGAGAGCCTCTGGCCCGGGAACTCGGGTCCCAGCGGGAGGTTCCAGGCGGGCAGCGGCGCGCCGGGCCGGTCCGCAAACTCGGCCTCGGCCAGGGCCGGGTCGAACGCATACTGATTCCGCAGCCAGGTGACGATGACCGCCACAAAATCCTGCAACGCGGCCGACATGGCCCGGGCGGCGAACAGGGTTTTGGCCGATTCCCGGAACAGGCCGTCGCGGAAATCCGGCATTAGTTCCCGGGCGATGCCGGCGATTTTCGCGCGCGCTTCGGCCGGGGTGAGGTCGCGCCAGCGGCGGTGTTCGGCTTCGATGCGCTGGTGAAACACCTGGAGCACGTCGTGCTGGAAATTGCCGCGCTCGCGCGCGTCCAACTCGAAGATTTTCCGTTCGCCGGCATGCAGGCCGGACCGGACGAAAAAGCGGAAGGGGCACTGCGCAAATTCCTCGAGCCGGCTCACGGAGGAACGCAGGATGGGACCGTATAGCGTTTGCGCCAGGGCGGGCGACAACCTTTCCCGCGGGTCCGGCTCGCGCAGGGCGGCCAGGCGCCGCACCCAGTCCGCCAGCGCTGGGAGGGCGAGCAACTCCCGCCAGGCATGGTCGGCGGGAGTCACGGGCTCGGCCGCCGGGTTCCAGCCGGTCAGGGCGGGGGCGAGTTCGCCGGCGGTTTCAGCCTGTGGCCAGGGAATGTCGGCGTCAAAGTTTTCCATTTCCAGGCCGGGGAACAGGCGCTGCACCTGGCCGAGGAAGGGTGAGGGATTCAGCGCCCGGCCGGCGGCATCGTGCCGGGCGTGGATCAAGAGCAGTTGTTCGCCGGACCGGGTGCAGGCGATGTAACCGTAAAACCGTTCGCGGGCGAGGCGCTCACGCAAATCCGGGCCGAGCAGCATGGCGCGCTGACTTAATTCCGCCCGGTCGTCCTCGGTGAGAATCGCGGGGGCGGCCGGCGTGGCGGGGAAAATGCCCTCGTTCAGGCCCAGCACCACGGTCAGCTTGAGTTCGGGATTGCGCGCCCGGTCAATGGCACCGATGAGCACCTGGTCCAACGCCGGGGGAATGACGCCGACGGTGAGGCCGGCCAGGCCGGCATCGAGAATGGGCAGCCAGTCGCGCAGGGGCAGCGCTTCGCCGGCAAATGCCAGGGCGACGTTGTCCAGCCACGCGTTCATTTGTTCGTGGACGGTGTGGTGGATGGCGGCCTGGCTGACGGTGGCGGCGCTCCATTGTTCGAGGGTTTCCTCGACGCGAAGCGCCCGCCAGAACTGGCGCAGGGCCGCCGCCAGCCGGCCGCCGGTGGGCGGGCCGGGGTCGGCCGCCAGTTGCCGGGCGAGTTGCTCGAAGGGCGGCAGCAGGCGGCGGCGCAGTGATTCCGCCCATTCGGTCTGATCCGGTTGGTCGGGGATGTGGATGGGTTCGCGCCATTTTTTCCCATGCCAGCCGCGCGCGAGGGCTTCGTTTTCGAGCCGGTCAATCTGCGTCTCGGCCACGGGGGCAAAGCCGGCCTTGAGCGCACTGAACCAGTCCCCGTGCCGCCAGTCCAGGGCGACGGTGCGGAGGGCGCTGCGGGTGAGTTCCGCCAGCGGGTGGTGCGCGATGGATTCCCGGCGGTCCAGGAAAAACGGCAGGTCGTAATACCGGAAGGCGCGGGCCAGGGCCTGGTGGCACCCCTCGAGGCTGCGCACGAGCACGGCGCAATCGCGAAGGCGCCGGCCGCCGCGCACGAACTGCCGGATGGTGCGGGCCGCCAGCACGGCCTCGGCCTCGGGCGACGCGCAGCACACTAAACGAATACCATTGGCGGACACCGGCGTTTCGGTGGCCGGGGCGAAGTTGCGCGCCCAGTTTTGTTCCAGCCATTGCAGGGCGGGGCTGGCGGCAAAGCGGGTCGGGCGGTGATCGCGCGCGAGGGTTTCCACGGTCACAGCGGCGTCCGGCAACCCTTCGGCACGCGCCCGGCATTTTTGATATAATCCGCCCACGCCGGACCAGAGGGAGAGCCATGAACCGCCCGCCGCCGCGCCTTCGGCCCGGGGGTGGTCCAGACAAAAGGCAAGCGTGGCCGTCTGACAATGCGGGAGCACGGCCATGAGCAAATCCAGTTCCTGCGGGGTCATTTCGGCAAAGCCATCCAGCCAGAGTTGCGCGAGATTCAGCTTCAGCGCCGGCCGGCGGCGTGGGGCGAGCGATTCCCGGGCCAGCTCCAAAAGCTGATTGCCGTCTTGTAAACGGTGGTCCTCCGACCACCGGCGGTAGGCCCCGAGCAGGAGGGCGAGATCCAAAAGCTTGGCGCGCAGTTCGCCGGGCAGGCCGGTTCGTTCGGCCCACTCGCGCAGTTGGCCGGGTGTGACTTGGTGTTGCTGCAATTCGCCGAGCAACCGGCTGAGTTGCCGGGCGAAACCGGACCGGCGGGCGCTGCGCTGAAATAATTGCAGGTCCGGTTCATGGCGCAGCAGCAGGGCGCGCAGGACCATCACACGCCCCGCCTCGCTCAAATAATCCGGCGGGGCCAGCCGCGCCTGTTCGAGCACGAAACCGGCCAGCCGTTCAAAGGAGAGAATCTGCAAACGCGCGAACCCGCCCAACGCGTCTCCGGCCAGCAACTGGCGTTCGAGTTGGAAGGTGGCCTGTTTCGGGGCCAGCAGGATCAACGGTTCGCCCGCCGGGTCGGCGGCGAGCGCGGCGCGGATTTCGGCGAGGCAGCGCCAGGTCTTGCCGCTGCCGGCGGGGCCGAGGAGGAAACGCACTTGCACGCGGATGTTTTCGCCCAAAGCCTGCCCGGCGGAAAGCAATTTATGCAAAGAGACGGGCTTTATTTTTTATTTCCTTTCCCCGCCGCAGGGCTATAATCCCGTCCTGTCGGAACGATTGGTGTGGATTAGCGGTGAAATTTACATTTAAAAACTTATGCCATTAACACATACAAAAGACCTTTTCGCAAAGGCATTGAAGGGGAAATACGCGCTCGGCGCATTCAACGTCAACAACATGGAGCTGATCCAGGCCATCGTCGAGGCCTGCGAAGAGGAGAAGGCGCCGCTGATGCTGCAAATCTCCAAGGGCGCGCGCCAGTATGCCAACCCGATTTATCTTAAAAAATTGATCGAAGCGGCCGTGAGCCTCTCCACCGTGCCGATTGCGGTCCACCTGGACCACGGCGACACGTTCGAGCTGTGCAAGGAATGCATTGATGAAGGCTTCACCAGCGTGATGATTGACGCCAGCCACGAGCCGTTCGATAAAAACATCGAGATCACCAAGAAAGTGGTGGAATACGCCCACAAATATAATTGCTCGGTGGAATCCGAACTCGGCCACCTCGTCGGCGCCCAGTTTGATGACGGCGAAGAAGGCGGCAGCCACTCCATGAGCGGCCATTACACCAACCCCGATGAAGCCGTCAAGTTCGTCAAGGAATCCGGCTGCGACTCGCTGGCCATCGCCATCGGCAATTCGCACGGCGCCTACAAATTCAAGGGCGAACAGCACCTGGACTTGGAACGGCTCAAGGCCATCAAGAAGGCCCTGCTCGAAGCCAATCTCGGGGATTATCCCCTGGTGTTGCACGGCGCCTCGAGCGTGCCCCAATACCTCGTGGTGGAAGTCAACAAATACGGCGGCAAAATGCCCGACGCCCAGGGCGTGCCGGAAGCCGACATCGAAGTCGCCCGCCGCGTGGGTTGCACGAAGGTGAACATTGACACCGACCTGCGCCTGGCCATGACCGCCGCGATCCGCAAAGTATTCTGGGAAAAACCGGGCGAATTTGATCCGCGCAAATATCTCGGACCGGCCCGCCAGGCCGTCAAAGATCTCGTGCGGCACAAGGTCAAAGACGTGCTGTGCTGTGCCGGTCATGCGTTTGACTAACCCACTTTTGAAGCTCTCGAGCCCCGGACGATTTCGTCCGGGGCTTTTTTTATTGTCGCGGCTTCCGGGATCGCAGCGACGGATCATTTGGCAGATGACAATTCTCGCCGATCAGATTAGAGTTTCCCCATGAGCGCAGCCGACATCATTCGCGAACTACCCCGGCTCACCGAGGCTGACCGCCGGGCCATCCGGGAAGTGTTGCTGGCCATCGCCAACGAAAACCCCGACGTGGCCCTCTGCAATCAAACCGCCTTGGAAGGCGCCCTGATGCTTGACCGTCTGGAGGATAATAATGCCGATCATCAATCGCGGTGAGGTTGGTTGGTGGATTTCGGAATGGCGGCCAAGGTCCGGCCCGCCCTCATCCTCACCGCCACACCGGCCGCAGACGAACTGGACTTGGTCACCGTGCTGCTCCATACGACCGCACTACGCGGCAACCGCTGGGAATTGAACATCCCCAAACCTTTTCTGAAGCCGGGCGCGTTCCACTTGGAACAAATCCAAACTGTCTCAACGGTCAAATTGGAGCGCAGACTGGGAGCTTTTTCAGCAGACGAAATGAAAACGGTCCTGGGAGTTCTGCGCCACCGGTTGGGAATCTGATCATTTCTCAGCTTGGGTTTGGCTGATTCCGGAGTCTTGACTGCAAAAATAGCGACTATTTGGCACACATGGCACATCGACTGCGCCAATAGTGTGCCACAATTACACTTTAAATATTGTTCCCGGCGCAATAAAACGCCTAAATCACGCGGTTTCCGCCATTTTCGATTTGGCATGGCGTAAGCTTTATAGCTCTCGTCGAACAAACAATTTAACAACGAACAACCAAAACAACATTAATACTATGAACCTGATACAATTCCATCGTTCCCCGCAAACTGCCGGCACCCGTTTTGAACGCCTGCCGAACTTGCAAGAAGAGCTTGAACGCCTCTTCAACTTTCCCTCCGTGACCGGTATTACCAACTGGCAACCGGCGCTGGATGTTTATGAGGAAAAGGATAACTATGTCGTGAAGGTCGAACTGCCCGGCGTCAACAAGGAGGATGTCAAACTCTCCCTGGAGCAGGGCACGCTGACCATCACCGGCGAACGCAAGGCCGAAACCAACCCGGAAACCACCGAAGTACACCTTTCGGAGCGCTTCTACGGCCGGTTCCAGCGTTCCCTCAACCTCCCTGAAACGCTCGCGGTGGATCAGGTGAAGGCGCAGTATAAGGACGGGGTCCTGACGGTGACGCTGCCCAAGAGCGAAGCGGCCAAGCCCAGGCAGATTGACATCGCACTCAACTAAGCCGGCATACGCTTAATCAGATCCCGCAGACCCATCCGGTCTGCGGGATTTTGTGTGCCCGCCCGGGTTGCAAGCCACAATGTCCAAGATTTCCTGCTCGACTTCGCGCGCGGGGAGCACGTCCGACCAATCTTCCCGGGCCCGCTGGCGCTTGATTTCTTCAAGCAAAATCTCCTGTGCGTTCATGGTTTGAATTTCCGGTAAAATTCCTGTTTGGCAAGCCAATCGTTTACCCGGCAAGCCGCCGTTTCCCCCGGCTTGATGTTATTACATTTGTGGCCACCTTGGTTTCATGGTGCTGGAATTAAAACTGCGCAAGACCGGCAACGCGGTGGGCGTGGGGTTGCCCAAGGAGGCGCTCGCCCGCTTGAATGCGGACGATGGCGAGGCCGTTTATCTCACCGAAACCACCGGGGGCGGCTTTCGCCTCACGGCGGCCAACCCCGATTTCGCCCGGAAGCTGAAGGTGGCCGAACGCTCGAGCCGCCGTTACCGTCACGTCTTGAAGGAACTGGCAAAATGAAGCCGCCGATGGTCTGGCGATTTATGAAATATTGCCGCCCGGCAGACGATCCGTTGCGGGTTTCGCTTTACCCGGCGCCGGCCGGCATCGCCCGATACGGACAATGGCGGCAGCCGCTGGCGCAGCAATAACCGCGCCGCAAATGGTAGGCGGCGGTGAACACCATCAGCCCGCCGGTAAAATAAAAATCACCGGGCAGAATTTTTTGCGACCCAAGGCCTTTCGCTTTATTGCGATGGAATTTCATGACGCAACCGGGGCAGATGCAGGCTTGGTTTTTTAATTCAAGCGGGACTTGGGCGAGAAGCTCTTCCGGGATTTTCACCCGGGCACACCAGCACGGGCCTTTGTAGGCGGCCGTGGTGCAAAGCTGGCAATCATTCGGCTGACCGCAAAGCGGGCAGTGGCCGGCATCAAAGGTTATTGCCGCCGCCGAATTCATGTCGTTGATTTGATGATCATGGGGCAGCCAGTGTCAAATCGTGAATTTCCAGGTAGGCGAGCAAATCCCTGGTGCCGGTGGCATGGAAAGACCGCCTGGCTTCATCCAGTGCCAGTGAACAATCCTTGCCCCCGGTCCAAAGCATCGCCGCGGTTTGCATCAGGCGGCCGCCGGAATTTCACGCAGCTTTACAAAACGGTGTT
>Ga0302198_10001920_pt1 | contig 22333 bp, 13 predicted proteins | sample II_Bog_N2_2_FD_193521 | JGI IMG/M metagenome (GOLD analysis project Ga0302198, IMG submission 193521) | Peat permafrost microbial communities from Stordalen Mire near Abisko, Sweden - II_Bog_N2_2 | ecosystem: Environmental > Terrestrial > Soil > Wetlands > Peat | place: Sweden: Abisko... | reverse complement strand
CTCCACCACCAACATCCCGATCTCGCCACCTGAAAATCCAGGCCGCTGTCTAAACCATCGGAATGGTGGTTCCCTTTTGGACGCCGATCACCCCGCTAGCCGGGTCCTTTTTGCACGCCGATCCACATAGCTGCCGATCGCCAGCTTCTTTTCGCGGCCATCGACTCGGAACTTGAGCCGCCAAAGTTTACCGCCAGAGGGTGTCACCAGCAGATATAAACCGCCGCCATCACCCAACTTGTATTCCTTGTCACCGGGTTTTGCCTTCCGGACAGCGGCATCGGTCAGCGCCATGGTGGGGGCCCTTTCAAAAGGCCCCGGAAAAAAGGCCCCAATCAGGCCCCCAATCCGGGGTGACTACCTGCGCGCTTTGGCAAACGCGGGTGGCCATGCTCCGCGAATTATACCCATATTTTGCTGATTTTTCAAGCCACTCGTCGTACGTCGATGGACGTCTGCGGAGGGGGTGCTGGTGCCGGCTGAGGGATTTGAACCCCCGACCTTCGGTTTACAAAACCGCTGCACTACCACTGTGCTAAGCCGGCATGCCCATTGGCGGCAACCTCGCCGGAGGCGCCGAGGCGTTGCCATTGCCTCAAGTCACGCCGAAGGTCCAGCCCTCCGTGCGCGCGAGCGCCGCAGTCAACGCCGGGGGCGACCACAGCGCCGGATCGGTCGCGGCGCGGCGCAGCCATGCCGCAGTGACCAGTGCGTCGGCAGCGTGGTCGCTGAGCATCGCCTGGGTGTCGGCTGGCGGGCTGCCCAGCGTGGCCAATGCCCGCCCCAGTCCCGCGCCATCACGGATCTTGGAGGCACCGGGGCGACGTCCGGCCGCCATGGCGGCAATCGTCGTCCAGATCTCGACGATGGCCAAGCGGGGGTGCGGCGCGGCGATCGGGTCGATCGGCCAGACCGGCACCTGCGGCGGCAAGCGATGCAGCAGGCGCATCCCGGCGAGGCTGGCCTTGCCCACTTGCGATGCGCCGACGAGGTTGAAGTTGCTCGTCGGGCGGGCGCCGGTCGCCGCCTGTGCCGCCTCGGTGACGCGCATCCGCCCGGCGCCGGGGGCGAACAGATCGCCGCAGCGTTTGCCGTGGCGGCGGAAATGGCGGCTGGCTTCGGCATGGTCGGCGAACGTCGCGGCGCCGAGGTCAGCCTCGTGCACGCAGAGCGTTTCGACCAGCGACCACAAACTGCGCGCATCGGGCGGGGTCTCGGACCAGCCGGGGAAATAGGCCGCGCAGTCGGCAAAAGCGAGGCTGATCCCCATATCGAACCCCGCCAGCGTGCCCGCCGGGGCCGCCGTCAGCAGCCAGTCCAGCACCTCGGCGCGGGCCCAGCCACGCGGCGAGGGCGGTGGCACCAGCCGTGGCGGGCCGCCCGTCATCTCCGCCAGCGCCAGCGCGATGCCGCGATGGCGCGTACCCACCGCCCCCGACCAGTCGATCGCGACGACATAGCGGAACCGAGGCAGCGGATCGGGCAAGCGCGGGTGTCCTTCGGGCGGCGCGGATGACGCCAGGCTGACGGCATCGTTCAGCGCCATGCAACCCCGTATCGGCAAAATCCGTCGGACTGCACAACACAGGAGTTGAGCGATGAACACAAGAATTCCGATGATTGCCGCCGCTCTGGTGGCGATCGCTGCCACCACAGGTTCCGCCGAAGCTCGCGACGGTTGCGGCCCAGGCGGGCACCGTGGGCCCTGGGGGCATTGTCGCCCGAACGGCGGGCCCGGCGTGGTGGTCGCGCCCGGCGGGTGGGTGGTCGATCGTTACTATCCGGGGCGGGGGTATTGGGATGGGCATGGGTGGCGGCATCACCGTCGGCATGGGCCCGAGGGGTGGCGGTACTGGTGAGGGTTTGAACCAGGGGAAGGCCGGGGGTGTTACACCCCCGGACCCCCATGCCTTGTCTGCGTTTGTTTGGTCCGGCTTCGTTGGGTGCCCCCGGCGGAGCCGGAATTTTTCATGCCTGCGGCGCGACGTTGCGCGAGGTGGATGGCCGGTGCTGAGGTCGACAAGGTTGGGGGAACGCGAGGGGCCATCCGATTTGCCTCGGCAAATAGGCACCTCAAACGCCCGTCATGACTTAATCTTTTCTGAGTTCTTCCCTGCGCTTGGCCCACCAATCGAGCCGCTTCTTCACCTCCCGCTCAAAGCCGCGTTCGACCGGGGTGTAGAACGTCTGGGGGCGCATCTCCTCGGGCCAGTAGTTGTCGCCGGAGAACCCGTCCTCGGTCGCGTGATCGTAGGTATAGCCTTTGCCGTAGCCGATGTCCTTCATCAGCTTGGTGGGGGCGTTGAGGATGTTGGGCGGGGGGCTCAGCGAGCCGGTCTCGCGCGCGGCGGCGAAGGAGGCCTTTTGCGCGGCGTAGGCGGCGTTCGATTTGGGGGCGGTGGCGCAGTAGAGGCAGGCCTGGACGATGGCGAGTTCGCCCTCCGGGCTGCCGAGGAACTGGTACGCGTCCTTGGCGGCGAGGCATTGGGGGAGCGCCTGCGGGTCGGCGAGGCCGATGTCCTCGACTGCGAAGCGGACGATGCGGCGCAGGACGTAGAGCGGTTCCTCGCCCGCCGTCAGCATGCGGGCGAGCCAGTAGAGCGCGGCCTGCGGGTCGGAGCCGCGCAGCGATTTGTGCAGTGCGGAGATCAGGTTGTAGTGGCCGTCGCGGTCCTTGTCGTAGACCGCCATGCGGCGTTGCAGGAACGCGCCGAGGCCGGCGGGGTCGAGCGGCTCGGTGATGAGCGCGCCGTAGAGGGTTTCGACCTGGTTCAAGAGGAAGCGGCCGTCGCCGTCGGCGCTGGCGATGAGCGCGGCGCGGGCGTCACGGGTCAGCGGGAGGGGGACGCCTTCGGTCGCCTCGGCGCGGGCGAGGAGTTCGGCCAGCGCGTCGGCGGAAAGGCGGTGAAGAATGAGGACTTGCGCGCGGCTGAGCAGCGCGGCGTTGAGCGCGAACGACGGGTTTTCCGTGGTGGCGCCGACGAGGGTGACCACGCCCTTTTCGACGTAGGGGAGGAAGCCGTCCTGCTGGGCGCGGTTGAAGCGGTGGATCTCGTCCACGAACAGCAGGGTGCGTTTGCCATGCATGGATTGCGCGCCCTCGGCCTCGGCGAACATGCGTTTGAGGTCGGCCACGCCGGAGAACACCGCCGAGATCTGGGCATAGCGCATGCCCACCGCAGCGGCGAGGAGGCGGGCGATGCTGGTCTTGCCGGTGCCGGGGGGCCCCCAGAGGATCATGCTCGACAGGCGGCCCGAGGCGACCATGCGGCCGATCGCGCCATCGGGGCCGGTCAGGTGGTCCTGGCCAATGACGTCGGCGAGGGTCTGCGGGCGCAGGCGCTCGGCCAGCGGCGCGGTGCCGGCGGGCGGGGTTTCCGGCTTGGGGTCGGGGGGGGCGAAGAGTTCGGCCATGTGTGGGATGTAGGAAGAACAAAGGGGAAATGCGAGGGGCAATGCCCCTCGCGCTCCCATGCCTTGTCGGCGTCGAGTGGGCCGGCGGCGTTGCGCGACTTTGCTGCGCCGCAGGCATGAATGAAGGCGGCTTCGCCGCAGGGCGCCATGGCGCGGGCGGGGCGCGAGGTGGACAAGGTTGGGGGAGCGCGAGGGGCGTGCCCCTCGTGACTGTTCTTTACTTCTGCCTTGCCCGGATCAACCGCAGGTACGTATCCGCGACCGACTGGTTGATCGCATCCCAATCGTAGGCGAACGCCCTCGCCTCGCCCGCCGCGCCGTCGCGGGCACGCAGGGCGGGATCGCGAATGTAGGCTTCGACGGCATCGGCGTAGGCCTCGGCGGCGCCCTGCCCCGGCGTGATCAGCCGCCCGGTCACGCCCTGATCCACCAAACTCGCGCTGCCGGTGGCGGCGGCGGCGACAACCGGGAGACGGCAGGCCATCGCCTCCAGCGTGACGTTGCCGAAGGTCTCGGTGACCGACGGGAAGAACAGCATGTCCATCGACGCGACCGCCCGGGCGAGGTAACCCCCGGCCAGGGTGCCGGTAAAGATCGCCGCCGGCAGCCGCTGGGCGAGCCACTCGCGCGCGGGGCCGTCGCCGACGATCAGCACGCGGTGCGGCACGCCGCGCGCCACCAGCGCGTCGATCGCGTCGGAAAACACGTCGAGGCCTTTTTCCATGACGAGGCGGCTGAAGAAGCCGACGACCACTTCGCCGTCGGCAATGCCGAGGCCCGCGCGCCAGCCCATGTCGCGCCGGCCGGGATGGAAGATCGCGCGATCCACCCCGCGCGACCAGATGCCGATGTCGGCGTTCATGCGCTGGGCACGGAGCACATCGGCGAAGCTTTCCGAGGGTGCGACCAGCGCGTCGCAGCGGCGATAGAACCGGCGCAGGATCGCGGTCAGCAACGGCTCGGTAAAGCCGAGGCCATAGTAGCGCATGTAGGTCTCGAACCGCGTGTGCACCGATGCCAGCACCGGCAGGCCCTGCCCGCGCGCCCACGTTACCGCGCGGTGCGGCGCGGGATCGGGCGAGGCGACATGCACGATGTTGGGCGCAAAGGCCGCCAGATCGGCACGGATCGCGCGGCCGAGGCCGGTGGTGATGCGGTATTCGTCGCGCGTCGGGATCGCGAAGGAGGGCAGGCTGACCAGATCGCCGGTGGGCGGGAACGCCGGATTGGCGATCGTGGGCGCATAAACGCGCACCGCCGCACCCTGCGCCAGCAAGTGCCCGACGAGGCGGTTGAGTGCCTGGGTGGGCCCATCGCGCACCATGTTGTAGTTGCCGGTGAACAGCGCCACGCGCAGCCGCGTCGTCTCGGGATCGATCGCCACCGCGCGCAGGCTGGCAGAGCTGGATGGGGCCGTCATGCCGGCCCCATAGCGCCGGGGGGCCGGCTTGGCGAGTGTCAGGTGCGGGCGCGCCGCCGGTCGATCGCAGCGGTCAGCGCCACGTCCATCGCCACGTTGCCCAGCGTGCGCATCAGATCGGGCAGCATGTCCACCGCCACCAGCAGCCCCAGCGGCGCGATCGGCACCCCCATCGCCAGCGCCACCGGCCCCACCGCGCTGACCAGGCTGATCGCGCCGGGCAGCGAGGGCGAGCTGATCTCGGTCAGCGCCGCCACCACCGCGCCGGCGGTCAGGCTGCCCAGCGTCACCGGCACGCCGGTCAGTTGCGCGATATAGAGCGCGACGGCGAGGTTCATCGCCGGCCCGGTCGCGCGGAACAGCGCCACCGCCAGCGGTAAGACCATCTCGGCGCTCGCCTCGCCCACGCCGATGCGGCGACAGGCGGCGAGCATCGAGGGCATGCTGGCCAGCGAGGACTGCGTGGCCAGCGCCACAGCGCCCACCGGCAGCATCGCCGCCAGATAGCGCCCCAGCCCCACGCGCCCCCACACCACCGCCAGCAGCGGCCCACCGAGCAACACCGGCAACCCCGCCGCGCTGATCATCGCCACGTAATGCGCCAGCACCCCCAGCGCCGCGATCCCGCTCTTGGCCGCCAGCGACAGCGCCAGCGCGAACACCCCCAGCGGCGCCAGCGCCAGCACCCAGCCGATCATCACCATCGCCGCCGCCGCGATGCCATCGAACACCAGCATCAGCACATCGCGCGCGCGCGGATCGATGCGGTTCAGCGCGGTGGCGAACAACACCGTAAACACGATCGCCGGCAGGATCGCCCCGTTCGACAACGCCGCAAAGATATTGTCCGGCAGGATCGACAGCACGAAATCGCCAAACCCCGGCACCGGCCCCGTGACCCCGCTCGCCTTCAGCGCGGCATAGGCGCGCGCGGGGATGGGAAACAGCCGCAGCATCGCCGGGAAGGTCACCGCCGCGCTCAGCGCCGCCAGCGCGTAGATCACGAAAAACCCGATCAGCGCCTGTCGCGCCACCGCGCCGGCGCGGGCGATGTCGGTTGCGCGGGCGATGCTGGCCACCAACAGCGCCACGACCAGCGGCAGGATCGTCATCTGCAAGCCCTTGAGCCACAGCGCCCCCACCGGCCCCGCCACCGCCAGGACCGCCGGCAAAGCGCGCGTCTCCGCCAGCCCCCAGCCGGCGCCCAGCCCCAGCACCAGCGCCACGAACGTCGCCGTGGCCGGCACGCGGATCTCGGGCAGGGCCAGTGGCTCGCTCATTGCGCGCGGATGCCCGCGATGGCGGATAACCGTGTCGCGCCCCGGGCGACCAGCGGGAGGAACCGAAACATGGATGCTGCCCCCATTGACTGGCCGAAACGGCCGCCATTGTCGCGGGCAGGCTATCGCGGCGGGGGCCGGGCGGCAAGGCCGCGGAAAAAGCCTGCGCGCGCCCGAGGGAGGGGGGGAAGGGCGCGCGCAGGCCAATGCCGACCGCCGTGGGGGGGCAAGGGCGGCCGGATCCGGAATGCCAGCATTCAGCGTGCCGGCACGACCGCGCCGCTGCGGCGGGAGCGGCCCCGGTTGAGGGCGCTCGCCGCTGCCGGGGCGATCATTCCATACCGGGCGGTCTATATTTCTCGTCACCGCGCGTCAACGGGATTTCCGTACCGCCCGGTCAAAAATTTTTGCACGCCGGCAAAGCGCCACGCCGCTTGACTCGCGGCGCGCCATCCGCCATGGGCCGCCCCCGGAGCGTCCGGTGGCTTGTCCCCCGCACCCTCCACACCGTCCGAGACGGCTGGCGGGGGCTTCCCCCTTAATCGTCCAGTCCAGACGGGGAAATGAGTTTCCGATCGGCCCCATTGCCCTCGCGGCCGGGTGCCCGTTCGCGGCGGTTGCGGCATGGCCCATGGGCACGCCCGCGCCTCCGCGCTCTCCTTCCCCCGATACGGACGTTCGCCTGCATGCGGCTTGCCGCGTGCGGACAAACGTAGCCGGTCGCTTGCGGGTTTATCCCCGATGGCGGCCATATGAAGGAGTATGGCATGGATCGTTCGCAAAAAGCCGATGCGATCGCCCAGCTCAACGCGACGTTCAACGAGGTCGGCGTGGTGGTTGTCACCCGCAACCTCGGCCTGACGGTGGCCCAGTCCACTGTCCTGCGGAACAAGATGCGTGACGCCGGTGCGACCTACAAGGTTGCGAAGAACAGCCTTGCCAAGCTTGCCATCCAGGACACGCCCTACGTTGGCATCGGTGATTACTTCACCGGTCCGACTGCGGTGTCGACCTCGATCGATCCCGTGGCCGCTGCCAAGGTGATCGTGGATTTCGCCAAGACGAACGACAAGATCGAAATCGTCGGCGGCGGGATGGGTAGCACGGTTCTCTCGCCCGATGGTGTCAAGGCGCTCGCCACGATGCCCTCGCTCGATGAACTGCGCGCCAAGCTCATCGGTCTCGTCCAGGCCCCCGCGACCAAGATCGCCCAGCTCGCCACCGCTCCGGCGGCCAAGCTGGCGCGTGTGTTCGCCGCCTACGCCGAGAAGGATGCCGCGTAAGCCTTTGGCCTTACGTGGAGCAAAGCATTCGACGATTTGACCGGGGTTTCTGACCCCGACCCGACATTTGAGGAGTAGTTATCATGGCCGATATCGCCAATCTCGTTGCAGAACTCTCGAAGCTGACCGTCCTTGAGGCGGCCGACCTCGCCAAGGCCCTGGAAGAAGCATGGGGCGTTTCGGCCGCTGCTGCCGTCGCCGTGGCCGCCCCGGCTGCCGGCGAGCCCGCCGCTGCCGTTGAAGAGCAGACCGAATTCGACGTCATCCTGACCGGCGACGGCGGGAAGAAGATCCAGGTCATCAAGGAAGTCCGCGCGATCACGCAGCTCGGCCTGACCGAAGCCAAGACCCTGGTCGAGTCGGCTCCCAAGGCTGTCAAGGAAGGCGTCTCGAAGGCTGAAGCCGAAGAGATCAAGAAGAAGATCGAGGAAGCCGGCGGCACCGTCGAGATCAAGTAATCTCGATAGCTTGCGGGTGGGCCCGGTTTGCGCCGGGCCCCTCGTTTTCACGAAAAAGGCGGCCTCCCTCCGGGATGGCCGCCTTTTTCGTGTCTGGGAGAACAAGGGCCAGAGCCGAGGGCGTTACACCCCCGGACCCCCATTGCTTGTCTGTGGTGCAAGTCGGCTCCTGGGCGCCATGCGGCGAAGCCGGCCTCATTCAGCCGACCACGCCATATGGCGCAAGGGCGTTGGACCGCGCGACATCGACAAGGAATGGGAAAGTGAGGGGCGTGCCCCCCGCTTTCACTTTTCTTCCGGCAACCCGCCAACCAGACCCCGCGTCGGCGCCAAAGCATCGATCAGCGGCTGCAACCCCGGGCCATACCGCCGCCACCGTTCAAGCGAGGACCGGTACAGCGGCTTGCGCACCTGCGCCACGCTGGCGGTCTTCACCGGCCGCGCCGACGCGTGGAAGTTCAGGCAAGCCTCGTCCCAAGGCAGGCCAAGGAACGCCAGCAGCCGCCGCACCTCGCCCTCGGCATCGCCAACGACATCCTCATAGGCCACCGTCGTCATCACCTCGGCGGGCAGCACCGCGCGCCAGTGCGCCATCAGGTCGACATAGCGGCAGTAATAAGCCCCCAGTTCGGCCAGATCATAGCTGTGCGGCACATCGTCCTTGAACAGCTTGGTGAACGTCGAGAGGCAGGTATCCACCGGATTGCGCAGCGTGTTGATGATCCGCGCCTTCGGGAACAACAGATGGATCATGCCAAGGAAGTAGTAATTCGTCGGCAGCTTGTCGGTCCACCGCGCAAACCCCGGCCCCGCCAGCGCCATCATGTCTGCCAGATAGCGCCGGGCAATCTGATCGAACTGCGCCGCGTTCAACTCGCGCGCCATCTCGGGATAGGCCGAGAGATAGGGAAACCGGTCCCGCGCCACGTTCAGCCCGTGACTGAGGTACTTGACCTCGCCGCCACCGAACACCTGAGGGTGGCTGGCGATGATCTGCTCCACCAGCGTCGAGCCGGAGCGCGGCATGCCGACGATGAACACTGGCGCTTCCGAGGATACCCCAGCAAACGGCCGCCGCGCGAAGAACTCCGCGTCGAACACCCGCTTCACATCCGCGATGAACTGCGCGCCCTCACCCGCATCGTAGGCCAGCGTCGCGCGTTTCAACCGTCCGCCGGCGATATACTGCGTCAGTGCGCGCGGTTTTTCGCCAACATCGTCCAGCGCCTTGGCATAGGCATAGTGCAGCGGGATCAGTTGCTCGCGCAGGGCAGGGTCCGCCGCATCGCCCGCGCCTACCACCTCAACGATCGTCTCGACCCGATCGAACAGTGCGCGATCCGTGGCGAAATCGACCAGATCGCTGAGATTGGCATAGGCGCCATACATCGTCGGGCACAGCTCAACGCCCTTCAGCAATTCCGCCCGCGCCTCGTCCAGCCGCCCCACGGCCTTCAACGTCACGCCATAGTAATTGCGCGCCTCGGCATCCTCGGGCCGCGCCGCCACCGCCTGTGCCAACACCGCCAGCGCCGCATCGGTGCGCTCGGTCTCGTAAAGCACCTGCCCCAGCACCACCATCGCCTCGACATCGCCTGGCGCGCGCGCCAGCACGATGCGGCAGGCCTGCTCGGCTGGATCGAACTGCCCCCGGCGCAACTGTACCCGCGCGGTCAACACCAGCGCCCGCCGATCCTCGGCCGACAGTCGCAGCACGTCGCCCAGTGCGCGCAATGCCTCCAGATCGCGCCCATCCCCGGCATAGAGCGCCGCCAGATTGTTATGCGCGTCGACATAGCCCGGGTTCTGCTGGATCGCCTTGCGCAGGGCGTGCTCCGCCGCATCCGCCCGGCCCAGTTCCAGCAACAGCGTGCCGAGGTTGTTATAAACCTCCGGGTAGACCTCGCGATGGATCAGCGCATTCTGATAGGCATCGCGCGCGGCATCGGCATCGCCCTCCATCCGCAGCGCATTGCCCAGGTTGTTCCACGCCTCGGCAAATGCCGGGTTCACCGCCAGCGCCGCGCGATAGGCATCCGCCGCCTGGGCAAACTCACCGCGCTCAAACCGGACGATGCCCAGGTTGTTCTGCGCCGCCGCATTGCGCGGGTCCAGCCGCACCGCCTCGATCAACGCCAGCAGCGCATCAGCCCCCTGCCCACCGCCGCGCAGCACCTCGCCCAGATTGCCGTGGAACACCGATTGCCCCGGCGCCAGCTTGATCGCCCGCCGCAACGAGGCCACCCCCTCCTTGCGTTGCCCCTGCGCCGCCAGCGCCACGCCGAGAATGTTGTGCGCATCGGCCCGCGCCGGGCGCGCGGCGATCACCTGCCGGCAGACATTGACCACCTGGCCATACAGCCCGCGCCCATAAAGCTCCCCGGCGAGCGCGATGGCGTCGTCCTCGGAAAGCTGCATCGATCCCTGCTGCACCTTGGCGATCATCTCGTCGGTGATGCGCGGTGCCTTCACGTCTGCCATTCGCACTCCATTCTTCGCATCCGCATCAGACCAAACAGCAAAGGGGGGCGCAAGCCCCCCCTCACCTTGCCACATATCCTGCCAGGCTCAACGGTGGCCCAGTGGCACCACGATCGACAGTTGCCCGCCATTGCTGCGCCCCTGCTTGCCGAAGGCGCCCTGGTAGGACAGCTTGACACTGATCCCGCCGCCCAGCGTCGCGCCAAAGCCGGCGTCGACCACCGCCTGATCGCGCGCCTCGGCCGAGGACGCGATCGAGAACGCATCGGACGGCGCGAAGGCAAAGGCCGATGTCTCGAACGCGCGCGGCATGCCATACAGATGCCGCCACGCCGCATCGAGCACCGGCGACAGGTTACCAAACGCCCCGCTCCACTTGACGCCCACCATCGTTGCGACGCGTTCATTGCGCCCGCCACCGACGTTGAGATCGGCCCCGGCCACGCCATCCTCCTTGAATGCGTCCAGCTTGGCGCGGGTATAGTCCGCGCGCACATAAGGCTCCGCCACCAAGGCGCCATAGGCATAACGCGCGCCGATCTGCCCGGTCAGCGACCAGACGGTGGCGTTGAGCTTGCCATGCTCGGTGCCAGTGATGGCGTCGCTGCCGGTGCCGATGGCGATCGCCCGCTGGCCATAACCATCGATGCCGGTGAAGCTGAACGCGCCCTTGGCGTTGAACACGCCGTCGCTCCACACGCCATAGCCGCCGACCTGGATGCCCTGCGCGCGCACCTGCCCGGCATAGCGGTCATAACGGTTGGTCGACCAGACATAGGCCCCGCCCAACCCCAAAGCGACGTTGTGGCCCAGCGACACATCGGTGCCCAAAGCAATCTGGTAATCGTTGCTATGCGCACCGGTGGCCAGGACGTCGTTATCCTGCACCGCGTTGACATAGTTGAACGCACCCCAGATTCGCCCGCGCGATTCGCTGCGGCAGGCGGTGCGGTCGCTGGCCAGCGCGCAACTGCCGGCCTTGATCAGCAACCCGTCGAACGAGGTGCCCAGCACCTTCAGCGATTGCAGGTAATCGGCATATTGTGCGCCCGACAACTGATCCAGATCAGCGGTGTAGGCCGCCACCGTCGGCGCCTTGAACAACTGCGCATAGAGCGCCGCCGAGGCCCCGGTCGCGGTCGGCGCGTAGGCCGCCTCCAGCCCGGAACCGACCTTGTACTGGTTGTAGGTCAGCGCCGCGCCCAAGGGCGCATCGAACGCACTGCGCACGAAGTTGACGCAGATCGAACCCGTCGCACACCCGCTCGCCGCCGAGAGCGACAGCAGCACCGAGCCATTCGCGACCACATAGTTGCTGAAGCCGCCCGCCACGCTGTTGGCGGCGATCACCGTGAACTGCGTGTTATTCTGATAGAGCCCGTTGGCGCTCTGCGGCGTCACCATCAGCGTCGCGCCGTTGGCGATCGTCGCGGTGTTGGCGGCGATGATCGCGGTGTTGGCGGTGGCGTTGGTAGGCAGCAGGATCGAGAGCGTGCCAGCGATATTGGCCGCATTGACGTGGATCAGCGCATTGGTGCCCCCGGCCAAGGCCGGCGTGGCCCCACCCGGCAACGTGCTGAGCGTCAGCGTGCCACCCGCCAGCACATTCAACGTGCCGCGCAAGCCGCCATCACCGTTGACCGCGCCATCGAGCGTGGTGATGCCGTTGCCGACATTGATCGTATCGGTGGCCGCCACATCGATGTCGCCGTAGATCGACGCCGCCGCCGTGCCCCGGCCATTGAGGTCGATGACCGCCGGCGAGGGCGTTGCGGTGGTGTCGATGGCGATGCCATGCGTCCAGGTCGTGCCACCATCGGCGCTGTCGCGCGCGGTGATGGTGCCGCTGTTGGTGATGGTAACGGTGCCGGCACCGACGCCGCCGCCCGTCACGCGGATGCCATAAGCCTGCGCCGTCGCCCCGATGGCCGATGCGGTCAACGTGCCGCTGTTGGTCACTGCCGCCGAGACGCTGCCGCCCGCCAAGGCCAGCGCCGTAGCAGTGGCGATAGGCCCGTTCGCCTGTGCCGAAATCACCCCGCCATTGCTCAGGGTACCACTGAGCGATCCGCCCGCCGCATCCACCTGCACGCCAACCGCGCTGGCGCTGCCGGCCGCCGATTGCGCAGCGCCGGCGATCGACCCACTGTTGGTCAGCGCCAGCACCACGACCGCCGCGCTCGGGCTGCTGCTCGCCGCCGCCACCATGGGCGCGGCCAGCATCGTCGTCGTGCCGGCGGTGACATCGATGCCCCGCGCCTGTGCCATCGCGCCGCTGGCCGTAGCGGCGATCGCGCCGCTGTTGGTGCCGGTCAGCACCGCTGCCTCACCACTCAGCGCGACACCTGCGGCGGTGGCCATGCCATCGGCCTGCGGCGCGGTGGCCTTGCCCACCAACGTGCCGCCATTGGCCAGCGACAGCACGCCACTGCTCGCGCCGCCACCGACATTCAGCCCGGTCGCCGTGGCCGAACCGGCCGTGGCCACCGCCTGCAGAACGCCGCTGTTGATCACCGAGACCGTCGCCCCCGCGCCATTGGCGTTCAGCCCATAGGCGTTGGCCGCGCCGCCCGTCGCCGGAGCGGACGCCTGCGCTGCCAGTGTACCGGCATTGGTCGCGGCAAGGCTCAGCGCACCGGTTGCGCGCAATTTCACCGCCGTGGCAGCGGCGATATCGGTCGCGGCGTCGCCAGTGATGGTCGCCGCCGCTACGATCGTCCCGGTGTTGGTGATCCGGCCCGAAACCGCCCCGCCGGCCATCAGCGCACCCGTCGCGTCGGCCGATGCGAGCGCCACGCCGGCGCCGGCCGCCACTGTCGCCGCCACAGAAATCGTGCCGGAGTTGGTCAGCGTCGTGGTCGCGGCGCCTGCATAGAGGCTTTGCTGCGCCACGCCTGAGGCATTGGCCGCCGCCGTGCCGCCCGATGCGGCCAGCAGATCGTTGGCCGTCGCCGTCACCGCGATGGTGCCGGCATTGGTCAGCCCCAGCGCCGCATGCGGCGAAACCGTCGCCGATGTCCCCACGGCCGTCCCCGCCTGCCATACGCCCACCGCATTGGCATAGTTGTCCGGCGGCAAGAGCAGCACGATCGGCCAGTCGTAAATATACGTCGGCAGCCCAGCGGGCGCCGTGACCGTCAATGTCGCCGAAGCGCCGATCGTTCCACCGTCGGCGTTCTCAACCGTCTCGGACAGTGTCGTGCCATAGCCGCCCTGCGACACGCCCGTCGCGGTGGCATCGCTCGCCCTGGCCCCCGTCGTGCCGATGATGGTCGCATCGGCGGCGGCGATGATCCGGCCACTGTTGTGCAGGTCGGCAGACGCCGCAGCCGTCGCGACATAGTTCGCGACGCTGAGATCTTGCTCCACCGCCTCTGCCCGCGCGACGCCTTCGGCAAAGCGGCCCGTCGCGGCAAACGTGGCGGTGGTGGCGATGGTACCACTGTTGGCCAGCGTCAGCGCCACAGGGCCGATGAACGACGAGCCCGACTGGGTCACCCCGCCATGGTTGGTTGCCGTGCCGCTGGCATAGCGGCTGCCCTGCGCCTTGGCCGAAGCGTCGAAGGCGATCGTGCCGCTGTTGGTCAACGTTGCCGAACCGCTACCCGATACCTGTTGGCCCACGCCGCCATAGGCATAGGCATAGGCATCAGCGCTGGCATAGACCGCGCTGCCGCTGCCGGCGGTCTGGTTGGCCAGCGCAGAAAGGCTGCCGGTAATCGAGCCGCTGTTGGTCAGGCTGACCATCCCGGCGGCGGACAAGGAGCCTGCCTGCGCCAATTGCGACACGGGTTGGTTCAATTCGGCCCGCGCGCCCACCGAACCGGCACCGCTGGCCTCGGCGGAGGCCGAAAACGCGATCGTTCCGGCGTTCTGGAGCGTGGCGGTGGCGGTGGCGGCCCCCGCATAGACGTTTTGAGCGATCTGCCCGTCGTTCTGGTAAAGGGTATTGGCGCCGGCGATCGCGGTCACCGTCCCTGCCCCGCCAGAGGCGCTCGCCGAGCTGACGAAATCAATCGTCCCGCTGTTGTTCAACGTCGCGTTGGAGGCCGCGCCGGTACCATAGGTTGCCACCGCCTGATAGAATTCGCCGCCGCCGAAATAGCCCACGCCAAACAGCGAACTGGCCGTCACATAGGCCGCGCCCGGCGCCGTGTTGGTGGCGGTTGCGGTTGCATCGAGGGCGATCACGCCGGTATTGTCCAAGCTGGCCGAGGCCGCGCCCACTTCGTTCACCGCCGCCTGGCGCACCATGGTCTGGCCCGTGGCATAAGCGTAAACGTTGGCCGACTGGCTCGACACCGCTTTGGCCGCCACCGATACGGCGATGGTGCCCGCGTTGGTCAGGGTCGCCGCCACGCTGTCGGCCTGGCCATAGGCAGTTGCACGCTGGTCGATCGCATCGATCCCCTCGGCCCGGGCATCGGCAAAACCGCCGTTGCTGGCGTTGGCGCTGCTGCTCAGGTCGATCGTGCCCGTGTTGTTCAGCGCCACCGTCAGCGCCGAGACCGGCGCAACCGCACCATAGGCCGGATTGGACGCCGCCTGGATCAGCCCGCCGGAGACCACGGCATTGGCCGAATTATAAGCCCCACCCGTCACGTTGGCGGTGGCCTGGATCGCGAGCGTGCCGGCATTGGTCAGCGCCAGTGCGGCGCTGCCACCGGCAACCCCCGCCGTCTGAACCACGCCATTGGCGATCACCGCACCCGCGCTGGCCTGTCCGCCCTGGGCCGTGCCATTGCCCAAAGCCGCGATCAGCACTGTCGCGCCCGACTGATTGTCGATCGTTTCGGCAATCGATCCGCCCAAGGTCTGGGCATTCTGCGCGATCGCGGCATTGATGCTGTCGGCGTAATAGTAAAGGCCGGCGCCGGCCTCCACACTCGGGCCGCTGGCAGTCTGCACCACCTCGATGGCAATCGTGCCGCTGTTGCTCAGCGCGAGTTGCGCCGCCCCACCCGTGGCATAGGCATAGTTGCTGCCCTGCACCGGATAGGCGGACTCGACGATGCCGCCGTTGATCGTGCCGATGGCCAGCGCGTTGCCATAAGGCGTGGCGCCGCTCGTGACCGGCACTGTCCCGGTAACGTCGGCCGAGATCGCCAACGTGCCGCTGTTGTCAAGATTGGCGCCGTAAGTGCCGGTCGTCCCACGCGCGGTCAGATCCACCGCGCGGACCACCTGGGCATAGCTCGCCACACCGGCGTAAAGCGACGATTGCGCGACGGTGAGCCCGGCGTTGGCCGCCACCGTCAGCGTGCCCGCATTGGTGAGCGTGGCGGTGGCGTCGCCGCCGCCGTTGGCGATGGCCTCGGCAGACAGCGCACGGTTGATCACAACCCAACCGGTCTCACCCTCACTGGTCGATCCGACCGCCACGGCGGTCACAGCCAGCGATCCGGTGTTGTCGATGGTGGCGGTGGCGTTACCGGCATCGGCACTGGCCGATTGCAGCACCGCCTGAGTGATATGCGCCGCCCCGAAGCCCGAAAACCCGTTCACCACCGCCGTCGCATTGAAGGCCAGCGTGGCGCTGTTGTCCAGCACGGCGCCGGCATCGGCGGTCTGGGCATAGGCATTCTGGACGATGCCGTTGTTGATCCCCGCCTGGGGATAGGCATATTGCGTCCCGGTCGCTTGCGCATAAGCATTGAGCGCAAGCACGCCGCTGTTGCTGACGCTCGCCAGCGCCGGGATCGCGCCCGCGCCATAGGCGGCGACGCTCTGGTACACCGCCGAATTCACCTGGGCGTTGGCATTGCCCTGAACGTTCGACATGCCGATCGCCGTGGCGGTCAAGGCGATCGTGCCGCTGTTGCTCAGCGTGGCGCTTGCCACGGCGGGGGCACTGCCCGCGGCCAGAGCCGATTGCGCTATGGCATATTGCACCAAGGCCGTGGCGGCAGCAAAACCGTTGCCGGCCGCTGCCACCGATTTCGCGCCAATGCCGATCGTGCCGGCATTGGTCAGCGAAGCTGTTGCCGATCCGCCCAGCCCCTCGGCCAACTGCACCAGGCCACCGTCGACCTCAGCCTGCGCATAGGCAGAGGCGTTATAATACCAGTTCTGGCCGCTCGGCGCATTCGATGCCGCCACCGTACTGGCCGAAATGGTGATCGATCCGCCGCTCTGGTTCGTCAACGCCGCGCTGGCATCGGCCGAGGCCGCAATCGCCTCCTGCACCACGCCGCCGAACACCCCGCCCGGGCCATAGGAGCCATTACCGCGATAATAGCTGCCGCCCGCAGAGGCAGAGGCCTCGGTATCGCTCAGCGTCGTGCCGATCCAGATCGTCCCGCTGTTCTCCAGCGAGACCGCCGCCGCGCCCGTCGTCGTCGGCGCGCCACTGGCGGTCAGATAGGGATGGGCATACTCGAAGATGCCGTTATCGACGATGCCGTCCGCCGGCACCGTATAGTGATAGTTGGCAGATCCAGGCCCCTCCAACACGGTAGCCACAGCCTGCACGGTCAAGGCGCCGGTGTTGGTCAGATCGACATTATACGTGCCCGCCGCACCCGACGCGCGCAGCAACAGCGCCGATGCCGCAGAAGCATGGGCCGCGACATTATAGGCGCCGCCGCTGTTGGCCGAAACCAGCGCCGCCGCCGTGATCGTCAAAGTGCCGGCATTGGCAAAATTGGCCGCCGCCACCCCGCTGGTGGCATAGACGCTCTCGCGGAAGCCGCTGGCGATGTGGGCCAGCGCTGACGTGTAGAAATTGCCCTGCGCCTGCGCATCGGCGGTGAGCGTGAAGGTGCCGGTGTTGTCGATGTTGACGGTGGCGTTGCCTTGCGTGGCCGATGCGAATTCGACCAGCGCGTGACTGAGACTGGCATAGGCCTGCTGGAACCCGCCGGTGTTGGTCGTGGCCTGCGCGGTCAGCGCGATCGTACCGGCATTGTCCAGCGTGGTTGTGGCGTCGCCTACTTTGGTTGTCGTTTCCTGATCGATCAACAGGCTGGCCAAGGCCCTGGCGCTGCCCTCGAACCCACTGACTCTGGCCGCCGTGGCCGAGATCGACAGCATCCCTGTATTGTTCAGAACAACATTGGCGTCGCCGGAAGACACCGTCGCGGTCATTTTCAAACCGTCGCTCAACCGCGCCTGGGCCAGTTCCAAGACCCCGCTCGCCGTCGCATTCGCCGAAAGCGCAACCGACCCGCTGTTGGTCAGGGTCGCGGCGGCCGTGCCACCCGCGGTCCCAGCGGTCACATCGATCAACGCCTGCGCCGAGGCATAGGCGTCGAGAAAATAGCCGGCTTGCACGGTGGCATTAGCCGAAATCGCGATCGTTCCGGAATTGTCGAGAGTCGCGGCGGCATCGCCGCCATTGGCATAAGCGCCATCAGCAATGCCGCCAAGCGCCGTGGCATAAGCAAAATTGCTGCCACTGAACACATAGCCCGGTCCGCTGCTGGTCAGGGTGGCATTGGCGCTCATCGTGATCGCGCCGGTGTTGGTCAGCGTGGCCGAAGCGGCGCCGCTGTCCGCCGTGGCGTTCTGCACCAGGCCGACGTTCAGGTAGGCATCGGCGAACAGGCTGGACGTGCCGTTCGCGCTGGCATTCACCGCCACGTTCAGGGTGCCGGCATTGCTCAGGCTGACTGTCGCCGGCCCGGTCGTGGCAAAGGCGTTCTGCGAGATCCCCTGCGCCACTTCGGCCACACTGCTGCTGTACGCCTGCCCCCCGGAGGCCGCCGCAGTGGCGGTGACGGCGACCGTGCCGCCGCTCGCATTGGTCAGTGCGGCGGACGCGCCGGTGCCACCATTTGCAGCCTGATAAATGCCAAAGCCCACCTCGTCCTTGGCCCATGCGCCGGGAGACACTGCGGCCGCCTGCACGCCCACGGTCAGGGTGCCACTGTTCGAGAGCGTCACCGCCGCCACCGTCGGCGCGGTACCGAACTGGGCAATGCCGGTCGCCACGCTGGCCAGGGCGGTGGCAAAACCAAACGACGACCGCGACGCCTGCGCCAGCGCCTGAACGCCCAGGGTTCCTGCATTGGTCATGCCCAGCGTTGCGCTGGCACTGGTCGCCACGCCGTTCTGGGAGATCGCGCCACTGGGCACATCGGTCACCGCCGACTTCGCAAAGCCCGGCGCCGTCGTCGAGACGCCCAGGCCCACCACATCGCCGATGTTGCTGATCGTCAGCGTGCTGTTGACCACCGGCGCCGAAATGGCCGAACCGATCCCGGTTGCCGTGGCGGCACAGGCGGGGCTGGCCAGCCCCATCGTCCAGACGGAAGCACTCAGCGCCAGATTGCGGCGGACATTGCGCACGATAAAATCCCCCCTTGCCCCCGCGAGGGGGTTGAGAACCGCCGGCCCCGGTTGCGGCCGGTTTGTACATTCGCGCCCGTTTGTCTGTTATGTGCCGCCCGGTGCCCTCGCACGACCATTTGGGGACTCGCCGTCCCGGATCCGCAGAAATGCATCGCATCTCCGCGTTCTGTATCAGGAGATTTACACGGATTAACTGCCTCCGCAAGCCACCTTCAACCGCATGCATGCGCCACGCCGGCCAATCGCGGCATCACCCCCCGCGACCGGCCAGCCCGCGCGTCAGCGATGCGTGGGCGCAGGGGCGAGCGCGGGGGCGGCGGCGCGTTCCTCGGCGGGGCTCAACACGCCGTCATGATTGGTATCGGCCCGGTCGAATTTGCCCAGGATCGCCGCGCGGTATTCTTCACGGCTGATCTTGCCATCGTGGTTGCTATCCAATTGGCCCACCAGCGAATCGACATTGATCTGCGGCGCGTTGCCCACCAGATGGCCGAATTCCTCGCGGCTCAGCACGCCGTCATGGTTCTGGTCGAGTTGGTCGAAGATCGCCTTGTTGCGCGCTACTGCTGCCGCCAGTATCCGAGCACGCTCGAACGTCTCGATCTCGGTCTTGGTCAGCACGCCGTCATGGTTGGCATCGATCTGCTGGAACTGGCCATCGGCATTGCCCAGCACCGCCACGCGGGTCAACGGCGCAGAGCTGGCAGACGGGGCGGGATTGGCGGCCTGGGCCGTGGCGGCGGTGGCCAGCATCAGTGCGCCGGCGGCCGCGCCGATACGGATCGCGCGAAAGGTGGGGGCCATGTCGAAACGTCTCCTTATGCCCGGCCGCGAAGGCGCGGCCGCGATGCCCGATCCCTAGGGGCGCGGGTGCCGCCGGGCAAGCGCGCGCCACATGCACCACATCTGCATCATCGTGTCGCGCGTTGACACGGTTGGCAAAACGCCGTCTTATTACCGACGACAGCGGGGGACGCGGCACACGCTGCCGCGCGATCGCGGCACCCGGGATCCGGGGCCGGATTGGAACGGGCGGTGTTGCCCGATCGAACCCGCACTGTGAATGTGCTGATGGTCGCGCCATAATCCTGTTGACGCCCGCCATGCGAAAATCCGCATTGCGTCCCGCGCCAATCCTTGCCGCATCAACTGCGCGGGCCCGCCGGGCCCCGCCCGTTCCTATGAAATGCCGAAGGGGGAAACCGATGACGATGAGAGCTTCGTTGCGCATGGCCATGGCGATGCTGGCGGCACTGGCCGGGGGATCGGCCGCCCACGCGCGCGATCCCGTGGTGCGCGAGATGTTCAATGGCGGCGTGTTCTATCACCAGTCAGTTTGCGATCACGCGCTCTCGGCGGGCACGGCGCGGTGCCATTCGCAGATCCGCACCGATGCCGGCGGCACCCCGCTGCAACACGCCGCCGCCGCCGCGGTGCTGACCGCCGCCGCGCGCGGGCAGGCCGCCCCGGCCAAGGCCGCCGCCGCCGCCACGCCCTCTGGCTATGGCCCGGCCGATCTGCACAGCGCCTATAACATCCCCACGTCTGCGACGGGCTCTTCGGCCACCACGGTGGCGATCGTCGATGCCTATGGCTATCCCAACGCCGAGGCGGATCTGGCGGTCTATCGCGCACAATATGGGCTGGCGGCCTGCACCACCGCCAACGGCTGCTTCAAGAAGGTGAACCAGCGCGGCACCGCCACCTACCCGGCCTATAACGCCGGCTGGGCGCAGGAAAGCGCGCTCGATCTCGATATGGTCAGCGCCATGTGCCCCAACTGCAAGATCGTTCTGGTGGAGGCGACCACCGCCAACAACAGCGACCTCGCCACCGCCGTGAACGAGGCGGTGGCGCTGGGCGCCAAGGTGGTATCCAACTCCTATGGCGGCAGCGACGGCGGCTTCGATGCCGGCTATGCCAGCGCCTATAACCACCCCGGCGTCGCCATCACCGCGAGCGCCGGCGATTCGGACTATGGCGCACAGTTCCCCGCCACTGCGCCGGGCACGATCGCCGTCGGCGGCACTGCCCTCGTGCGCGCCAGCAACGCCCGCGGCTGGAGCGAAACGGTGTGGTACACCAGCAGCACCGAAGGCACCGGCAGCGGCTGCTCCAGCTACTTCGCCAAGCCTTCGTGGCAGACCGACACCGGCTGCGGCCGCCGGATGGAGGCGGACATCTCGGCGGTGGCCGATCCGGCGACGGGCGTTGCGGTCTATGGCCCCACCGGTGCCGGCTCGGCCTCGGCCTGGCTGGTGTTCGGCGGCACCAGCGTTGCGGCGCCGCTGATCGGCGGGCTCTATGGCGTCAACGGCGGCGCGGCCAACGCCGCCCAGCCGATCTGGGCCAACCACGGCGCCAACACCTGGGATGTGACCAGCGGCTACAACGGCACGTGCGCCCCGGCCTACTTCTGCACCGCAGAGGTCGGCTATGACGGCCCCACCGGCTGGGGAACGCCCAACGGCCTCACTGTCCTCCACTGATCCATCCTGCTTGCGCGGCCGCGCGGGTGCCCATGCCGGGCGCCCGCGCGGTTGTGCATGGGGCCCCGTTCACCATCGCGTCATCGCCCGGGCCTAACGTGGGCACCACAACAGAAACATGCCGAAAAGACCCTCTGCGACATGACCGAAGAAGAACAACAGCGCCTTTCCAACCACCGCTTCTACCACGCCGACCAGGAAGCCGATTTCGCCGACGCGCACCACGCAGACACCGCCCAGACGCGCAGCGGCACCTACAAGCTGGCCTTCCGCGACACCGATTTCCTGCTGCGCGACGAACTCCGCCCGGTCCGCTTCCAGCTTGAACTGATGAAGCCCGAACTGATGCTGGAGGAGGCCGGCATCGGCTCGACGCTGGTGTGCTATGGCTCGGCGCGCATCCCCGCGCCCGACAAGGCCGAGGCCCTCGTCGCCAACGCCACCCCGGAGAACCGCGCCACGGCCGAACGGCTGGCCGCGCTGGCGTGCTACTATGACGAGGCGCGCAAGCTGGCCCGCATCGCCGGCGCGGCGGGCATCGTGGAAAAAGGCATGCGCCAGTTCGTGGTCTGCTCGGGCGGCGGCCCCTCGATCATGGAGGCCGCCAACCGCGGCGCCGCCGAAGTCGGCGCCGAAACCATCGGCCTCAACATCCTGCTGCCGCACGAGCAGGCGCCCAACCGCTATGTCACCCCGCGCCTGTCGTTCCTGTTCCACTACTTCGCGCTGCGCAAGATGCACTTCCTGATGCGCGCGCGGGCGGTGGCGGTGTTCCCCGGCGGCTTCGGCACGCTCGACGAGATGCTGGAACTGCTGACCCTGATCCAGACCGGCAAGATGAAGCCGATCCCGGTGCTGCTGTTCGGCGGCGATTTCTGGCGGCGCGTCATCAACTTCGAGGCGCTGGCCGAGGAAGGCGTGATCTCGCAAAACGACCTGTCGCTGTTCACCCGCGTGGATACGGCCGAGGAGGCATGGGAGGTGATCACCCGGTTCTATGGGCTGGATGGGGAAGGTTGAAGAAGAAGGGATGAAAGCGAGGGACACGTCCCTCGCGCTCCCTCAACCTGTCCACCTCAGAGCGAACCGACCATCATCCGCAACGCCGCTGCGCCGCAGGCTTATGAAGGCGGCTTCGCCGCATGGCGCCTCATCGCAGGCCCACTCCAACGTGGACAGGTCATGGGGGTCCGGGGGTGTAACACCCCCGGCCTTC
>Ga0302198_10001916_pt1 | contig 22344 bp, 19 predicted proteins | sample II_Bog_N2_2_FD_193521 | JGI IMG/M metagenome (GOLD analysis project Ga0302198, IMG submission 193521) | Peat permafrost microbial communities from Stordalen Mire near Abisko, Sweden - II_Bog_N2_2 | ecosystem: Environmental > Terrestrial > Soil > Wetlands > Peat | place: Sweden: Abisko... | reverse complement strand
GATCGCGCCGACGGTGGTGCCGTCGAAGCCATTCGCTGCGAATTCGACGAGGGCCGCATCCCGCAGCTTTTGCCGGGTTGCCTCGGTGTCCCATGCCATACGCCCAAACTACCAACGTTGGGGTTGGAAATTGTGGGCTTACAGAGGTAATATCCAACTACATCGTTGGAGTTGGAGTTGGAGTTGGAACAGGAGATCTCATGACAGACCCGATCGACGAACAGGCTCAGTCGCTTCCCGAGGGAGAGAGCCCATTCGGGACAACAGGGGTCGCGCTCGTGACCGGCGCGAACAGCGGGATTGGATTCGACATCGCGCGCCTCCTCATCGAGCACGGCATCACCGTGTGGGTCGGTGCGCGAGATCCCGAAAAAGGCGCCAGCGCCGCGGCGAGGCTCGGTGCAGGCGCGAAGTCCGTGCAACTCGATGTGACCGACGACGCGTCGGTCGCCCAGGCGGCACAGCAGATCGGCGACCTCGACATCCTGGTCAACAATGCCGGCGTGAACCCCGGGGGAGCGGACATCGAGGGCACCACCCTCGAGCAGTTGCGACTGGCCTACGAGACGAATGTGTTCGGCGTCGTCACCGTGACCCAGGCTTTCATTCCCGCCCTGCGACGTTCCGCCCACCCCCGAATCGTCAATGTGTCGAGCGGCACCGGATCGCTCGAATGGGCGAGTGGCCCGAACCCGCAATTCGACTGGGAACGCGTGCGGGGAGGCGGGCTCGCCTACCGGTCGTCAAAGACCGCAGTCAACGCGGTAACCCTGTTCACCGCTCAAGCGCTCGGCGACGACTTCAAAGTGAATGCCCTGGCACCGGGCCTGCGGCGCACCAACCTGATTCCCGGAATGACGGCCGGCGGCGACCCGGCAGAAGCTGCGACCGGTGCTGTGCGGCTCGCGCTCCTGCCCGACGGCGGCCCTACCGGGGCCCTCTGGTCGTGGGACGGCACCCGGGCCCCCTGGTAGGCGAGTGGATGTGGGCGGTTCGGATGGCCCGCCCACAATAGCCTTCTCGCTCAGGTGAGCCTCCGCAGCAGCACCACCCCGCGCGTCATCCGGTTGGAGATAACGAGCCCCGACTTTCAGTTCCGCCCTGGATGGGCGAAAATCAGCATGTGAGCGTTGACCTGGTTACCCGAGTGCTCGCCGACTGAACCAGAAAGCCAGGGAAGTTCATGACCCAGCGCCGGACCGCCTTGCACGGGCGGCAGCGCGAATGTTCGGAACTGGATCGGCTGGTAGCCGAGGTTCGATCCGGCGCGAGCAGAACCCTTGTGCTTCGCGGTGAGGCGGGAATCGGAAAATCGGCCCTGCTCGACTACATCGCCGATACATCGCAGTCGTTACGCGTCGAACGGGCTGCGGGGATCGAGTCCGAGCGCGAGCTCGCGTTCGCGGGCCTTCATCAGTTGTGCCAGACCATGTTGCGCGAGCTGGAGCTGCTTCCGGCCCCCCAAAGCGCGGCGTTATCGATCGCATTCGGTCTGAGTTTCGGCGCTCCTCCTGACCCTTTCCTGGTCGGGCTCGCTGTGCTGGGGCTCTTCTCGGAGGTCGCGGAACAGCGGCCGCTCATTCTGCTTATCGACGATGCCCAATGGCTCGATGACATCAGCGCCCAGGTGCTCGCCTTTGTCGCTCGCCGGCTCCAGGCCGAGTCTGTGGCGCTCATCTTTGCCTCTCGCCCGGGCGATGGGGCCCCAGGGCTGACGGGATTGCCCGAACTGCGTATCAGTGGCCTCGGTGATGCGGATGCGCGCGCGGTGTTGAATCGGGCGCTGCGCTGGCCGATGGATGCTGCGGTGGTTGATCGCATCGTCGCCGACAGTCGCGGCAACCCGCTTGCCCTGCTCGAACTTCCGGCAGGCCTAACGCACGCCGAACTTGCCGGCGGTTTCGGGCTGCCCAGTTCCGCGCCGCTCACGACCGTCCTCGAGGAAGAGTTCATGAAGCGGCTCGCGCCACTTCCGGCCCAGACGCGCGAGCTACTCCTGATAGCGGCGATAGATGCGACGGGAGCAACTGACTTAGTGCGGCGGGCAGCTGCAGCAGTCGATGTCGACTGGCATGCCGCCGAGGCTGCGGAGCTGGCCGGCCTGGTGGAGTTCGAGCCATCCGTTCGCTTCCAGCACCCGTTGGTTCGCTCTGCGGTCATCCGCCTCGCGAACGGACGTGAGGCTCGGTGGGCGCACGGTGCCCTCGCCGACTCGACCGACCCGCGCCTCGATCCCGATCGCCGGGCATGGCACCTGGCGCTAGCCGCTGATGGCCCCAACGAATCCATCGCCAGCGAGCTTGAAGGATCGGCGGCACGCGCACAGGAGCGAGGCGGATTCGCGGCCGCCGCAGCATTCCTCGAAGCGGCGGCAGAACTCACCCCGGATTCGGGTCGACGGGCGACGCGCAAGCTTCGGGCAGCCGAGGCGAAATACCAGGCGGGGGCGGCCGATGGCGCCCTCGAACTCGTTGCACAGGCCACCGCCCTACCCCTGGAGGAGCGCGAAGTCGCCCGTGCGGACCTGCTACGAGGGCAGCTCGCGTTGTTCTCCCGCGACGGTCGTGACGCCGCTCGGCTACTGACCGATGCCGCGCACCGGTGGGAAGACCTTGATGCGCGCGTCGCCAGGGAGGCCTACCTGGATGCGGTATCCGCAGGCATCGGCGTCGGTCGATTCGCTGACGACGTGAGCCTGCAAGTCATAGCGGCGGCGGCGCAGGGGGTTCCTGCGGAGCCCGGGCGCCCCCTCGAAGCTCTCCTCAACGGATTCGCGACACTCGTAACCGACGGTTATCAGAAGGGGGCGCCGCTGCTTCACGCAGCGGTCACAGCATTCAGGGATGAGCCGCTGCCCGCCGCGGACTCGATCCGCTGGTCCTGGCTCGCCACCCGTGCTGCCAGAGAGCTCTGGGACGACGAAAATGGCGACCTGCTCAGCGCCCGGCATGTCGCGCTCGCACGAGAGTCTGGGGCGCTCAGCGCCCTCCCGACCGCCCTGACCACTCGGGTAGGGATGCATCTCTATCGGGGAGAAATCGCTGCCGCAGCAATGCTCGCCGACGAGATCGACGATGTCGCGAAGGCGGCGGGCCTCACCACACCGCCATACGGCGCGCTGGCCCTCGCCGCACTCCAGGGCAAAGAGACGACCTTCTCTGCGCTCGCATCAGCGGCGCTGGAGACAGCCGCCACCCGAGGCGATGGGTTGGGTTTCGTCATCGTCCAGTTTTCGGGCGCCGTTCTCTATAACAGCATCGGTGAGTACACGAAGGCCCTCGGCTATGCAGAGGCAGGCTCGGCCTATCCGAACGATCTCTGCTACTCGGTCTGGTCGCTGACCGAGCTGATCGAAGCCGCGACTCGCACCGGCCGGCATCCGGTGGCGCAGGCAGCGCTGGTTCGCCTGGCCGAGTCCACGAGGGCGAGCGGCACGGAGTGGTCACTGGGTGTGGAGGCGCGCTCACGCGCTCTGCTCAGCGATGATGGCAGCGCCGAGTCCGCCTATCGTGAGGCGATTGAGCGCCTCGGCACAACCCGCATTCGCATGGAGCTTGCGCGCGCCTACCTGGTGTTCGGCGAATGGCTGCGTCGCCGTGGCCGCCGCGTGGATGCCCGCGAGAACCTGCGCACCGCCTACGACCTGTTCGCGAACGCGGGCGCAGCCGGATACGCGGAACGAGCCCGCCGCGAACTCGCGGCCACCGGCGAGACCGTTCGCAAGCGCGTGCCCGACTCAAAAGACGAGCTGACCGCACAGGAAGCCCAGATCGCGACCCTCGCCGCCGAGGGCAGGAGCAATCCTGAGATCGGAGCCGAGCTGTTCATCAGCGCTCGAACCGTGGAGTGGCATCTGGGCAAGGTGTATCCCAAGCTGGGGATCAGCTCGCGTCGGGAACTCGCGCGGGCTCTCGCAGTGCGCGCTGGCGACGATATCTGACCATCGAGCTCGGGCCGAGTGACCGGCCTGCCCGGGTACTGACCCAGCAGCAGGAGCGCCCGCCCGGTGAGATGCCCGTGGCAGGCCCGGGTACTCACGGGCGCGAAGGGGATACCCGCCCCGGAAGCCTGTTAGTGGCACCACGCGGTGCCGCAGACAATCCACGACAAGGAGCATCAATGTCCTCATCCCTGCTCTCACCGACCGCCCTCGCGTCGGCGGAGATTCGGCCGTTTCGTATCCAGGTACCGGAGGTCGACATTGTCGATCTTCGGCACCGTATTGCCCAGACGCGGTGGCCGGTTCGCGAGAACGTGCCCGACCAATCCCAGGGGGTGCGGCTGCAGGCGATCCAGCCCCTGGTCAACTACTGGGGAACCGATTACGACTGGCGTGCGGCGGAGGCGAAGCTGAATGCCCTCCCGCAGTTCATCACGGAGATCGATGGGGTGGACATCCAGTTCGCCCACGTGCGGTCTCCCCACGATGACGCGTTGCCGCTCGTCCTCACCCACGGGTGGCCGGGATCCATCTTCGAACTGCTGAAGGTGATCGGCCCGCTCACCGACCCGACCGCCCACGGTGGCCGGGCTGAAGATGCATTCCACCTGGTGTTGCCGACCTGGCCGGGTTACGGCTTCTCAGGGAAGCCTCGCGACATCGGATGGAATCCGTCCCGCGTCGGTCAGGCCTGGAGCGAGCTGATGTCTCGGCTCGGGTACGACCGCTACGTCTCCCAGGGTGGCGATTGGGGCGCAATCGTGTCTCACGCCATGGCCCGCGACGAGGCCCCCGGGCTGCTCGGCATCCATGTCAACATGCCCGCTACCGTGCCCCCGGCAATCGCGAAGGTGCTCAGCAACGCCGACCCGGCCCCCGCCGATCTCACGCCGAGCGAGCTGGCGGCATTCACTGCCCTCGACTCCTTCTACCGGAAGGGAACCGGCTATTCGGGAATGATGAACACCCGGCCGCAAACCCTCGGCTACAGCCTCGCCGATTCGCCGGCAGGTCTCGCGGCCTGGATCTACGACAAACTCGCCGCCTGGACCTACACCGATGGCGAGCCCGAGCGGGCCCTGACCCGCGACGAAATGCTCGACGACATCACGTTGTACTGGCTTACCAACACCGGTGCATCATCGTCGGTGTCGTACTGGGAGGTGTGGGGAATCAGCCCGTTCAACGCCGTCGAGATCGACATTCCCGTCGGAGTCACCGTCTTCCCTGGCGAGATCTACCCGGCACCCCGCAGTTGGGCAGAGCAGAACTACCACAACCTCACCTATTGGAACGAGGTCGAGGTCGGCGGCCACTTTGCAGCCTGGGAAGAGCCCGCCGTGTTCACCGATGAGGTTCGCGCCGCGTTCCGCTCGCTGCGCTAGTCGCGACCAGCTGATGTCTCGACGCGCCTGCACGCGCGTCGAGATGTTGGCTTCCCCTTCACAATTCACCACCGAGAACGAAAGAGAATCATGAGCTTCATCACTGTTGCAGAAGAAAACTCCACCCCCATCGACCTCTACTTTGAGGATCACGGCACCGGACAGCCCATTGTGCTCATCCACGGGTTCCCGCTTGACGGACACTCGTGGGAGAAGCAGTCGGCTGCTCTACTCCGGGCCGGATACCGGGTGATCACCTACGACCGCCGCGGTTTCGGGCAGTCAAGCCAGCCCGCGATCGGATACGACTACGACACCTTCGCAGCCGACCTCAACGTGGTACTCGAAACCCTCGACCTGCGGGATGCCGTCCTTGTCGGCTTCTCGATGGGAACCGGCGAAGTCGCCCGCTACCTGGCTACCTTCGGGTCCGCACGAATCAGCAAAGTCGCGTTCCTCGCTTCTCTGGAGCCGTACCTTCTGAAGAGCGACGACAACCCGGATGGCGCTGCGCCGCTCGAATTCTTCGAAGGAATTGTCGATGCCATCCGATATGACCGCTACGCCTACTTCACCAAGTTCTACGAGGACTTCTACAACCTGGGCGAGAACCTGGGGACGCGGATCAGTAAGGATGCTGTTCGCAACAGCTGGAATGTCGCCTCAGGGAGCGGCTTCTTCGCATCAGCGGCGGCGCCCCTGACCTGGATCACCGACTTCCGCAACGACATCGAGACCATCGATGTGCCGGCGCTGATCCTGCACGGCACGAGCGACAACATCCTGCCGATCGAGGCAACCGGGCGACGCTTCCAGGCGGCCTTGCCTGCGGCCGAGTACGTCGAAATCGACGGGGCACCGCACGGGCTCCTGTGGACTCACGCAACCGAAGTCAACAACGCGCTGCTCGCTTTTCTCGCCAGGTAGCCCACTCACACCGGGCGCCGCGGGCCAGAGCCTTCGGCCCCACCCCACTCACAGGGAGAAAACAATGAAATTTCTTGACGCCCTCCTGGGCCGCACCACATCGGACCGCCGCCGGGACGAAGCAGCAGTTGAACAGTACGAACTGCTACTCCGCACCGCACCGCCCGAAGACCTTCAAAAAATCCATGAAGAGGCGTTCGCACTTCTGACCCCTGAACAACGTGACCTGATGTTCGACGCTCTGCTTCAGCGCGCATCCGCCCCCGCAGAACGCCCCATTGACAGCAGTGCGGTCACCCTCGCAAGGACGGCGGGTCGAATTGAGGTCGAGAAGCCGGGAACACTCGCCAGGATCTTTGGCGGGCGGGATCCCGAGTTCGGTGTCACGGGCGCGCTCCTGGCGACCTATGTCGGGTATGCGGTCGGGTGCGATCTGTCGCTTGTCTATTTGTCGGCGTCATCTCTCGGCGACCACGACTCGGCCGACGGTGCGGTGGATGGGTTCACTACGGATTACTTCGGCGCCGACGGCTTCCTGTAAGGATTCGCACGTCGATTTGCCGTGTCCCCCTATGATCCATTCGCGCTTCTGGAACACGTCGGTGCCGACGTGGCGGGCGCGGTGCAGATCGTTGAGACGGGCACTTTCCCGTCTGAGTTTGTGCTGACGCGCTCCACAGTGCGAGAGGTGAGCAGTAGCGAGATCGCTGCCCTGCTCGAGCACGTCGTCGCGGAATACGCAGACGGAACTCCCTACTTCGAGGATGTCGGTCGCTTCAGTCTTGCGGGTGCCCAGCCGAAGATCGCATTGCATCGCATGGGCGAGGGGTGGGGCGTTCCCGAGGACGCGACGCCGACAACCCACATTTTCAAACCAGTCGCAGGATCATTCAGCCGGGTGGATGTTGTCGAACAGATGACCCTGCACGCCGCCTCCTACCTCGGCAACACGGTCGCGAAGTCGGAGCTCGTGCAGGTCGGAGGGTGGGATGTGTTCGTCTCAGAACGTTACGACCGCGCCGTCGTGGGCGGCGTTTGGAGGCGGCTCCATCAGGAAGACCTCGGTCAGGCCCTGAGCGTTTCGCCAGCGAAGAAATACCAACATCGTGATGGAGGTCCAGGCCTCAGCGAGGTCGCGCGCGGCTCGACAGCGCGATGAGCGTTGACGGCAATTACAGCCTGTGGCAGGTCGGAGCCACCAGTCTGAGCGCTGCGGGCAAGCCGTTCGGTGTCTCCGTTGCCGACGCGGCAGAGATCGTCCAGGCTGTTCGCGAACAAATCGTGGAGGCTTTCGAATCTGCTTCTGCCGCGGTGGAGAAGAGCAACCAGGGCACGCAGGTGATCGCGGACTCGCTGCTCAGTGGACTGCGGAAGCTGCCATTGGTGCTGTAGTCCAGACAAAGGGAGTCAAGTCGGGCAGGCTTCCGGATCACGCATTCCTGCGAGACAGTCAGCCCGTTCCCTGATGCAAACATCGCCGCGCGCACGCTTCAGGTCAGTGAGCGCCCTCGGCCGGCGACTCTCTGCGCCCGCGCGAGGTCCTATCACGACGTGCCTGTCAGCGCGCGGCCCACGGATCGAGGATCTCGATTCCCGTACCCTCAAAGTCCTTGACGTTGCGCGTTGCCAGCGCCGCCCTGTGACTTCGGCAGATGGAAGCAATCTGCGCGTCGAATCCATCGATCGGGTTGCCTGCACGAGCCCGATTGGTCACGATCTTGGCATAGTGGAGCGCCGCGGGGCGATCGAACGCGAGCACGTATTTATCGAATGCGGCGAAGATCTCGTCTGCAGTGGATTTCAGAAGCTCTTTGCGACGGCCAGCATCCAGTTTCTCGATGCCGTACGTAATTTCCGCCAGCGTCACCGAGGTGGTGTACAAGTCTCTCTGGCTATGGTCTCTCACCCAGCCCACGACTTCGCGGGCCGGTGAGGATCGCATGAGCTCGGAGATCACATTCGTGTCAACGACGATCACGAGGAGAAATCCGCGGCGCGCGCAGGCGTCGAGCGAGGGGGAAGATCCAGGTCGACGCCGTCTAGGGCGCCAAATCGGTCCAGGAAAGCTGTCAGGAGACCTCCGGATGCTGACTGGTCATTGACGGCCGCGATGAGGATGGCGCGAATCTCTGCCTCCATCGATCGGCCATTTTCGGCCGCACGAATTCGGAGGCGCTCCTTCACATCGTCATCGAGATCCCGCACGCTTACCGCCGCCACAGCAGTCACCTCCAATTGCTATCAATGATAGCAGCAGCTCGCAGCTCGTCGCCCTAGTACGGCGACGCGAAATATATGAGTCTTTGGCGAAGGAAGAGCTCGACGCGATCGCGTTCCTGCTCGGAGAAGACAACTAGCACGTGTCGGAGGCATCTCTCCGTGAGAGGTCCGCGCGATTCGCGGATGAGATTCAATCCACCGTTCGTGGTGGGCACCCGCATCCAGGTCATCGATCCGTGGATACAAGGGTGACCAGTGCCTCCGTCATCGTGCCCCGAAGTCTTTGACGTTGCGCGTCGCGAGTGGCGCCATCCAGTTTGCCATCAATGATCCCAACTCAGTCGTCACCGCAGAAGGTATCGCCGCCGCTGCAAGAAAGTGCTTCGACCGCATTCGGCCAGCGGCTCGTAGCGCAGATAGTGGGGGCGGACCTCAGGGCTCGTCCCCACCAGCGCTCGTGACTAGTTGATTTTGTAAACCTGTGGCGACTCTCCATTGCAGGTCCAAACCTGCAACTGTTCACCGTTCGTCGTGATGCCGCTCGGGTCGTCGAGGCACAGCCCAGACGGCGGGTTCAGCAGCGACCCATTGGACTGCGGCACCCACTGTTGGCCAGGAACGCCATTGCAGTCCCACAGCTGCATCTTTGCGCCGGGAGTGTTCCCGTTGTTCACGATGTCGAGGCAGCGGCCGAGCGTGCGGATGGTGTCATCCGAGTTCACTGTCCACTGCTGGTCGAGGTTCAGCGGGTAGAAGGATGCAGCGTTGTTGCAGTCCCACACATCGACAACGGCTCCGTCTCCACCCACATCGGCGCCCGCCACGTCGACGCACTTACCGCCAGCGAGTTCGATCGGTGTTCCTGCCGTGACCTTGAACTGTTGCGGGGCCAGGTTGTTGCACGTCCAGATCTGAAGCTGTGTGCCGTTCGCGGTGTTGCCGCTGGGGTCGTCGAGGCAGAGGCCGGATTGTGGATTCACAATCGACCCATTTTCCTGCGGAACCCACTGCTGCCCGCCCACACCGTTGCAGTCATACAACTGGAGCTTGGCGCCGGGCGTTGTGCTGTTGCCGACCACGTCGAGGCATCGCCCCAGCGTTGACAGCGTGCCGTTGCCGAGCGCGCTCGGAGACCAGTGCTGGTCTGCCGCCAGGGCGAGGCAATCCCAGAGTTGAACGACCGCGGCGTCGCCGCCGGTGTCATCACCCGAGACATCCACACACTTGCCGCCGGGACCGATGATCGTCGATCCCGGCCCACCGCCGGTACTCACACCCGTATATCCGGCCGCGACGATGTTCGCTTGAACAGAGCTATCCGCCGCATCCGTCGAGTAGCCGCTCGTCATCACCCCCTCGAAGAACGAGCTTGTCGCCCAGTTGCTGTTGTCCCCACCGGTTCCGAGCACAATTGCCCCTTCCTGGTGCATCGAATAGCCGCTCGGCAATGGCCCGGAGTACCAGGTCGACAGGGCGCCACTTTGCGAGTTACCGCCCTTGAGCGCGAACGTCGTCGAGCCGTTGTTCTTCAGCAACGCGGTGACGAATTTGCTGGGGTTCCCGGCGTTAGCCGTGTTGATCGCCGTGCCGCCCTCGAAAACGCCATTCTCCAGGTCTGCTTCCACCCACGGGCCATGACCCGTGCTTCCCGGGTCGTTGAGCAGGCCGAGGTTCAGAGCATCCATGTGTCCGGCGCCCGTGTCGTTGTTGCCTACTTCAACGTTGCCGAAGTCGGCGCAGCATCCGTTGTTCACATTGGTGCCGCTGGCCACCTCATACATCGACTCCGCTGCCCCATTCGTCGCAATACCGGTCGTGCCGTCACGGCGATATCCCGTGCCCGGGGGCAGATAGATTCCATAAACCGAGTGGCCGGCCACGCTGATCGGCAACATGGCCGCGTTTGCACCCACGTCCGCCCCCGCCGCGGTACCGGCGCCTTCGATGGTGAGGTCATTGTGCTCGGGCGACTGGTCGTAGATCTTGGTGACCGTGCACGTGGTAGCCGCACAGAACGAGTCCTGCGCGGCAGCGTTCGCATATCCGCCGGCGGTCAGGACCCCGATGTTCAGGGTGGTGTTATCGGATGCGCGTGTCACCTGGTAGAGACTGCCGTTGTAGGCGGAGTAGAGGGCTCGCACCGAGCTGTAGGCGGCCACGCAGGAGGTACCGGCAGACCCGTAAATGTCGCAGGGTTCCTGCGTGACCGCCTGCGCGGAGCTGGATGCAGCGAACAGCGAGCCGGTGACGAGGGCAAGGGTGGCGATGAAAACCGCTGCCGCCCGCCGCCACGGTCGGCGCCCTCGATGATCAATTCTGCCGGCAGGTCGAAGGGACAGGGGATAGCGCATAGAAACTCCAAGCGTCGTTGCTTCGGTCGTGAAATCGCGAAAGCGTGACGGGAGTTCAATTCAAATCAAACCGATTTGAAAAAATCGGTGATCTTGTTGGACCTTACGACCGAACTGTCCACCCCGTCAATGATCGATCTCGCGGACATCCGAAAATCGCCGGAATTCCGCGCTTTTCAGGGCTTCGCGAAGGCACCAGGGCAACCCTTGGGGTGTCGCCACGATTGCACGTCTCGGTGAAATGGTCGCGAGGAGCGTGCTTGACGCCCCAAATAGGTCCATGTATATTCAAACAGTCAAATCGGTTTGACTCCACCGAAGCCTTTCAATTCATCGTGACGGGGAGTTGTTTCGGCCTCGGCTCGAATCGGTTTGACATCAACTTCTCGCTGATGAGACAGGATCATGGCCGCCTCCCGAACCACACTCGCCGACGTAGCTCGCCTGTCCGGGGTGTCGAAGACATCGGCCTCGATGGCGCTCGCTGACAGTCCCCGGGTCGCAGCGGAAACCAAGGAGCGAGTTCGCCAGGCGGCACGCCAGCTCGGCTACGTGCCGCACTTCGCGGCGAGCTCGTTGCGGTCCCAGCGCGTCGATGCGATCGCTGTCGTTCTTCCGCACGACACACAGCACGTCTTCTCACACCCCGTCTTCATCGACATCCTCGAGGGCGTGCTCACCAAGGCGAACGAAAACGACCTGAGCCCGATCCTCTCGACAGCGCGAAACGCATCCGACGAATCCTCCGCCTATTCGCGAATTCTCCGCGGTCGGATGGCCTCGGGCGTGATCGTGGCCGCCGCATCGACCACCGACGAAAACGTGACCGCCATGGTTACCGCCGGGTACCCCGTCGTCGTAGTCGGACGAAGCCCGAAACAGCCCGGCCTCGTCACCGTGGGCATCGATGACATCGGCGGTGCCTACAGGGCCGTCGAGCACCTCATCACCGTTCATGGCGCCCGGCGAATCGGCCACGTCTCCGGGCCCCTCAACCACCAGTCTGCGATAGACAAGCAGATCGGATTTATCAAAGCCCTCTCGGATGCCGGGCTGGAGATCAATCCCCGGCTGCAGTTCGAAGGCGACTACACCGAGCCGTCGGGTGTGGAGGCGGCCCGCGCCCTGCTGCCGGAGATCGCGAACTGCGATGCGATCTTCTTCGCCAACGACCAGATGGCTGTCGCTGCGATGGAGTACTTCGCGGCGAATGGCATCGCGGTACCCGAGCAGTTGCGCGTCGTCGGATACGACGATCATCCGACTCTCCGCTACTCGCGGCCGGCGCTCACCACGGTGAGTGCTGACATGGTCGAGGTCGGCGTGCAGTCGATGAACAAATTGCTTCAGCTCATGGCCGGCGAGACGAACCTCACCAGTCTCGAGCTTCCCACAACGCTTGTGGTCCGCGAATCCTGCGGATGCGGCACAGCTTCGGCGTGATCCCCGGTCAACTCCCCGATCACGCTCGACAAAGACCCCGTCAATGGAGACAACAGAGAGGCATCACGATGAGAAAGTCCATCCTGGCCGTGGCCGCAGTAGCCGCGACCGTCGGTCTCGCGCTCGGGGGTTGCAGTGCAGCAAGCCCGAGCGCATCCAGCACGGGGGTCGTTCACCTGACCTACTGGAGCGGCTTCACCGGCGGCGACTCCGCCTCATACAAGAAGGCCATCGCCGAATTCAACTCGACCCACAAAGACATCCAGGTCAACTTCCAGCTCGAGCCGTGGGATACGATCGCGCAGAAGCTCCCGACTGCGATTGCGTCGGGATCCGGTCCTGACATCGCGACCCCCGACTACAACGTTGCGACGATCCAGCAGTACGTCGCAAACGGGCTGGTGCTGCCACTCACCTCGGTGGTCGGCAACAAGGCGGGCGAAGTGCCGGCGAGCGTCATCCCGAAGTCGGTACTGGATTCGATGACGATCCACGGCCAGATTTACGCACTGCCCGCGAGCTTCACCACCCTGATGCTGTACTACAACGTCAAGTTGCTCGCGGCCGCAGGGCTGCAGCCGCCGAAGACCATGACCGAACTGCAGGATGACGCGGTCAAGCTGACAGGCAACGGAAACTTCGGTATCGCGCTGGCCGACAACAACACCATCGCGCAATGGCCGGTGCTGATCTGGGCTGACGGTGGCGACATCGTCAACGCGAAAGGATGCTCCGCGCTCGGTGACAGCAAGACCATCGCCTCGGTGACAACGTGGGCAGACCTGGTGCGCACCAAGGGCATCACGCAGGTGGGCCTCGCCGGGCAGGATGCGGACAACCTCTTCGCGGCAGGCAAGGCGGCCTTCGAGATCAACGGGCCGAACGCTGCGGGGGAGTACACGCCGGCGGGTATCGACTTCAAGGTCGTCCCCGTTCCGACCGGTGCGAGCGGCAAGCCGGTGACCCTGGCGAGCACCGTGCCAACGATTATCTCGGCGAAGACCAAGTACCCCAAGCAGGCGCAGGAATTCCTCGCCTGGTGGATGGGAAAGACGGCGCAGGAGATCATCTCGGTCGGTGCAGCCGACGGGCCCGCCCGCACGGACATGGGCAGCGACCCTGCGTTGAAAGCTAACCCGCTGGTGCAGTCGTTCTCGTCGCAGGTGCCGAACTCGAGGCTCTACCTGCCGACCGTAAAGGAGTTCAACTACATCAACGCGAACATCTTCCAGCCGGCGATCCAGCAGGCCGAGCGCAGCGGCGGAACAGCCACCGTGCTCAAGGCGGCAAGCGCGCAGCTCAACACGCTGCTCGGCTGCCAGTAACCGACACCCGTCCCCACAACGCTGCCGGCCCCACGAAAGTGCGGGCCGGCAGCAGGCAGGCTCCACATCGTGACACAACTCGCTTCAGCAGTTGATCGCCACCTTCGGCATCGGCGCTGGCAAAACCCGAGGGCCGGGATAATCTTCCTGCTCCCGTCGGCCATCATCCTGATCGTCTTCGTCGCCTACCCGATCGTGCAGTCGGCGTGGATGAGCCTCCACAACTGGTCTTACCTCCAGTCGACGCAACCATTCATCGGATTCCAGAACTACGTCGACCTCGCCAGCGACCCGCGATTCTGGAACGCCCTCGGAAACACGGTCATCTTCAGTGCGGTCACTGTGCCGCTCCAGATCGTGATCGGGATGCTCCTGGCACTCAAATTCTCGAGGTCGGGATTCTTTCGCCGGTTCTTCCAATCCATCTACTTCTTCCCGGTAATCAGTGCCTTCGCGACCATGGCGATCGTCTGGAAGTTCCTGCTGTCTCCCGACATCGGGCCGTTCGCGGCATGGGAGCGCGCGCTCGGAATACCGACCGTGAACATCCTGCAATCCACCGCCCTGGCGCTGCCCGCAGTAATCGTGGTCGGCCTCTGGAAGAACATCGGCTTCACCATGGTCATCATCATCGCCGCCCTGCAGGAGGTGCCGGAAAGCCTCAACGAGGCTGCAGCGCTGGACGGCGCGGGCACCTGGGGCCGCTTTCGCAACGTCACGCTTCCGGCGATCCGGCAGCCGTTACTCTTCGCGACCATCCTCGCCGTCATCGCTTCCCTCCAGGTCTTCGACCAGGTGTATGTGATGACGGGAGGCGGGCCCCTCTTCCACACCGAAACCCTGGTCACGTACATGTACGAGCTCGGATTCCAGCAGTATCGCTCCGGCTACGCCGCGGCAGTCGCGTGGGTGCTGTTCATCCTGATCATGCTCGTCTCCGTCGTCCAGCTCAGAATCTTCAGGTACCGCGATGTCGACTAGATCTGTACCCGTCTACCTGAGGCAGAAGCGCACCCCGCTGCGGCTCACGCTCACAATTCTCGGCTGGGCACTCATCTGCCTCGTTGCGCTGTTCGTCGTCTTCCCATTCGTCTGGATGATCCTGACCTCGTTCAAAACCGAGAAGGACGTCTTCGCGCTGCCCGCGCAACTCTGGCCCGCGCACTGGAGCTTTGCCGCGTATTCCGAAATCTGGCAGGAACTGCCGTTCGCACGGTTATTCCTCAACTCGGTCATCTTCGCTGGCGGCGTCACCGTGATCTCGGTGGTCTTCGACTCGCTGGCCGCCTACGCGCTGGCGCGCCTCGACTTTCCGGGCAAAAACATCGCGTTCTACCTGGTGATCGCCACGCTGATGGTGCCCTACCAGATCACGCTCATCCCCCTGTTCCAGGAACTCTTCGACTTCCACTGGCTCGACAGCTACCAGGGGCTCATCGTGCCCCGCGCGACCAGCGCCTTCGGGATCTTCCTGCTACGGCAATTCTTCGTATCGATCCCACGCGACCTCGACCAGGCAGCACGGATCGACGGTGCGAGCGAGTTTCGCATCTACGCGCAAATCATGATGCCGCTCGCTAAGCCCGCGCTCGCCACCCTCGCGGTCTTCCAGTTCATGAACAACTGGAACGACTTCCTCTGGCCGCTCGTCGTGACCAGCTCAACCGACATGCGCACACTCCCCGCCGGGCTGACACTCTTCGGCGGACAGTACGTCGTCGACTACGCGGTACTGATGGCCGGGGCGACCATCAGCCTGCTGCCCCTCGCGCTCGCCTTCTTCTTCGCGCAACGCTACTTCGTGCAGGGCATCGCAACGACAGGAATCAAATGAGCCCCGACCAGCCAGCACCGGATTCCGCGTTCTTCTGGGCGGTCGGGATCGAGGACACCAACATCGGTTGGCCCCTGCGGGGTTCGGGCATGCCCTTGGACGAGTACGAGTCGACAGATCATTACACCCAGTGGCGAGAAGACTTCGATCGAGTCGTCGAGGTTGGTGCAACGACCGTGAGGTACGGGCTGCCGTGGTACCGGGTCAACCCGGCTCCGGGCCAGTGGGATTGGGCATGGGCAGACGCCGTCATCCACTATGCGGTCGTCGACCTGGGCCTCGATCTCATCCTCGACCTGGTGCACTATGGGACTCCGTCGTGGCTCGAAGGCTCGTTCACAGACATCCGTTACCCGCACGCTGTCGCCGAGTATGCCGGGGAGGTTGCCGCACGCTATGCCGGCCTTGTCGACAAATTCACCCCGCTGAACGAGCCCCTGGTGACGGCATCCTTCACCGGCGCGCGGGCCATCTGGCCGCCGTACGACTCGGGGGATGCGGGGTGGGCCCGGGTAATCGTCGGAGTTTCCGCCGGCATCCAGTCAGCGATCAAGGCCATCAAGCGCGCCCAGCCGGCGGCAATCATCGCGCACGTCGAGGCGACCCACGTGTGGGAGACGAACGACCCGGCGCTGATCGCGCACCGGGATGTGCTTCGACTCCGCAACTTCCTTCCCACCGACCTGGTCCTCGGGCGGGTCACAGCCGACCATCCGCTCTACGCCTGGCTGGGCGAAATGGGTATCACCGAAGAAGTTCTCGCCGGCTTCCAGGAGCCATGCCCCCAGCCAGACCTCATCGGGGTCAACTTCTATCCCGAGCTGTCCTGCCGCGAACTGGTCATGATCAACGGGGACCCGATCGGTGTCGCGTTCAATGGCTGGGACTCCGAGCTTCGCCAGATCACCGAAGAATTCTGGGAGCGCTACGCGATCCCCGTCTTCATATCGGAAACAGCAGTCGAAGGCGAGCCGGAACACCTCTCCGACTGGATCGGAGCGGTCGCCTCCAGTGCGGCTGTCATGCGCGCCGATGGCATCGACCTGCGCGGTGCGACCTGGTGGCCGCTGTTCGACTTCGTGGACTGGAGCTGGGGATCCGGTGGCGGAGTCGTTGAGGAGTTCTACACCCGCATCGATGGCGTGATCTCACCGGTGGTGCCGCCCCCGCCATCGGCCGGAATTGCCGCCTACTTCCGGAGGATGGGGCTGTGGAGACTGCGCGAAGAAGCGGGGTCACTGTCGCGAATCCGAACCTCGGCCGCCACCACATTCGCCCTCGCAGCGAACAATCCACTGCCATCCCTTGATGACGAGAAAGCCAGCTGACTCATGCCACTCACCGCACCGGCGCCCGCCTTCACCGGAGACGGGGCCGTCCGTCTCATCCCGCACACCTACCGTGACCCCGGTGAGGGCGAACTGCTCATCTCGCCCAAAGCGAATGCCATCTGCGGCACCGACCGCGGCATGTTCCTCGGCGGCGTCGCACATATCGCCGGCCATGAAACGGCCGGGGTTGTTCTCTCGGCCGGGCCCGGCACGACCACACCGGTGGGCACCCGCGGCGTGGTCTACCTCATGGACTACTGCGGGCAGTGCCGAAGCTGCCTGCTCGGCGCCACCAACCAGTGCCTGGCAAAACGCGGAGACATGGGGATCAACGTCGACGGCGGATACGGTCCGCTCGAGGTCGTGCACGAGTCAAACTTCTTTGCCATCTCAGATGACATCCCTCTTGAGACGGCGACCATGCTGCTCGACGTGATGGGAACGAGCTCCCACGCGATCGGCCGTGCCCAACTTGTTCGTCCCGACATCGAGTCGGTCTACATCGCCGGCGCGGGCCCCATCGGCCTTGGCCTCGTCATCATGGCAAAGCTGCGCCTCGGGATGGACCTCCCGGTGTACATCAGCGACATCTCACCGTGGCGCCGCAACTTCGCCGAAAGCTTCGGGGCGATCCCCGTGGACGCTTCGGACGCCGCCTCCATGCGCACGGTCGGGCGGCCCGACATCGCATTCGACGCATCCGGTAAAGAGGTCGCCCGCCGCGCCGCCCTCGACATCCTCGCCCAGCGCGGGGCCCTCATCTGCGTGGGCCACGGCGAAGGCGTTGCGCTCAGTGTGTCCGACGACCTGATCGCGCCGGAACACGCGGTGCTCGGCAGCGAGTATTTCCGTTACGACGAGCTTGCCGGCAACCTCGACCTACTTCAGAAGCATCACGACCTCGTCGCCCGAGTGATCACCCACACGTTCCCGGTCGAGGAAATCGAGGCGGCGTTTGCCGCGTTCCTTTCCGGCGAGACGGGCAAGGTCGTCGTCACGCAGGGGGCAGTCGAGTGACCGGTCAACGCGACTTCGGGGGCGAACCACTTCGAGTAGCGGTCGTCGGCGCCGGCGGGTGGGGAGAGCAGCACGCACGAATCTTCTCGCGCCGCCCGGACACCACCCTCGTCGGCGTGGTGGGTCGCAACCGGGACAAGACGGATGCGCGCGCCGCCGCCTACCTCACAGAGGGCTTCACCGACATCGACACAATGCTCGACTCCGCAGAGCCCGACCTCGTGAGCGTGTGCCTGCCGAACGAGGAGCACTTCGAGGTGACGAGGCACCTGCTCGAACGCCGGGTCGCGATTCTGGTCGAAAAGCCTCTCGTTTTTTCCCTGGCGGAAGCCGACGAACTGCTGCGGATCGCTTCCGCACATGACGTCTTTTTCGGAATCAACTTCAATCACCGGTTCGCCGAACCCGTGCAGCGTGCCCTCGCCGCGATCAACGACGGATTTCTCGGCGACCCGGTATTCGCGACCTGGCGATTCGGCGGAGAGGCCAACCGTGGGACGTCCCCGCACGCCAACCTCATCGAAACGCAGTGCCACGGACTCGACATGCTCGAGCTGTTATTCGGCCCGATCTCGTCGGTGATGGCACAAATGACGAACAAGACCTATGGAGCATTCAGCACGATTGCGGTGGCGCTGGAGTTCGCCAACGGAGCCGTCGGAACGCTGCTCGGCAGTTACGACTCGTCCTACGCCTACCCCGATAGCCAGCTGGTCGAGCTCAACGGGACGAAAGGCCGCGCCGTCATCCACGACACCGTGCGCTCCCTGTCACTCCAATCCGTCGGAGACGAGGTGGCTCACGTCTGGCAGGCCGGATACTTCAACGACGAGGCGCGATTTTTCGCGGGCACGTTCGACCGGCACGTTGACCAGCTGATACCAGCGTTGAGGCGAGGCGATCCGCCACCGGTACCGGCGGTCGCAGGGCGGCGCGCACTGGAACTCGCCGAGGCGATCATCCGGTCGCACGAGACAGGCGGTCGCGTGGCCACGGACGGTGAGATCTGATGCCGCTGGCATCCCGGCAGGACGGCAGCTACCCGCGCCCGCAACTGGTGCGCGAGCAGTGGATGCCTCTCGATGGAGTGTGGGAGTTCGCGTACGACGACGAGGACCGCGGGCTCGCCGAACGGTGGGCCGACCGCCCCGAGACCGCGTTCCCACTCACGATCGTTGTTCCCTTCGTGCCGGAAAGCCGCGCCTCGGGCATCCGGGACACGGGCTTTCACCCCACCGTCTGGTACCGCAGGAGCATTCCCACCCCGGTGCTCGAGCCGGGCAAGCGGCACATCCTTCACTTCGGTGCGGTCGACCACCACGCCACCGTGTGGATCGACGGACAACTGGTCGCGACGCACGTCGGCGGCCAGGTCGCGTTCTCGGTCGACATCACCGACTCACTGCAGGCGCAACGCGACCAGCACTCGCTCGTCGTGCGAGCCCGGGACGACGTCATCGATCCCGAAGTGCCGCGCGGAAAGCAGGACTGGCAGCGTGAGCCGCACGTCATCTGGTACCACCGCTCCACAGGAATCTGGCGCTCGGTATGGCTGGAGTCTGTGGCGACCCAGCACGTCCAGACGATTGAGTGGACGACTGACTACACGGCCGCCTCCGTCTCCGCCGTGATCCTGCTGGCGCTCGCTCCGGCGGCATCCACTGCTGTCGATATCGAGCTGTCCGTCCCCGGTGAAATTCTCGCCCGCCTGACGGTCGCTCCGCAGTCCGTTCGCACATCCATCACGATCGAACTGGCCGCGCTTCGAAACGCGCAATCCCGGGAGGAATACCTCTGGAGCCCGGAGAACCCAACCCTCATCGATGCCGCGATCGTGGTTCGCGAAGGCGGCCACATCGTCGATGAGGTCGCCAGCTACCTCGGGATTCGATCGACCACGGTGGGTGCCGGCTCGTTCCGCCTGAACGGAGTGCCGTATTTCGTTCGCTCCGTGCTGGAGCAGGGTTGGTGGGATGAAAGCCATCTCACCGCACCAACGCCGGCGCACTACCGTGCCGAGGTCGAGGCGATCCTCTCCCTCGGCTTCAACGCTGCGCGGATTCACCAGAAGACGGAAGACCCCCGAATGCTCTACTGGGCCGATCGGCTGGGACTGCTCGTGTGGGGCGAGAGCGCGGCCGCGTACACCTACAGTTCGCGCGCAGCCCGACTGCTGATCAGCGAGTGGCAGGAAATAGTCGAGCAGTATCGAAATCATCCCTCGATCGTTACCTGGGTTCCGATCAACGAAAGCTGGGGCGTACAGGACGCGGCCGTGTCACCAGCCCAACGCGACTTCATCCAGGCGATCGCTTCGTTGACGCGCGCGCTCGACCCGTCGCGTCCGGTCGTCTCAAACGATGGCTGGGAGCATGTCGACAGCGACCTCCTGACGCTCCATGATTACTCGTCCGACCCGGCGCTCATCCGGGCCCGCTACGCCGGCCCAGAGGCAGTTGCCGCGGTGCTGCGAGGGGACGGCCCGCAGCTGCGTCGCCCTTCACTGACCGACTCCCAGCTGGGCCGGTTCGATGCCGGGCTCGCGCCGCTGATGATCACCGAGTTCGGCGGTATCTCGTTCGCCGCCGACGGCACCTGGGGATACTCAACGGTGTCGACCGATGCTGATTTCGCGGCAGCCATTGGTGGCCTGGTCGCGGCGGTGCTCGCGTCACCCGTCGTCGCGGGGTTTTGCTACACCCAACTGACGGACACGCTCCAGGAGTCCAACGGCCTACTGCGGTCCGACCGGTCGCCCAAGCTGCCCGTCGAGACGCTTCGCGCCATCATCGTGGGGTCGAGCGAGCGGAACCACAGCACGTGAGCCATCCCCTTCCCTGAGGGGCGTGAATCTGGTCTCTGGAAGCCCGACAGAGACCAGATTCACGCCCCTCACGGGGTTTGATCGACGCGATCCGTGAAAGCCAGGAGCGCCCGGGCCAACTCTGTTGGTGCCTCCAGCGCAACGTAATGGCCGACGCCCTCGATGATCACGGACTCCACGTCGTGGCTTGCCACCTGGCTGAGCGTGACGGCCGTGAACGGGCCGCCTGCGCCACCGACAGCGAGCACGGGCATCCGAAGCGGGCTCGTTCGTGCGAGCTCGACGAGCTCATTCCCCTCGGCGAGCATCGACCGGTACAACCCGCTCGCGCCGCGCCACCCGCCCGCTCGGGAGTACGAGCGCACGAATTCCGCGACATCGGCATCGCTGACCGCTCCCCGGACGGCCGTCATGGCGGGGAAAGCCCAACCTCCCAGGAACTCGGATTCGCGGCCAGACAGGAGCAACTCGGGGATTCCTGGGGCAGCCATCACCCCGATGTGCCAGGTTCCGGCGACCCCCAACCGGTCGACGAGTTTGTCCCATCCGAGGCCTGCGAGGCCCATCTCGATGCCTGTGACGCTGCGCACATCCTCCGGGTGAGTGGCGGCGAGGCGGAACACGGTCGACCCGGTGATGTCCTGGCCGGTGAGATGAACCGGGCCGACGCCGAGCTGGCCGATGAGCTGGTGCAGGTCTTCGGCCGCGGTTTGGCTGTTGCTGGGCGACTCGCCAATTTCCGAGTCCCCGAACCCGCGAAGGTCGACGGCAATCACCCGGTGAGTTTTCGCGAGCAGCGGGATCAGTTTGTGGAACGCCCACCAGGTCTCCGGGAATCCGTGCACCAGGAGGATGGGGGACCCGTCCACGCCGGCGGACACGTAGTGCAGTGTGGTTCCGTTCACGGCTGCCGTGTGGTGGGTTATGCCCGAAACTGCGGGGCGCGTCGTTGGATTAGCCATTAGTAGTGCTCCTTCAATTAGACAACCGTGTTGTCTAATAATAGACAATCAGGTTGTCGATGTCGAGCTCGACCTATGCTGGACGCATGTCCCGTTCAGGTGCCGACCTCGCGCTCCTGCTGCTAGCCGGCTATCGGTCCTTAGTGGAGGACGCGACGAGTGAACTCGCCGCCCGGGGATACGACGATTTCCGGCCCGCGCATGAGTTCGCGATGCGAGCAATCGCCTCCGGCGCGGACAGCGCATCGTCCCTCGGGCGCCGCCTCTCCGTCTCGAAGCAGGCTGCCGCAAAGACCATTGCCGTGCTCGTCGAGCGGGAATACGTGGAGAGCACGTCTGATCCGCACGACGCACGGCGCAAGCGACTCGTCGTCACACCTCGCGGGCGCGAGGTCATGAGCGAGGGTGAGGCGATCTTCGAGGCGCTCTACGCCCAGTGGACGCAGGCGCTCGGTGCGCCCGCGCTCGCCGACCTTGAAGCGAACCTCGCGAGAGTGGTCGGGGATCGCGTCGTCAATCCGGATTCGCCCGGATGGGTCGCCCAGGAACTCGACTAGGCATCCTTCTCCCTCCCGTGAGGGGCGTCAATCTGGTCTCTGAATTCGATCCAGAGACCAGATTGACGCCCCTCAGGAGAAGTGAGGTTCAGGGCGTCGTTAACCCGGACGGTGACGGCATCCACGCTGCCAAGGCCGTCGATCGACACCAACAGCCCGCGCTCGCGATACGCGTGCAGCAGCGGCGCGGTCTGCGCCGTAAACACATCGATTCGGCGTTCGATCGCC
>Ga0302198_10001913_pt1 | contig 22378 bp, 18 predicted proteins | sample II_Bog_N2_2_FD_193521 | JGI IMG/M metagenome (GOLD analysis project Ga0302198, IMG submission 193521) | Peat permafrost microbial communities from Stordalen Mire near Abisko, Sweden - II_Bog_N2_2 | ecosystem: Environmental > Terrestrial > Soil > Wetlands > Peat | place: Sweden: Abisko... | reverse complement strand
ATCAACCCGGCGCGCGACCTCGGTCCGCGCCTCGCTCATTGGCTGCTTCCCATTCCCGGCAAGGGCGGCTCGAACTGGCGCTATGCGCCCATTCCGATCATCGGCGACCTTGCGGGAGCCGCGCTGGCCGGGTTGCTGCTTCGTTATGCGCATTTGTGACTCGACCGGAAGAATGCAGCCGACGCTTTACTTGGACCGTCCAGGATGCAAGCCGCTATTTGATGTGTTCCGACTTCTCTCGATACTCCGCATATCGCTTGCCGTCAAACCGAAACAGGACACTGGTGAACTCCTCCGCCGTTTCTCCCGAAATCTCTATTTCCCTGTACTCATTCCAGCGATTCTTCCTTACGATCAAGTCATGCGCGTGCGCCATTAGGACCAACTCATGGCCATGATCGGTGTCGCGAAAAATCCAAAACGTGATTACGTTTGCTCCTCGAAGGTCTCCCTCCCCAAGCACGACAAGGTCATCCTGAGCGGAACCTCTGAGATGAACCTCGGACGCCGAGAACCACGACGCGGGAGGCTTGTCCGCGGGTACGTTCTCATATTTGAGAGCATTCCGGACCCCTTCATCTTGCCGCAGGATCACCATTACTTCTTCAGGAATTACGACGGGTTTTTCCACGCCAGTATCTTCGGCGCTGAATTGCGTCTGTAGGGATGAACTTGTAAGTTTGGCTTGCGCGGCTACCCGTCCATTAGACATGAGGGCAAGGAGCAGGACGATTGCAGGCCATCCGACATTCATGGTTCTCACCTTTTAAATAGAGCTGATACAAAGTATCGCGTCTTGCACGTGAAATTCAGAAATCATTCCTTTACTCCAGACACGAAGCAATCACCGCCATCGCCGTTACAGCCGCGGTCTCCGCTCTCAATATGCGCGGACCCAGCGAAACCGCGCGCCAGCCGTTGGCGTCGAACAGCGCTTCTTCTTCCGGAGCCCATCCGCCTTCCGGACCAACCGCAATCTCCAGCGCAGGCATCTCAGCTTGCGCCTGGGTTATCGCTTCATCCAGCGCATTGCGTAGCGTGGTGGTGCGCTCCTGCTCCGCCAGCACGATGCGCGAAGCGCTTGAAGCAGCGCGCACCCATGTGGACAGCGGTGCGGGATCGTGAATCAGCGGCACATCGGAGCGGCGCGACTGCTGTGCAGCTTCGTGCGCAATGCGGCGCCATCGCTCCACGCGCTTCTCTGCGGCCAGTGCCAGGTGCTTCTCCGTGCGGCGCGCAATAACCGGTGCGATCGCCGCAATGCCAAGCTCGGTGGCCTTCTCAATCGCCCATTCCATGCGATCGAATTTATACACGGATAGAACCAGCATCACAGGCAAGGCGGGATCGGCCTCGAGTTCCGCAATAAGGTTGAAGCGAATCTCGTTGGGAACCACCGCGGCCACCACCGCATGGAACACGCGGCCTCCCGCAACCACATCGGCCTCCATGCCGGGCGTGGCGCGCAGCACGCGCGACAGGTGTTCGGCGGGCGCGCCAGCGATGGTGGCTGTAGCTTCGTCCCAATGCTCGGCAATCCAGCGTCGTCGGGTCATGGCGGTTCTTTGAAACAGTCTCTCCGCTATCGAGTCTATTCTCTTTTCAACTGCAACTATGGCGGAAACACTTAGGGGGACGCTGGATGCGTCCCCCCTCGGTGTTGCCTTTTACTACTGTTGCCTTTCGGTTGGATGGTCCGCTACTTCTTCTTTGCGGCCTTCTTTGCGGCCTTCTTCGCGGGTGCCTTCTTGGCTGCTTTCTTGGTTGCCATTTGCCTATTCTCCCTTTCGATGGGTTGCATCGATTCTGCAATAAATTATTGCAGTTGAAGAATGTATAGATTCATGCTTCGCAAGTGTCAAGAGAAAACTGTAGCAAGAGTGGAAAAATGGTCAACAATTATTTTCACTTTGCATCGAAGATCGTTTTGCGGAAGCGTGTCGTGCCGTGAATCGGTTCATTGTCGGGCATCATTTCCCGCATGATGCTGCCGCACGCTCCTTCACAAACTGCGCGAGCGTTCCAACTTCGCGACGTTGGATCAAGTCATCGAGATAGGGTTCGCGGTCTTTCGGGTTCCCGTTAAGCAGCAACTCATACACACGCAACGCGCCTTCCATTCCGGCCTGATACTCGGCAAGCTTATCGTCTTTCCTATCGGGGTTCTCAATCACAAAGGCGGCCTGCCCCATGAACTGGCCGCCAAAGATCGTTGAAGCGTCCTTCTTGTCGCCCTTGGGCAGCTTGTCGAGAAGGATGCAGGCGTGAACCGTTATGTCGGGCACATCGACGAGCCACTTCAGAACCCACCCGAATTGATCCTTTGCATGTGGGCCAAGCGGTTCGGCCTGCCACTCGTGAATGTTCTCAAGCGCCAACTTCCGTTCTTCGGGTGTCGACGGTCCGCGATCCGCCGCGTATGTGGCAATAGGGGTGAGCAAAATTGCACAGCCCAACATTGCGGCGAATATAGAACGCACAAACATGGCTGGAATCCTCGCCAACAAAACTACCGCATATAAGAACACCGTGCAATGCAGCTCAGCACTCGATGATGTTTAGCGCAAGACCCGCCAGGCTGGTCTCCTTATAGCGCGATTGCATGTCCAGCCCGGTAAGGTACATGGTGCGGATCACCTGGTCGAGAGAAACCTTGTGGCTCTCCTGCTCGTTGAGTGCGAGGCGCGAGGCCTGCACGGCTTTCGCTGCGCCCATCGCGTTGCGTTCGATGCATGGAATCTGCACCAGGCCCCCGATCGGATCGCAGGTCATGCCCAGGTTATGCTCCATTGCGATCTCGGCGGCGTGCTCCACTTGACCGTTGGTGCCGCCCAGCGCGGCGGTAAGTCCACCGGCAGCCATCGAGCAAGCCACGCCCACCTCGCCCTGGCAACCCACCTCCGCGCCGCTGATCGAAGCGTTCTCCTTATATAGGATGCCGATGGCTGCCGAAGTCAAAAAGAAGCGCATCAGTCCTTCATGGTCCGCCTCGGGCATGAAGCGATGGTAATAGTGGGCCACGGCCGGTACTACACCGGCAGCTCCATTGGTGGGCGCGGTCACCACGCGGCCACCCGCGGCATTCTCTTCATTCACCGCCATCGCGTAAACCGTTATCCAATCCAGCGGCGCAAGCGGATCGCCGCGCAATCCGTCGGCCTCTTTTGCGCGCAGCCGCTCTGCCAACCCGTGCGCCCGGCGGCGAACGTTCAGGCCGCCCGGAAGAATTCCTTCCGCTCCAATGCCGCGCTCCACGCACGATTGCATCGCTTGCCAGATACGCACGATGCCTTGCCTCACTACCTCCACAGGTGCTCGTTCCTGGTCGCGCGAAACCAATGCGCATTCGTTCTCAAGCATAAGCTGGCTAATCGAGAGTTCGTTTGCGTGCGCGGTGGCCAGCAGTTCCGCCGCGTTGTGAAACGGAAACGGAATCGCCGGCTGCTGATTCTGCGCGGAAGGGTCAACGCCGTCCTCGAGAATGAAACCGCCGCCGATCGAAAAAAACGTGCGCTCGTCCAGACGCACCCCGGCCCTATCCAACGCAGTTAACCGCAGACCATTGGGATGCCGCGTGATTGATCCCGGCGGAAACATGATGGAGCGCTCGAAGAGAAGATCGCAAGCTTCATGGAACGGAATAGTCCGCTCGCAGCCCAAGTCGATCCTCTGCGCGGCTCGAATGCCCGCGACCGTGGATTCGATTGCCGCTGGATCGATGTTCGCCGGCTCGTTCCCTGAAAGACCCAGCAGCACAGCCCGGTCGGTGGCGTGACCCAGGCCGGTCAGCGCAAGCGAACCATACAGCGTTGCCTTCACCCGCGCCACTGTGTCCAGCACGCCGCGGGGCGCAAGTTCGCGCGCAAAGCGGCAAGCCGCGCGCATGGGCCCCATCGTATGCGAACTCGAAGGGCCGACACCGATTTTATACAGATCGAAGAGACTCGTGGTCACGGATGAGATTGTAGGCCAATTTCACTCGAAGTGTCCCGCCACCATTCTGCGGAGCTTCGGATGCAGTTTTACGGAAGTAGAAGCTTGGCGCTCTTCAATTCACCGTTGGACGAGGGCTGGCCGCATGGTGTGTGCGCTTGACATGATACATGGCAATGTCGGCGTCGTTGAGCAGTTTCTCGAGCGTGAAGTCCTTGCACGCGGCGCAACGCACCACGCCTATGCTCATGGAAAGCTGAATGCCGTCGGCGCATCCGCGGTTGGAACGCGCAATGCCATTTTGAAGCCGCTGGCGAAGATGGTCGTGAGTCTGCATCATGGTTCCGAAGACCACAAACTCATCTCCGCCAATGCGGGCCACTACGTCGATTTCGCGAAACGTTTCGCGAAGCACTTGCGCGGCCCTGATCAGCAGCCGGTCGCCTGCCTCGTGCCCGAATCGGTCATTGATGGATTTGAGTCCGTCCACATCGGCCATCAAAAGTTCGGCCGTCTTTCCGGAACGATGCGCCTCGCGCAACTGTTGATGAGCCATCAGCAGAAAGCCGCGGCGATTGTAGAGCCCCGTCAGCTCATCGGTGAGCGAAAGCCGGCTTATCACCTTGTTGGCCGCCTCTAACTCCGCGGTCCGCTCGTGAACGCGCTGCTCCATCTCCGCGTGGATGCGCACATTCTCCAGTGCCACAGCGGTTGTGCCGGCCAGGGCCTTCAGCAGCCTCATCTGCTCAGGCGTGGGTAGAGTCTTGGTGGCCCAATAGTTTCCTATGGCGCCCACCGGCTGTTCGCAGCGAATGGGAACCATGGCCAGGCTTTGAACAAACGTCCGGCGATAGACTTCCGCCGGAATCCGCTCATCGGCGTAAACGTCCTCAATCATCACCGTCTCGCAGTGGTCCATCGCCCAGCCGCTGATGCACTCGCTCATGGGAAATCGCGAGCCCTTCCAGAGCGGGCCGATGGCATCCTCGTCGGCGTAATAGCACTGCTCGCCTTCGCGCAGCACAAAGGTTGCGCCGTCCGAGCCGGTCAGAACCCGGGCGGCATGGCGAACAATCTCCATGACCCTCGGCAGATCGCGGGCCAGAGACAAATCCTGGACTACCTGAATCAGGTACTCCATGCCTTTGGTGTATGCACAGTAATCCGCCTGCGGATTGCATACCGCAACCGTGAGAACGTTTTCAGAAGACATCCAAGAAAAACCTCTGGGGAAGAATCTCAGGGGCCCAATAGAAGGGAAAGTTCGCGTTGAAAATAATTATACCGATGAAAATGCAACTTATTTACAGAAAAGTCACCGGAACATCACGATTGTCCAACGCTCATTCATCGGCAATTGTCGCCGTCCTTCCCTGAGAACGGATGCGGCAGGCGGCTTGCCCAGGCGTGACCGGGAACAAGGAGTCATCGTCATCCTCGGGATTTGTTTCTGTCATAGCCGCCATGTGGCTGACCGCCGTCACACCATGGCACGGCTGGCAACATCATTTCAAGAATGAGAAAGAGGGACCGGCCGGTTGGCAGAGATTTCCGGCTTACCCTGTCCAGCCGCTCGCATGGGTCCCATAGTATGCGAACTCGAAGGGCCGACACCGATTCTGTAGAGGTCGGAAAGCCTGGTCGTCATAGGTGGCTCGCCTACCTGATCGAGGTTACGCCTTCAGGGGGTGCAAGGATGATCTTGTCCCGGATGGTGTCCGGATAGACGCTGCCGAGGAGGATGAACTCCCGGGTTTTGTTGGACGTCAAGCGAAGAACAATACGGCCGCTCTCGGGAATTCCGCCCATGCCCCACTTGGGCCGATCATTCACTTCGATGGTGGAGATCGCTGCGCGGTCGATGAAGAATCCGCCACGCAGACGGGAGAGCTTTTGCATTGAGGCCAGATCGCGCATGAAATCCCGATCGTCAACCATGTTTTGGTAGGGCTGGAAGAAATTCAGATCGCGGTTGGTCACAGGCCCATGGGCCTGCCATCCATAGAGGCCTTCAGGAGCGATGAAGACAATATAGGTCCGATTCAAGATGAGCCAGAAGAACTCCATTGCGACAAAGCCATTGAGTGGCTTCTTGAGCAGCGCGGATTCCTCGGGGTCTTCATCGAGTATGTCGAGGACCGGCTGCGAGCGGATGCCGACGATCATGCCCCAGGCGAAAACCGCGATGAACCAGATCGATCCGAAGACTCCTGCGAGCTTGAGGTTAAGGGGCCAATCGATGTGGAATTTCCCGTCAAAAGCAAAGTCGATCAAGCCGCGAACAACGATGATGAACAGGCTGCCAAAGAAGATTGTCAGGGCGGTCATCGCTGCGGCCTTGAGAGAACTCCATAGATTTGAGGATCTTGCCATCGGGTTCAATTGAAGCGCAGGCGGCCTCTCTTGTCTAGCAGTTTCAGGGACGCAACTCGTTTGCAAATGCAATGGTCATCGGTCACAAACAGGGTTGTCGATCATCTGGTAAACTCCGTGCAACTTTCGATCATGCTATTCAAGGCTCTCAGCGCGGCTGTCTACGGCATCGACGCCAACCTCATCGACGTTGAGGTGGACTATAGCGGCGTAGTCATGGACAAGGACGTGTTCCACACCGTCGGCCTGCCCGACGCCGCGGTGCGCGAGAGCCGTGACCGCGTTCGCGCCGCCATTAAAAACTCCGGCTACATGATTCCGCCAACCTTTATCACCATCAACCTTGCGCCGGCGGATATGAAAAAGGAAGGCGCGGGGTTCGACCTGCCCATCGCCGTCGGCATTCTTGGCGCTTACGGGGCACTCAGAAACAACGATCTCAGCCAATTTCTCCTCGTGGGCGAACTGGGCCTCGACGGTGCCGTTCGCGGCGTGCCGGGTATGTTGCCCATCGCCATTCTGGCGCGCGAAAAGAATATACCGAATCTGATTCTTCCCACCGCCAATGCCGCCGAGGCTGCCGTGGTCGAGGGCGTCAACGTATACCCCGTCTCCACGCTGCTCGATGTGCTGGAACTGCTCAACTCCACCGTTGTGGGTGTGGTTCAGCGTGAGCCGGTGCGCGTGTCCACTGAAGCCTTGCTGGGCGAGTTGCAGCACTTCAGCGTGGACTTCAAGGATGTACGCGGGCAGCAGACCGCCAAACGCGCGCTCGAGGTGGCTGCGGCAGGCAGCCATAACATCCTCATGATCGGCCCGCCCGGCTCGGGAAAAACCATGCTGGCCAAGCGCCTGCCGTCCATCCTGGCGCCGCTCACGTTTGAAGAAGCACTCGAGACCACCAAAATTCACTCGGTAGCTGGCGTTCTGGATGCGGCCGCCGGCCTAGTCACGCAGCGGCCATTCCGTTCCCCCCATCACACCATCTCCGACGCCGGCCTCATTGGCGGCGGAATCATGCCAAGGCCCGGCGAGGTGTCGCTCGCTCATAATGGCTTGTTGTTTCTCGATGAGTTGCCCGAATTTCCCCGCAACGTACTCGAAGTGATGCGCCAGCCGCTTGAAGACCACACCGTCACCATCGCGCGTGCGTCCATGTCACTCACCTTTCCCGCTCGCTTCATGCTGGCGGCAGCCATGAATCCATGCCCCTGCGGATACTTCAACGACAAGTCGCGCGAGTGCATGTGTACGCCGCCGATGATCCAGCGTTACGTCGCAAAAATCTCCGGGCCGCTGCTCGACCGTATCGATATTCATATCGAGGTTCCGGCCGTGCAGTATAAAGAGCTGCGCGGCGGTGCGGCGGCTGAGGGCTCGGCGGAGATTCGCGGCCGTGTGATGGCCGCGCGGGAGCGGCAGCAGCAGCGGTTCCTGAAGGCCGGCGAGAAAATCTACTCCAATGCGCAAATGACCACGCGCCAGATTCGCGCCTACTGCGAACTGGGCGCCGATGCCGAGCGCCTTCTGGAACGGGCGATGCAGCAGCAGGGCCTCACCGCCAGAGCTCACGACCGCATTCTCAAGGTGGCGCGGACAATTGCCGACCTGGAAGGGGCGCAGAATCTGACAGTTTCTCACCTCGCCGAGGCCATCCAATACCGCACTCTCGACCGCAGCTATTGGGCCTGAATGGCCTGATACGCCTGCCATTCTCTTCATATGCGCCCCCCTGCTTCAGCCCAAACCCGGTCCGCTGCAGGGTAACTGGAAATGTTCCGCTTTGCCGCATTTCGGTGCGTGCGACTGGTTATTATGCCATCCAAGGCGGAGGTTGTTGCTCTATATTATTGATTGTAAAATAGTTATTCGAGTATCCCGATGGCGCTCCGCTAGCCGGTTTGCCCTTCGCAAAATCCCTGAAAAAAATGTTGACCCGCAATGCTGACCAGTATACATTGGTGAGTACCATCCATAAGGGCTGATTGTTGTGAGCAAAATTGCACAGCCCGTCTGCGCTTTCCCGCATCATATTGAGCTGAGGCTCATGTTTTGATGCCCCTCGGTGCGTTTTTCATGCCCGCCGGAAATGGGAATTCAGGCTCGTGGATTCCCAAGGCAGCAATGCATATTTCGCTGAGGGCAGAATGCCTCTTCCGTTGTATGCGAAAGTGCGGAATATTTTGAACTGGATGCAGACGTTGTGCGTCTAAAACCTGAATAGGCAAATTAGGGCAGCCTGGCATTCCGTTGGCTCCCCTGCTGCACCGGCGGCGCCAAGCAGTTCCGGCCGGGCAGGAATCACAACAAGGAGAAACTCGCAATGCGTTCCGATTTGGTTTTTGGGGCACTCTCTCATGTGTCCAATCGCTACCAGCTTTGCCAACTGGCAAGCAAGGCAACCCGCAAGCTTCACAAGCCGAACACACGGCTGCAGGATACGACCAATGAAGTCCTGGGCCGTTTTCAAACCACCAATCCTGGGTCCGTGGCGCCCGTTTCCGAGCCCGCGGTCCAGCCGGTGGAACAGCGCCGCGCGGCTTAACGGCGTGTACAGCAGGGTATAGTTGTATCAGGCAGCATTTTGGGGAGAGTTATCCCCGAAAAGGCCGCCCGTTCCCGCGTATCCACATTACCCTTGAATTCCGGAAACGCTTCAAGCGCGGCCCACGCCGCCGGTTTTCTTAATATCCATCCTGTTTTTTCCTGGAGTACTTCCCCCTCTCGGATTCCCCCACACATCCCTCCTTTTGCAGGTGAACATGACCATCGCTGAACTGAAAGAAAAGAACATTACTGAATTGAGCCGTATTGCGCGTACCCTGGAGATTCCAGGCGCCAGCGGCCTTCGCAAGCAGGATCTGATCTTCAAGATCCTTCAGGCACAAAGCGAAAAGGAAGGCCACATCTTTGCCGAGGGCGTGCTTGAGATTCTGCCCGACGGCTACGGCTTCCTGCGCTCTCCCGACTACAACTATCTGCCCGGACCGGACGACATCTACGTATCTCCGTCCCAAATACGCAAATTCGATCTCAAGACCGGTGACTCGATCAGCGGCAATGTGCGCCCGCCGCACGAGGGCGAGAAGTATTTTGCGCTGGTGAAGATCGAGGCCATCAACTTCGAGTCGCCTGAAGAGACCCGCAACAAGATTCTGTTTGACAACCTCACGCCGCTCTATCCCCAGGAACGAATCAAGATGGAGACGGTCCGCGAGGGAATCAGTGGCCGGGTCATGGACCTGCTCACACCGGTCGGCAAGGGCCAGCGCGGTCTTATTGTCGCGCCGCCCCGCACCGGCAAAACCATGCTCTTGCAGGCCATTGCCAACTCCGTTTCCACCAACCACCCCGAGGTCGTGCTCATCGTCCTGCTCATTGACGAGCGCCCCGAGGAAGTAACCGACATGCAGCGCTCGGTCAAGGGCGAAGTCATCAGTTCCACCTTCGACGAGCCGGCAGCCCGCCACGTCCAGGTGGCAGAGATGGTCATCGAGAAGGCCAAGCGCCTCGTCGAGCATAAGCGCGACGTAGTCATTCTGCTTGACTCCATCACCCGTCTCGCCCGCGCCTACAACACCATCGTGCCTCCTTCCGGCAAAGTGCTCTCCGGCGGCGTCGATTCCAACGCCCTGCAGCGGCCCAAGCGGTTCTTTGGCGCGGCTCGCAACATTGAAGAAGGCGGCTCGCTGACCATCATCTCCACGGCCCTGGTCGATACCGGCTCCCGCATGGACGAAGTCATCTTCGAGGAGTTCAAGGGCACCGGCAACATGGAAATCATCCTCGACCGCAAGCTCGTCGACAAGCGCGTCTTCCCGGCCATCGACATTCAACGCTCCGGTACCCGAAAGGAAGAACTGCTCATTCCAAAAGAGGATTTGCAGCGCGTCTGGATTCTGCGCAAGGTCCTCAACCCGCTGTCGCCGGTCGAAGCCATGGAACTGCTCATCAGCCGTCTGGAGAAGGTGCGCAATAACGCCGAGTTCCTGGCCAACATGAACCAACTGTAAGCTGAGTGGTGGCAAACAGAAAGGCCAGGGAGCGTCCTGGCCTTTCTTGCCGGCCCGCAGCGGGGTCTAGCGATGCGAAGCATGTTGAAAGCGCCAGTTGCGATGCTGATACTGGCATACGCGCTGCACTTGGTTGCGCAGAGCCAGGGGCGAGGCTACTGGCAGGCGGCAAGCAACACCGCGGCCTCCATCACCGGTGACATCTCCATCTCAGAGGCAAAGATCACGATCGACTTCAAAGGATTCCCGCTTGCACCCATCCGCAGCCTGAAGCCGGCGGAAGTTAGCGCGGTCTTCGACGCGGACGCGAACACAGCTGGCCCTGGCACGCTTTATCGGTTGAAGGTATCGGCGGAGCAGCGGTTCCTCCACAAGGCCACGTTGTGCGGAATGCAGGATACGCAATGGATGGCTGCCTACGTCGTGGGCAAATCGCTGCAGGTGGCATTCTTCTCCGGTGAAGAAGCACCCGAGTTCACATTCGACGCCATCGCGCATTCGCCAAACCTGTGTGGAACGTATTCGTACGTGCGCTGACGCTGTTGCTGTGCGGTGGGTTAGTCCGCGCCGGATCTGAACATACCCCGTTTTCCGGTGGCCCTGCACAGCTTCCCATGCATCGAAATCGCTGATAAGATGAATATGTCGTGGGGCTGTAGCTCAGCTGGGAGAGCGCCTCGTTCGCAACGAGGAGGCCAGCGGTTCGATCCCGCTCAGCTCCACCATACTATCTGACAGCCTGCGTCCCTCCATCCCCACGCGCGTTTTGCCTGCGCCGTTGCGGGTTTACCGCATCTCAATCTAACTCAACCGATCGGCTGCCCCAGGGTCCCTTGCATTTGGGGACCTGGGATTGGAATGACGAATGCTTGTTACGGCTGCCCAGTCACCATTGCCGCCGGTTTAGGCTTCGCCGCCTGCAACTTCGCCAGTGACCGCCGAAGGTGATGCTGAAATTGCCGCCAGTCCCCATTGTCTGGGCCGAGTTCCAGAACGGTAGCATTTGCCGTGCAGCCGCCGTTCTTCGTCCTCAGTGCTACCTTTTGGGTGTAATGGCCCCGTGCGCCAACCACCACGAACCATGCCCTCTGCGCAGCATCGTCCTCCAAAATGACGGCGTAATTGCCTTCGTCTCCCAGAGTGGCTTTCAAAGCCGCCCAAAGATCGTTGGACGAAACCGGATAGACGTCCACTGGTTTGGCAAACGCCGGACCGCCAAAAACCACGACAAGAAATAACGGGATAAGAAACTTGCGCATGATCGTTCTCCGGGTGGCGAGCACGTACCTAAGTCAAATCCCGGCCCTCATGGCGCTCGCAACTCGGGATTATATACCCGCATCCGGCTGAGACTCTGTGATGTTCGGAGCCGACAGGTGGGGTGGGTGGGTTCCGGTCTCTCTGTCCCAAGCAGCTTTGATTAAGCTTGCTCAGCATACGAATTCCAATCCGCGCCGCTGTCCGGTTTCGGACAAGCAAGTTCAGTTCCGGACAAGCCGAGATATCGACCACGCTCCCTCCCGTGTGCAAATCCTTTCAGAATCATTCTCTTACTGTTCCACATTGTTTGGCGTGCCGCTTGCCTCACCCATCCCGTGGCATTCCGTGCATGGAGGCGTCTATGGGAAATCTGTTGCAGGATATTCGGTTCACTTTTCGTCAGCTCAGGAGGGCGCCGAACTTCGCTATCACTGCGGTACTCACGCTGGCCCTTGGCATCGGCGCCAACACTGCCATTTTCAGCCTTGTGAACTCCTTTCTGTTCAAGCCGCTTCCGGTTAAAGATCCCCAGCAGATAGCCACTCTCACTTACCGTCAGAACCATGGACCGCTCAGCCGCACTTTCACGTTGCCCGAATTCAAAGCGATCCGCGACCAAAGCCGAAACTCGTTCGGCGACATTTTTGCGGTCACCGCGGGCCTCGATGGATTCGCCACGGAAGGAAAGCAGCCGGAGCGAATCACCACGGCCTATGTCACCGGCGACTTCTTCAGTGCGCTCGGAGTCGAACCCGCGGCCGGGCGGCTGTTCCTCCCCACTGAAGGCGAAGTTCTCGACCGCGACCCGGTTGTGGTTCTCAGTTACGATTTCTGGCGGAAGCGATTCAATGGCGATCCAACGGTGATTGGGCGGCAGGTAAAGGTCGACGGTCACACCGTTTCGGTGATCGGCGTTGCGCCCCAAAAATTCTATGGCTTGCCCTCCATCGTATTACCACCGGCAGCCTATATGCCGTTGTCGGAACTCACTGTCGAGGGCATCCCCGCGGATGTCATAAACGGCTGGAACAGTCGGAACTACCTTGTCTACGGACGGCTCCGACCCGGAGTCGCCTTTCGGCAGGCAACCGCCGAGCTGAACGTGGTTGCCGAAAACCTGATGCGACAGCGGCCGGACGATGAAAAGCAAATGGAGTTCGAAGCATATCCTGAGGCCAGATTGCGCATCGGCGGCGGTGGCAATCCGAACGCGATCATCGTAGTTTCAGCCCTGTTCCTTGGCCTTGCCGGCATGTTGCTGCTGCTGGCCTGCATGAATGTGGCGAATCTGGTCTTGGTGCGCGCCACGGTGCGTGAACGGGAAATGGCCATCCGCGCCGCGCTTGGCGCTCAGCGATTCCGACTCCTTTGGCAAATGATCACCGAGAGCGTCACGCTGGCGCTCATTGGCGGAGCCATGGGTGTGCTGCTCGGCATGTGGGCCAGCACGGCGCTCAGCCATGTCGACCTGCACTTCGATATTCCCATCTCCTTCTCGTTCGAATTCGACTGGCGAATCTTTCTCTATTCCTTTGCAATGGCCTTGCTGGCCGGCGTTGTGGTGGGAATCGTGCCTGCGTTGCGGGTCGCAAAGGCCAATGTGAACGCTGCTTTGCATGCGGGCGGCCGCGGCGTCACCAGGGGGCGGCATTGGATGCGCGATGCCCTCGTCGTCTTGCAGATCGCCGGTTCGTTGGTCCTTCTGGTTGTGGCCGGCCTCTTCGTGCGCAGCCTTGCGGCTCTTGAGACAACCGATTTCGGTTTCAAGCCGAATCACGTACTCAACATCTCCTTCGACACAAGCTTGATCGGGGTTAACGATACTCGGGCGCGCGGCCTCAGGGACACCATTCAGACACGTCTTGGTCAACTCGCGGGAGTGGAGGCGGTCAGCGTAGCAAGCGAAGTTCCAATGGGCTATTTCAGCGGAAACACCGACTCGGTCGACATCGACGGAGCTGTCGTTCCGAAAAATGCTCCCGCATCCACTTCGGGCATCAATGTCGTTTCACCCGAGTACTTCAATGTCATGGGCATCGATCTACTCCGCGGGCGCGTCTTTCAAATCGATGACGACGAGCGCGGCCGGGATGTTGCCATCATCAGTGAGAGCACGGCCAGAAAGTATTGGCCGAATCAGGACCCCATTGGCCGCGTCTTTCGCTTGGAAAGCGAGAAAGAGCGCAAGGTTGAAGTGGTGGGAGTTGCGCGAGACGTCGAAGTTTCTTCCGCTGGGGAAGGTAAGTCGCAGCCCTACATTTATCTCCCCTACGCGCAGCACTTGAAGGGCAACACGTTTATGACCTTGCAGGTCAAGGTGCAGGGCGATCCGCTTGCTTTAAAGGTAATCGTCGAAAAGTCAATCCACGAAATTGCTCCCGAACTTCCTTTGTTCCAGGTGCAAACCATGCGCCAGGCGCTCTATTCGCTCAACGGGCTCTTGCTGTTTCAGTTTGGGGCCGCGCTGGCCGCCGCAATGGGCGTTCTTGGATTAACGCTGGCGGTGATTGGACTTTATGGTGTTATCTCCTATGCGGTGAGCCAGCGAGTGCATGAGATTGGCCTGCGCATGGCGCTGGGCGCCAGCCGCGGCAGAGTCTTCGGGATGATCTATCGCCAATCGATGGGAATTGTCGCAATTGGCCTGGGAATTGGCCTGGCGCTTGCACTGCTGGTTGCCCGGGCCGTGGGCAGTCTCATCCTGGTCAGCTCATGGGACCCCGTCACCTTCGCCACCGTGGTGTCGGCCCTGATCCTGGCGGCGCTAGCCTCGTGCTATTTGCCCGCTCGCCGTGCCATGACCATGGAACCAATGTCCGCGCTCCGCGAAAGCTGATCCGATTCCCGATCGCACGAAGCCTCCGGCGCAACCGTCTTGCCGTCCAGCCGGAAGCACCGCGCGCCTTCGATGTCGGTGCGGTATGTGCGGACATGTGCCTGCTGCAACTCTTCCAGTACCTCCTGGCGGGGATGTCCGTAGCGGTTGTGCAGCCCGCAGGAGATGACGGCCCACTGTGGGGCCACTCGGGAAAGGAACTCAGAACGCGTGGAACTGACGCTGCCGTGATGACCCACTTTCAGCAAGGTGCTGGCCAGCCCGCGCCCCGGCAGCATGGCCTCGTCAACCATGGCATCTTCAACCGGCGCTTCCGCGTCGCCTTCCAGCATCACTGAGGTTTCACCGAAGGTCATGCGCATCACCAGTGAGTCGTTGTTGGTGGGCGTCGGGCCCGGTTGATAGCCCTTGAAAGGCGCCAGCACGGCGATCTGTGTGCTTCCCAGGGTGAGCGCATCGCCGGCGCGCAGCGAGCGCACCCGCACGTTCAGATCGGCGGCCTCATTCAGCAATGCGTTGTAGAGCCCGAATCGAGGGTTGTTGCCCACCCACAACTCATCGGGATGGAAGTTGCGCAGCACGGCCGGCAGCCCTCCCATGTGGTCCGAATGTGCGTGCGTCAGCGCCACAACATCCAGGTGGCGGATGCCGCGCGACCACAGGGTGGCGGACACAACCTCTTCGCCAATGTCGAATTCCTGCGGAGCCTGCCGCGGGCCTCCGCCAAAACCGCCGCCATCCACCAGCAAAGTCCTTCCCTCCGGAGTAATCAGCAGCAGGGAATCGCCCTGGCCTACGTCGATGGCTTCCATCATCAGCGCGTTGCGCGGGTGGTCGATCGGGCGCGGCGCAACGGCAGCCAGTGCCCCCAACAGCAGCGCGGCCCAGGCCGTGCGGCCCAGCCAGCGAATACCGGACTCCAGCCCGATGTGAGCCAGGGCAATCGCCACTGCAAGCAGCACAACAAATGCAGCAGACTGCCACACAAGCGGCGTTGCAATGCGGTAGTCTCCAAACGGCAGCGAATCGAATAGATGGACTAATCCCACGCCGATGTGCAGCACCAGCGCGGCCAGCATGGCCGGGACCACGGCGGCAGCGGGCCACACGGCCAGCACAACCAGAGTCACCAGTGCGGCCGGGATAAGCGCGGCAAGCAGTGGCAGGATGAAGATGTTAACCGGCAAGGCAAAAATGGTGATGCGATGGAAGTAAACCGCCATCGGCAGGGTCATGGCCAGCTCCACCACGCAGGAGACGGCAAACAGTTCGCCGAGCCGGAAGAGAAAGCGCACCGCCCTGGGGAACAGCCGCCAGGCTATGCGCGTCGCGAAACGGCCACTGGCAGCCGCCTGCAACTCTGCGGCGATCATGCGAAGCGTGACGCGGAACTGCGCCAGCGGCGGGGCCAGTTTGCCGTCGATGGCGATGAGGCGCAGGTCGCGGGTTGCCGTCAGCAAGGGGTGAATCGTGGCTTGCAACAGCGGCGCCGCCACGCCGGCGATCGCCAAAACCGCCAACAGCGTCATTTGAAAACTGGCGTCGAACAGGCTGCGGGGACTTGCCACCAGCAGGCACAGCGAGGCAAAGCCAATAGTGTTCAGCGGGCTTCGCTCCCGGTAGAAGAGCCGCCCAATCAGGTAGAGAGTGACCATCCATAAAGAGCGCTGGACAGGACTGGCAAAGCCGGTGAAGAGCGCGTAACCAAACGAGGCTACGATGGTGAGTACCGTAGCGGGAATGCGTGGAAGACGCAGCAGGCTCGCGAGCCAGAAGATGCATCCGGCCACAACGGCCAGGTGGAAACCGGAAACCACCAGCATGTGAAAAGAGCCGGTGCGCTCAAAGCCCACGCGCAATTGATGGGTCAGGTAGGTGCGGTCGCCGGTCACCATCGCGGCCAGCATGATGGCATCTTCCGGGCTCAGGCGCACGAGAGCAGGCTGCCTGTACATCGCAGCAGGCAATGCTAGCAGGCGCGCACTGGCGGCGTGTTGCCACTGGCTCAACCGGCACGCGAAATATCTGCCGGGTGTCGACCCGATCCGCTCCACCTTGTCGAACTTCACCGACGCGGTAGCGGTGATTCCCTGGTCGAGAAGGAATTCCTCGCGGCTCCAGACGCCTGGATCGCGGTAGACCTCCGGCTGCAACAGGCGAGCCGCGACTCGAATGCGGTCGCCGCAATGAAACGGCTGCGGACCGGGCTTTGTTTGCGCACCTGCGGGCCAGCGCACCGTGAGCCGCACGCCGCCAGCGATGGCAGCCTGCTCATCGGATATGTCAGTAACCACTTCGAGGGTGGACACGCGCAGGTCGATTCGTTGCGACGGAGCCTGTTCCGGTTCTGCGCTCGCCGCCTCTCCGGGATCGTTGAGATTCTGCTCGATCTCACCGCGGATCGGCCCGGCATCCACAATGGTTCCTTCCACTGTGCGGGCCAAACCGTTGGAGAGTGCGGCCAATGGCTGCGGAGCGGTTGGATGCGGCTCCATTTGCTCGCACCACACGCCCAACAGCAGCCAAAGCGTCCCCAGCGGGAGCCAGGCAATTCGCTGGGCGCGGAAGGCCGCCAGCAGGCTGAGCGCGGCGATCGGAACAAGCGCCACCATTACCAGGCTCGGGCGCAGAGTGAGAACTTCGGCAATGCAGATTCCGGCGGCAAACAGCCAGGCGGCATGGAAGAGCGGTAAGGCGTTCAAGCCGGTGGAGGCCGGACGGTCATGAGCTTGCACGGCAGTGGGTAATTCGTCTTGCATCGCGCCCATAAAACTGGAAAGTGTATATGGGCCACAAGTTTAGTGCATTTTCCAATTCGTTGTAGGTGAGCAGGCGCACTGGCGCCGCGAGGTGCAGACCGCCGTTTTACGGCTATCTCGTTCTTTACCCCCGTGCCGCCGCTTTGCGATTTTTCTCTGTAATAATTGTGGAAAGCCACAAGCCTCAACCGCCCGAGGTTTCCTACTGCGGAGAATCCACGGTGAAGTAGAAGGTGGCGCCCTTTTCAACTTCGCCTTCAGCCCACACTTCTCCACCATGCCGGCGAATAATCCGCTGCACCGTTGCCAGGCCGATCCCGGTCCCCGGAAACTCGCTCGCCGCGTGCAGCCTCTGGAATGGCTTGAACAGGCGGTCGGCCATGTGCTGGTCGAATCCTGCGCCATTGTCGCGAACATAGAACACTGTTTCCGCTCCGCGTTTCGTGCAGCCGAATTCAATTTGTGCGCCTTCGGACTTCGAGGTGAATTTCCACGCATTCCGCAGCAGGTTCTGCAGAACGATTTGCATCAAGCCCGAGTCAGCGTTGACATAGCACCCCTTTTCAACCACCGATGTGACCTTCCTCTTCGGATTGGTCTCGGCAAGCCCCTCAAGAATGGAACTCGCAATCGAACTTAGATTGAGCCGCGTCACACGCAATGGAGCGCTGGTCGACAGCGAAAGATTGAGCAGATCGTCGATCATCGATGACATGGCCACCACCGAAGCGCGAAGCTGCAATACCATGTGTTTCTCTTGGTCCGAGGTCTCTCCGCGATCCGTTTCCAAAATCAGGTAGCACACGTTGCTGATGGTTTGCAGCGGGGCTCGCATATCGTGGGCTACGGTGTAGGAGAATGCTTCGAGCTCTCGATTCGCGGCCTGCAATTGAGCGGTGCGCTCTTCCACGCGCAGTTCAAGATCCACCTTGGCCTGCTCCAGCGCGCGGTCCCGTTGCTGAATCTCGGCAAGCATTTCGTTGAAAGCATCGGTTAGCGATGCAAGTTCGTCGAAGCTCCGCTCAGAAGCGAATCGAAGGGAATAGTCGCGATAGCGCGAAACCATCCGCGCGGTTTGCGCAAGTGAAACTATGGGCTGCGCCAGGATTCGCCGGAACGATGAGCCCACCAGCAGCGCCACCCCAAGGCAGAGCACCAGAATGCCTCCCGCAATGGCGGCAAATTCAAGCGCCTGCTGCTTCATTCCCCCCAGATGCGCATGCACATACACGGTGCCAATCTGCTTGCCCTGAAATCCGATTCGCGAGCCAATCAGAATGTCCGCTCCATGGGTCCAGTGTGCGGGGCCTGGCATTTCCGGCATGGTTGGCGGCTTCAGAGGAAGCGGTCCAGTCTCCGGATATTGCGCAAATAACACGCCCGCCTGCGTGTAAATTTCCGCGTCCACAACGTCGCTGGAATAGCGAAGAGCGGACAGTGTTGCTTCCGCGGATGCCTTATCGTCAAACACAATTGCCGAGACGCTGTTGGCCCCCAGAATTCTTGCTTCCACTGAAAGACTCTCGATGGCAGCGTTGCGGAACGAAAACACATTGTAGGCCAGATACGAAATATAAACCAGAATGAGCGCGATTCCACTCACCAGGATGTTCATCCACGTGAGCTTGGCGGCAATCGACCGCTGGCGGGAAGCTGACTTCATCGCTTACCCTCCTTCCCGGCAGCCCCTTCGACAAACACAGCCACTTTGAGCAGTTCCGAGCTGAGACTAAGACCGGCCTGCTGCGCCGCGGCCAAATTCACGGCGAAGCGAACCCTGTTGTTCTGAAAAAGAAACTGGATTGCGCCGCCGTGCTCCAGAAACTCAGGCAGGGCACTAACCGTGAGCATCGGCTTCTTATTCAGCGCTGCCAGGTCCTTTGAAAGTCGAACGTCCTCAGTCTGCCCAATAAAGACGATCTGACAGCTTTCGGCAGCGGAGGCGGAAGTCAATCGCCGGGCAAGAATCTTGCGCCCCTGCAAGGTTTCATTGGCAATTAGATCGTCGAGTTTCTTGCCAAACTCGTCTTCGCCCAGCAGGCAAATCGAGAACGGCTCAGAATCCATCGCCTTCTCCTCAGGCCACTGGACGAACTTCGCAAAGTTATAGAGATAGGCCGCCTCCACATCGTGGGTAGTAAATCCGGCTGGGCTTTGTGCTTTTGAAAACCGGGGAGAAAGAAACAGAAATATCACGCAGCAGCACATCCAGGCACCGCGAGTCCGCACGTCTCGCGAACGAGAATGCCGAAGATATGCAGGATTTGACTTGCCTGAATTCATCGTTGGTTATCTTATCCACGCTATGCCGCCGTACACGCTGCGGCGTATGCCTACGGGGAGATCGTTGTCGCCTGCAAACTCATGATGGTGCGGTTGAAGCAGGTTGCGGCCGGAAACGGTGAACCGCAGAGATTTGTTCAGCAACCAGCTCGTATGGGCGTCCATCGTCTGATAACTCTCAACCAATTGTGCCGGAAGCCGGCTGACGAAACGGTAGTCGAAATCGAATTCCGCACGGTGCGGCAGGTTGACCTGCGACTGAAGCGTCGCCATGCGATGAGGGCTTGAGCCTTCGTAACTGGCCGCGGTTGCAGTGTCGTCAAAGCCGGGCCTGGGATGCGCATCCAGGCGCAGGTGCGAGAAGTTGCCTTTGAGTTCCCACCAGCCCGCCAACTTCCAGTCCGGCGCAATCTCCACACCGTCGGTATTGCCGTCGATGCCGTTCGCGAACGGAATGTTCAGCACTTCGGCGTCTGTGGGCGTAGTGATGGCGCTGTACGACTGAATGCCGTAGCTCTCCAACTTGTCGTAGTGATTTTCAAAGGCGGCAACATCGGCGTAGAGCTTGCTCGTGACAAGCTGCCGGTACCCCGCCTCAAACCCAAGCAAGTTCTCCGACTTGAAGTTTGGATCGCCCTCTATGTGAACAAGAACAGCCGGTGTGGTCTTGTAAACATCGGTGAGCTGCAAATCCCGATCGAGGCGGCCAGAGGTGCGAACGGCGCGAGAGATGGCCGCCCACAACGTCGCATGATTCACCGGATTCCACAGCAGGCGCGTACTGGGCTGAATCTCAAAGCCGGTGTAGTTGTTGTACTCGAACTTCGATCCCACCGTTAAAGTAAGGTTGGTAGGCAGCAGGCGAAACGAATCCTGCAGAAACGTGCTGTAGATATAGTCCGTCTGCCCATGCGGCTCGAAGTCTACCGTCGGCTGCGTTTGAATAACGGAACTGGGGCTGAAACGAATCCCCCCACCCCAGATCAGGTTCTGCCGCAACAACATGTTGACGTGATCGATGAAGTCGAAATCGACTGTATCCCGCGTCTCCCCAAACTCCGTCCCCTGCCGGTTGGTGTGATCGAAATAAGCGTGGGCGTGCAGGTCCGAACCGCCAGTGTAGGTATGCTGCCAGTTAACAACCACGTCCCCGCCCGAGATGGTGAACGTATCGTCTATCACCAACTGTTGCAGTGGTGCATAGCTGCCGATGCTTATCTCCTGGCCGGATGCCCCAGTGTAGGCGTCTCCCTCCACCGTGAAAGTATCCTGCTTATCGGGGCTCCAGTCCGCGCGAAAGCCCCCGTGAGCCAGGTGCCACCGATCGTAGGCGTCGTTCCCCGCATTCTGCTCGTCCTCGCGAACCATGCCTTTGGCGAAAAGTCGAAACGCCACACGATCGCCCCACCGCATGCCTTCCCTCACGCTCCCGTTGAAACGGTCTACATATCCGCTTTCGCCGGTAACAAGCGTGCCAACTGTGTCCCGCGCATTTCTGGTAACGATATTGATCACCCCGTTGACGGCATTCGCGCCCCAAATTGTGCCGCCGGGCCCGCGGATCACCTCGATCCGCTCCACATCGTCCAGCAGAACATCCTGAACATCCCAGTAAACGCCTTCAAACAAGGGCGTGTACGTGCTCCGGCCATCGATCAGCAACAGTACGTCCTTTGAAAAGGCGCTCCCGAACCCTCTAATCCCAACTGCCCATTGGTCGGCCTGTAGCTCTGCTACCTCCACGCCCGGAACCGTGCGCAGTAAGTCGGGAAGGGTAGTTGCCCCGGATCTGCGTATGTCGTCCCGAGTCAGCACATACACCGCCGCCGGCGTCTGCCATACCGTTTCAGGAACCTTGGAAACGGTAGTAACTTCCACGTTCCCAAGTTCTTCCAGAGACAGGTTTTTCAGCTGGTCTTTCGGCGGAGGAGCGGTGGCGGCGCTCAACCCTGCAGCGCCGCCAAGCCAAAGCAGCCCGCAGGCCACAACGTGACTCAGCCCTTGCGGGACAAAAGCGCGCACGCGAACCATCGATTGGCTCCGAAATCCTGAATTGGCGGGGAACACAGTATGATTCCTGCGACTTTGGATGTGGAATGGATTCAATCGGTTGCCCGGCCCTTCCACCTTTTTTATGTCTGGTCTCTGGTCAGTTCGCGCAGGGTGGAAAGCAGCTTCTCAGGGTTGCCCTTGCGAACGAAACCCTGAACCAGCGGCGCGGTATCGGCAGGAGGGTCATACATATCGGAGAGGATCACAATTGGAACCAACGGATACCTGCCCCTCACTTTTAGCGCTACCTCGTAGGCTGAAATATTCGGAGCCAGGCGGTAATCCAGCAGAACGGCATCCACATCCTCCCCGTCAGGAAATTCCAGGCCGTCGTGAGTAACCAAAGACGGCAACCCGTTGAAACCTGCCTTCTCCACAATCAACCGGTAGATCTCCAGATGCACAGGGTTATCGTCAATAATCAGGATTTTGGTGTTCGGCCTCATTTTGAAGTCCTGCCTCGGGAAGATGACCGACACTAGCACAGTTTCAAATCCTCTTACAACACATTAGTTCTGGACGGAGAACCGCTCGCTGCGAAACGTCATAAGCACACTCCAAGTGCCACAGGTGCAGTCCGCGGAGGCGACAGACCCAATACATCGGCGTCCGCTGCCTCTTAGCCCAGTAACCGAGGCACTCTTCAAGGTCGACGGTCGGAGTTGCTCACCCTCAGGCCGACCAAATCAATGGCATTTGCAGGCTGCGAAAAAACAAATATGGACGGAGACGGGGGCTTAACCCCCGCATGAAGCTAACAGAATCATCGGGGCTTCAGCCCCGGAGGGACGTCCCAGCCGAATTCACACGAGATGCCGAGTTTCTCCGCAACCTCTTCAGCCCCCGAGGGAACGTCGATTCGCAACAAC
>Ga0302198_10001911_pt1 | contig 22384 bp, 18 predicted proteins | sample II_Bog_N2_2_FD_193521 | JGI IMG/M metagenome (GOLD analysis project Ga0302198, IMG submission 193521) | Peat permafrost microbial communities from Stordalen Mire near Abisko, Sweden - II_Bog_N2_2 | ecosystem: Environmental > Terrestrial > Soil > Wetlands > Peat | place: Sweden: Abisko... | reverse complement strand
CCCGCCACGGCCTCAATATGAAGCGAAAGAACCCTCGAACGAGAAAGGCGACGGCCGCTGTGCCGAAAGAAGCAAACTTATAGTAGTTCTTTCGACTATACCACCTGGCGCATCGCGATAAGCCTTCGTGACAGCCGGTCATTCGCCATCATGCCTCGCACGTTTAAGTCTTCGATCACGATGACGCCGTGATTTTTGGCAATCTCCGTGGTCGCCTTGTGCGTGACATCCTTACGAAGGTTGCTGATGCGGGCATGCAGTCGGGCTATTTTCAGTTTGGCCCTGCGTCGATTGCTCGATCCCTTGACCTTGCGGGACAGGGAGCGAGAAACCCGACGAAGTTTCTTCAAGTTCTTTCGCAGTGCCTTCGGGCCTTCAAAGGTGCGGCCGTCGCTCAAGGTCGCCAGCGCCTTGATGCCGAGATCGACACCAACCGCCGGTCCTTGGTTCTCGGGCACGGCACGATCGGGCCTCTCGACCTGGAGACTGACGAACCAACGGTCGGCGGTGCGCGACACCACCGCCGACTTGACTTGACCGGCAAAGCGCAGCGGTTCACGCATCCGCACCCAACCGATCACCGGCAAACGAACGCGCTTGCCGTCAACAACAACCGCGTCCGCGCCTTTGACCTGGGGACCGTTGTCGGCCCTGAAGCTGTCGTGTACGCCCTTCTTCTTGAATGACGGGAACTTGGCCCGTCCCTCGAAGAAGTTCTTGAACGCCGTTCCCAGATTCTTGATTGCCTGTTGCGGGGCGTTCTTGGTGACATCGCCCATCCAGGGGAATTGTTCATCCTTGATGGCGTTCAACTGCTTGCGCAAGGCCATTTCGTTCGGCTTTCCGCCGCCTTGGTACTGATCTCGCCACTGCCCCAGCGCCCAATTCCACGCAAACCGTGCCGTGCCCGCAGCCTTGGCAAAGTGCGTTGCCTGCCGGTCGTTCGGGTCGAGAGCAATCTTGTGGGCGAGGATCACGACGGGTCTTTCTCAACAGAGCTAACGGCAGCCTTTAGGCCATCGAGTAACTTTTTGTTCTTACGGGAACGCGAGCCATACAAGCGTGCCGAGAATACGGTGATAATCTCAAGAACGTCCTTTGCCAAGTCTTCCTCAAAGGTGGCGTCCTCCCCCTTGTTGACGATAACGACTTCGACGTTTTTTGCTTCACAAATTGAAAAAACAAGTTCTGCGCCGAAGCGAAGCAATCTATCCTTATGGAGTACCACTAATCGTCCGACCTTATCGTCGAGAATCGCCCGGAGCAGAAGCCGCAACCCCCTCTTATGGTAGTTCATCCCGGAACCAAGGTCTGACACGATTTCAAACGTCCAGCCTTGGGCGGCGCAGTAAGCCTCTAACACCTGCTTTTGCCGTTCAAGATCGTCTTTTTGATCATGGCTCGATACCCGAGCATAGGCAATCGTCTTCCTGTCTGCCGGGTCGGCAGCTCGGAACATCTCTGGACGGAGCCGCGCCATGTCATATCGCCGCTGGCCGCCTGATGTCCGTTCATCCGGCTTGAGGCGCCCCTCGACTTCCCATCGGCGCAACGTCTGCACCGATACTCCAAGGGCGTCTGCCGCCTCACCGATCGTCACAAATCTGCTCATTTAGATGATCTATGAGCATGTTTAGGCAGTGTCAAGGCACTCTGTTAAAAACCCTTGGTTCGATGGCGTGGGATGCCATCTCACGGCAGCAGTCTTCACGGCGCCCCACCCCGATAGCTCAGGACCAGACAGGTGATGTCGTCGGACTGGGGGGTGTCGCCGACGAAGCCGTCGAGGGCGGTGATGATGGCGTCGAGGCGGGTGGCGGCCGGGCCGGGCGGGGTGGCGGCGACGGTTTCGGCCAGGCGCCGGTCGCCGAACATCTCGTCATGGGCGTCGAAGGCTTCGGTGATGCCGTCGCTGAACACGGTCAGGGTGTCCCCGGGGGCCAGCGTCACCTGCTTTTCCTGGTAGGGCAGATCCGGGATCACCGCGAGGCTGACGCCGCCGGTGGCCTCCAGCGGCCGGGCGGCGGTCCGGCCGGGACCCGAGAGCAGCGGCGGCAGGTGGCCGGCATTGCAGAAGGTCAGGACGCCGGTGGTGACGTCCAGTTCGCCATAAAACAGCGTGACGAACATCATCTGGTCGTTTTCGGCCTCGAGCAGGGTGTTCAGCCGGCGCAGGCTGGCGCCCGGACCGCCGCCGCCCTGACACAGGGCGCGCAGCAGGGTACGGGTGATCAGCATGAAGAACGCCGCGGGAATGCCCTTGCCCGAGACGTCGGCGACCACCAGCCCCAGCCGCCGGTCATCGAGGAAGAAGAAATCGTAAAAGTCGCCGCCGACCTCCTTGGCCGGAATCATGCGCGCGGCCAGATCGATTTCGGGCCGGTCGGGCATGGTGTGAGGCAGGATCGACAACTGCATGGTCCGGGCGATTTCCAGTTCCTGTTGCAGGCTGATCAGGCGCCGCTTGTCGTCAAGCGTCTCGCGCAGTTCCCGGACCAGACGGATCAGCTCGGCCTGTTGTTCTCCGACCAGCGAGGCCATGCGGCCGAAGGCCGGCGCCAGCAGGTCGAGATCGTCGTCGTCGGCACCCGGGGCGGCGGCGCCCGGCGACACGGCGTCGGCGGGCTTTGCCGGCGCCGCGCCGGCATCCAGGCGGCGGAGATCGTCGAGCACGGCCTGGCGGGCCTCGTCCTTCAGGGTGGCGGCCAGCGCCTCCATCTGGCGGCGGATGAACCGCTGCTGACGGTGGCGACGGCGCAGGCGCTGCCCGGACAGCCGCTCCAACTCGCGCAGGGTGCCCCTCACGAAGTCCACCGCCGCCGAAACCCGGCCGATCTCGTCGCCGCTGGTCAGCAGGTCGAGGTAGCTGCCGCTGCGCTGGCGGGCCAGTTCCTCCAGGGTCTCGGTGGCCTCCTGGAGCGGCTCGAACGCCTGCCGCAGGTAGGCGTAAAGGACGCCCAGCATCAGCAGCACCAGCAGCACCGTGCCGCCGACCCAGACCCGGTCCGAGGCCGCGCGGGTGGCCTCGGCCTGGCTGCGGTCGCGGACCACCACGATGTCGCCGATCCGGCCGCCGCCCACGTCGCTGACCGGCACGGTCTCGAGCTGGTCATAGCGGCCGTCGTACCCGATCCCGGAAACCGCCCGGCGCCCGGGGGTCAGCGCCGGCGCCACCGCCCGCCACCGGGCGTCGTCGGTGCCGAACACCAGCCGGCCGTCACGGTCCACGGCGTGGACCGGGGTCTTGAGGACCTGGGCCAGGTGCTGCAAGGCGGTCTCGAGGGGGATGGCCGCGACCAGCGCCCCCGGCACCCGGCCGTCCCGCAGCACCGGCAGCGCCGCCGTCACCAGCAGGTCGCCGCTGCCGGTCCGGCGCACGCCCCGGCCCGGCTGCCCGTCGGCCACCAGCCGGGCCAGCAGCGCGCCGCTCCACAATGGCGTCGGGTTGAGGGCGGTCGCCGAGGCGTACAGCAACTCGCCGTCGGCCCGGATCACGTCCAGCCGGGGTGGCCCGGTCTCGAAGCCGCCGCCATTGCCGGCCAGCAGGCCGCCGGCCAGCGTCGCCAGCGCCGGCAGGTCGCCCGCGGCCATGGCCCGGGCCAGCCCGGGATCCGCCAGGGCCGGGCCGAGCCACGCGGTCATGGCCTCGGTCTCGCGGTCGATGATCTGCTGCCAGACCAGCTCGTCGCCGGCCAGTTCGACCTCGTGCAACCGGCCCTGGTTGGTGGCCTGGCGCACCACCGCCGCGGTCACGAGCAGGGAGGCGAGGCTGGCGAAGGCGAGACTCGCGAACAGGATGATCCGGCTGCGGAGCAGCATCCGCGGCTGCCCGGCCGCCGCCGGCCGGGGCATGGTCAGCGCCGCGGCCAGGCTGGCTGCGCCCAGGACCAGGGCGAGGCCGATGGGCGCCCCCAGCGCCGTCGCGAGCCCGGCGGCAACACTGCCGCCGGCGGTGCGAAACGCCAGCCGGGCCAGCGGTGCCGGGTCGCCTGCGGCGCCAAGGGTGGCGTGGGCCGTGACCAGACCCAGGCCAAGGCCGGACAGGGCAAGGCCGGCGGCCGGCGGCATGGCCATGTCGCCGGCAAAGGTCGCCAGCGCCGCCGCCGCCGAGACCCCAAGGCCGGCGGCCACCAGCCGCCGGCGGGACGACGGCCGGTATGCCGCCGGCGCCAGCACCGCAACCGGGATCGCCGCCGCCGCCAGGGCGGTCAGAACCGCCATCGGCCCGGCCGCGGCAATCGGCGGGGCCGCCGCGAACAGGCTGGCGGCGGCGGCGGCGGTCAGGGTGAACAGGAACGGGTGGAGATCCGAAGGCCGGAGGCCCGATTGCCGCCGGGGCGGCCGGGTCAGGCTGGGGCCGAGGCTGGCCGCCACCCGCTCCCGGACGGCGGCCACCTGGCCGGCGATCCCGGCATCGAACACCGCTTCGCACACCTCCTGGGCGTGGCTGTGGAAGCGCCGGGTCAGGTCGTGCAGACCGCTGACCACCCCGTTGACGTGGGCCAGCGCCCGCCCGATCTGATCGTGGCCGCGCCGACCGGCCAGCACTCCGAAATCGCCGGCCGCCGCGGTTTCCAGGGTGCGCAGGAAATCGGCCAGCGGGTCGAGCAGGCTGGCCTGAACCGTCCAGGTCAGCAGTTCGACCACCAGCAGCAGCAGCGCAAGGGTGCCGAGCAGCAGCGGCGTCACCGCGCCGAAGCGGCCTTCGCCGTCGGCGCCGGCATAGGCCACCGCCACCTCGACCCGGCCGGCGTCGCTCCCGGTTCCGGTCCCGGTTCCGCCCGAATGAAGCGGCAAGGTCGTGACCGACAGGCGATCGGCGCCGCCGGGGCCGGCCTGGAACAGGGGATGGCCGTTGCCGTCGATCACCGCCAGGTGGCGCAGTTCGGGGTTGTCGCCACACAGGCCCTCCAGATAGGCGGTGACGCCGGGAATCCCCTCGAGGGGGATGCCGTAGGCCATCGCCCGGTCCAGGTCGCGCTGGAGGGTTCCCGCCACCGCCCGGGCCTTGGCCCCCAGTTCCCGGCTCAGTTCGTCCAGGGCGGCGTCCTGACCCAGCCAGTTCACCCCGCCCACGATGGCGAGGCCACCGAGCAGGACCAGCGCCACCAGGGCCAGCCAGACCCGGCGGGCGGCCTCGGGCAGGGGAAGCGGGGCCGGGGCGGGCGGAGAGGGCGGGGCCGGTGGCGGGAACGTCATGGTCGGTCTCATGCCAGTTCGTCGAGCCGGCTGACTTCGGCGTCAGCCCGGGACAGCAGGTCATGGCGGGCGCGCACCGCCGCCGCGAAGTCGCCGACGGCGCCGCGGCCCGCCGCTTCGGGCGCCGTGGTCAGGGTTTCGGCCAGCCGCTGGAGCCCGGCGGCGGTGGCGGCCAGCCGGCCCTCGAGGCCGCGGGCGATCCGGTCGGCCAGCACCGCCGCCACCGCCCCGACCGCGCCATAGACCGCCAGCGCCAGTTCCAGCAGGCGCAGGCCGAACGCCGTCGCCTGCCGGGCCAGGGCTTCGCGGTCGACCTCCACCGCGACGCCGCCGGCCCGGGTCCCGAAGCCGGTGGCCAGCGGCAGGCTCAGGGTGAGGGCCGGGCCAAGTTCATGCCGGACCGGGACCGACGGGTCGGCAACCGCCGGCAGCGCCGCCGCCGGCAGGCGCTCGCCGACCTCGGCCGGGCGGCTGGAGAACACGATGCGGCCGGTGTCGTCGAACACCGCCACCGCCCGGATCGCGCTCGGCCGGGCGTCGGTGGCCTCCCGGTCGGAGGCGTCCCGGTCGTTCAGGGCGCGCCCGAGCAGCGCGGCCATGCCCGGCAGTTCCTCCAGTTCCAGCCCCAGCCCGAGATACGCCTCGAGGGTGGCCTGAAGCTGGCGCAGGACGAAGCCGGCCTCCGACACCGCGGCGGCGCCCAGTTCGTCCTCGACCTGATGATAGACCAGGGCACAGGCCCCGGCCGCGGCGATCAGCAGCGCCGCCAGCACGCCCGTCACCAGCTTGAGGCGAATCCCGATGGTCATGGACGTGGCTCCCTGGAGCGTGGTGCCTCGGGGCCGGACGCCTCGGGGCCGGACGCCTCGGGATCGGGCGTCAGGATGGGGGGCGCGAACATCAGGCAGGGCTGTCCGGCCGGGTCCCGGCCCCTGGCCCAGCCCCACCGGCCGCAGGCCAGGAACGCGCGCTGACGGTCGAGGTCCCACAAAGCGCAAGGCAGGGCGGCGGCGGCCTCGAAGCGCGCCGTCACCCCAAGCTCGCGATGAACCAGATAGCGGGTCAGGCCGCCGCCGGTCACCACCAGCCGTTTGACGTGCAGGCCGCACGCCACCAGATTGCCCCAGCTTGGGTGGTTGCGCGGCGAGACCGTGGTCAGAAAGTGGCGCCGGCCCAGGCCGGCGCCGATTTCCAGGCGCCGGCGGACCAGCCACGGGTGCAGCCGGAGGCCGCGGCAGGCCGGCGCCACCATCGCCGAGGTGACATGGGCGACCCGCGCCAGCTCGGAGGCGGGCAGCGGCAGGTCGGCGCCGCGGTTGACCTCGCCCGGCCCGGGCAGGCCAAGGGCGCCGTAGGCGACCAGCACGTCTTCGGCAAAGACCCCGATCACCAGCCCCCGATCGCCAAGATGGTCGGCCACCATGTCTCCGGTTTCGCCTTCGACCCGGTAGTGGTCGGGGTCCGCGAGGGTGGCGAGGACCTGCCGGCGCAAGGCCCTGAGGGCTCCGGCGTCCGCGGGGCCGAGCCGGCGGACGGTCAGGCCGGGAAAATGCGGCGGCAGGGGCTCCGGCCGGTCATCAATCATGAATCACTTTGATCGTGAATGACTTCGGCAAGGTTGAGCAGACCGATGGGCGGAAAGAAGTCCAGGTCACGCGCGGTGGTCATATTGATCAGGATCGAGAACCGCTGCAAGGTCTCGACCGGAATATCGCCGGGTTTCCTGCCGTCGACCAGAATCTGGGCGGCCTTGAAAGCGGTGAAGCGGCCGATGGCAAAGGCGCTGCTGGTCAGCCCGAACAGCCCGCCATTCTTGCGGACGATGGTTTCCGTCACCGAAAAGGTCGGCAGCCGGACCGAGAGGGCGGTTTCGGCGACCATCTGGCGGTTGAGGCCGGCCACGAAGGTATCGGGACCGATATAGAGCATCTCGGCGCCCCGCCCTGCCAGATTGCGGATCAGCCCGGGAATCGTCGCGGCCACCGGCTGTCCGGCGGGGTCGAGCCCGACCGGGGCCTCCAGCAGGGTCACGGCATGCCGGGGCGCCTCCCGGCGCAGGTCCTCGACCACCAGCACCGAATTGTGTTCGGCCGGATTGTACAGCACGCCGAGCCGGGTGATGGTCCGGTAGGCCAGCAGGGTTTTGAACTGCACCGGGACCGGCGCGATGTGGATGGTGCCGGTGACGTTGCGCCCCGGGTGGTCCAGGGCCGGCACGATCCGGGCGTCCACCGGCGAGGCCACGAAGGTAAAGACCACCGGAATGTCGGTGATGCCGCCGGTCCCGTCCGGGGCGTCCCAGGGGCCGGCGATGCCCAGGGTCTGGGGTGTGCCGTAGGTGTAGATCAGGTCCGGCCGCACCGCGCGGATGTCGGCGCGAATCTCCGGCATCTGGCGGGAATCGCCCTGGGGATTGCGGATGGTATAGCGGGTCGGGATGTTCCGCCGGCGCAGGTGGTCCTTGAAGCCGGCCTCGTTGTCACCCTCGCCGCGGCCCAGCACCATGTAGATGTGGAACGGCCGGTCGGTCAGGGCCGCCGCCGCGGCGGCGGGCGCCACGCTTCCGGCGAGTCCGGCGGCACCGGCCAGTCCGAGCAGACGGCGGCGGCTGAGGGTGGTCATGGCGGGGTGCTCCGGCATCGCACCGGGTGACCCGGCAACGTCAAGGGGTCCAAGGGCCGTCGGCCTTTGGTGGGATCCAGGGGCAAAGCCCCCGGTCGGGGGAAACGGGGGCACCGCCCCCTTGGCATCAACCATCAAGGCTCATCGTTATCAGCCGGAGTGTCCGGCCGGTCTGGAACGGAAACTGAGCAGGAAGACCAGGGCCGAGACTCCGCAGAACAGACCGATGGCGATGATCGCCTCCCGGTAGGAGAAGGTGATGGCCAGGGTCACCGCGATCAAGGGGCCGGCGGCGGCGCCGATGCGCTCGATCAGCCGGAACACCCCCAGCGCCGGGGCTTCGTCGGCGCGGTTGCCGCCCAGGGTCGCGATCAGGGAGACCAGCGCCAGTTGCGGCGCCCCGATCAGCGCCTGGAACACCCCGAACAGGGCGATGGCGATGGCCGAGGCCCACAGGCTGTCCGAAAGCAGCAGCGGCAGCACCGCGAGGATGGTGGCAAAGCCGCCCAGCGCCACCAGTTCCCGGCCGGCGGCAAGGCGGTCGGCCAGCCAGGCGGCAAGGGGCGAAATCAGGATGAAGGCCAGGAAATAGAGCATCTGAATCCGGCCGATATCGGCCTTGGAGGCGCCCAGCGTGCCCAGGAACAGCGGCAGCAGGTAAAACAGCAGGGCGGTGGCGGCGATCTTGGTGGGAATCGCGCTGAACAGCGCCAGCGCCAGGAAACGCGGGTTGCGGCAGAGCCGGATCAGGACCCGCCAGCTCATGGTCGGCGGCGGCGCGCCGGCGGCGGAGATCCCGGCCGCCGCCGCTGCCGCTCCGGCCGCTGCCGCTCCGGCCGCTCCGGTCCTGGCCGCGGAGTCTGCCGGCAGGGCCAGCGCCACCACCAGCGCCGCGGTCAGGGCAAGACCGGCGCCGACCAGGAAGGTCGGGCGGAAGCCGATCTGGTCGGCGATCACGCCGCCGATCAGCGGACCGCAGACTCCGGCCGCGAGCAGGCCGCCGATCACCATCGCCATCCCCGAGGCGCGCGTCCCGGGGCTGGTGTGGTCGATCACCGCGCCCTGGGCCGAAATCAGCACCAGACCGTAGCCGAGGGCGGTGATGGTGCGCCACAGCAGCAGGTCATAGAGGGTGGCGGTCAGGGCAGTCAGGGCGAGGCCGCAGGCGGCCAGCCCGGCCCCGATCATGATCGCCCGGCGGCGGCCGACCCGGTCGGACCACAGCGCCCCCAGCGGCTGGGACAGCGCCCAGACCAGCATGAACACGGTGATCGGCAGGCTGACCACCAGATCCGGCGACAGCCAGGGCACGCCGTCGGCAAAGCTGCGGGCAAAGGACGGAAAGAACGGCCGCGACACCTCTTCGGAGAGGCAGAACAGGAACAGCGGCAGCCGGACCAGAGTCAGGTCGACGGGGGTCGGGGCGACGGGGTTCGGGTCCGCGGGGTTCGGGTCCGCGGGCGGACCGGCCCCGCTCCCCGCCGCGCCGGCGGCCGGTCCGAGGACGGTGGCGACGGCGGACCCGGTTGCCGAGGCGGCCCGGGAGGCCACCACCAGCACCAGCTCGAAGGCAATCAGCACCGAGGCCAGCAGCACCGAGCCGATGTCGAGGATCAGGTCGTGGGAGACCCGGGCGACCACGCTGCGCTCGACGCCGATCTCGAGGCGGCCCTGGACCTCGTCGCCGTCCGAGACCGGCAGTTGGGTGACCAGATGATCGGGACGCCGGTCGGTGGGCGGTCCGGCCAGATCGACGGGCGCGCCCACCCCGGCCGCGGCCAGCCGGCGGCCCGAACGGTCGGCCAGCGCCAGATAGGCGATGTCGGGATTGCCCTTGAGGGTGGTCTCGAACAGGGCATCGACCCCGGGCAGCCGGTCGATGGGGATGCGGTAGTGCAACGCCCGCTCGAGTTCTCCGGTCAGGGTCCGGCCCAGCGCCGCGGCCTTGAGCGTCACCTCGGGCAGGATCACCGGCTCGAAGGCGGCCAGCGCCTGCCAGGCGGTCAGCGCCGAGGCCAGGAGCAGCACCGCCAGGGTGACGCCGGCCAGCCGGAGCCCCAGCGGCCGGACCAGCGCCGCCGAGGGACCGGCGCCGGCCACCATCAGCCGGATGGTGAGGATGGCGGCCGCCAGCGCCGCCAGCGCCGCACCCAGGATCAGGGCCAGCCAGACCGGGATCAGGCCGGTGATGACCGTCCGCAATTCCTGGGCGAGGCCGGCGCTGGCGTAGCCCAGGGCGACGCCGCCCACCACCTCGCCATAGGGACCGTGCAGCACCGTGCCGACCAGGGTGCGGTCGTCGACGGCGGCGGTCCACGGCCCGCCGCCGGCATTCCGTTCCGCCATCCGCCAGGCCGTCCGCCACGGTCCGGGGGCCGGGGTGCCCACGGCCTCCCGGGGCATGGAGAACAGAATCCGGCCGCCGTCATCGAAAATCGCCAGCGTCACCACCCGGGCGTCGCCGGCCGCCTGCCGTTCGACCAGCGCCTGAAGGTCGGCCAGATCGGCCAGCGGCAGCCCCAGGGTCAGGCCCAGTTCGGCCTCATCCGTCACCGTTCCGGTCATGACCTCCATGCGGGAGGTCACCGCCTGGCCCAGCAGGCCGGCGAATTTGAAGCCACTCAACACACCGGCCAGGCCCACCGCCAGAGCGACGGCAAGGGCTATCACCAGACCGCCGCGAACGGCCAAAGCGGATCGTCGGGACAAGAGAGATCAAGGTCCTTCGGTATTAAAGCATGACAAAAACCCCGGAGACCTGGGGCCTGATTCCACCCTCGCTATCACAAAGCGAGGTTCGCGCGCAACCACATCGCCGCTCCCGTCACCCCGGAGCGGCCGCATCTGTCATTTTTTTGTGCCCGGGTCTTCTGCGGATCGGCCAATACAGTGGCGCGGCCAGCGGCATCCTGGCCAACACTTGCCGACCGGGCCGGCCCTGGTTCCCCGGGAGCGCCGCCGGAATTTCATCGGCCTCCGGTGACGGCAGGTGACTGGGGGGCTGCATTTTTTTATCCTGTGGCTGTCGATAACCCTGTTGGTGAGACCGGTCCGATGAAAGATCGCCGTCAGGCGCCGCCCCCGACCCGATACGGCGTCGCCAACGTCCAAAAGACGATGACGGGAGCGAACGTCACAGCGCGCACCCAGCCGCCACCGCCGACCCGGTTCGGCCCGCAGCCGGCACAGGCGAAAAACACCCCGACGCCGGGGATCGCCGCGGGGCCGGACTTCGGCCGGGCACGGCTCCAGCCGCCCCCGACCCGCTTCGGCGCGCAGCCCGCCCAGCCCAAAAGCGTTACGCCGGCGTCCGGCCGTCGGTTCGCGCCACCATCGGGAAGCGTTATTCAGGCGATGGAAAATTTATCCGGAATTCTCAACAGAACGGGTGGTGGCATCAAGATTATGCCGCCGGAAACCAAAGATAATCCAAAAACCTGGATTCCTGTCTTAAATGAAAATGATGCCTTTAAATTTGGACTTATAACCGACAGTGTCGTTAATTATCGGATAGAAGGCGACAAAGCAATTATTATTACGGGGGGATTGGTAGAGATAAAAAATACCTCCACCAACGATAAAATAGAAGAAGAAAAAAAGAAATTTAAAGGCCTTTATGAAGCGAAAATATCGTCATGCATATCGATTAGTATACTTCCAGATGCTAAAAAGCACTATGAGGAGGCGTCTGGGGAGTTGCCCAACAATGATGAGCAGTTGATACTATACGTCATAGATCGGCTGACGAAGCAAAATTTCGATCTCAGCGAAGGAAAGTATTTTGGAACCATACAAGTGAAAATGCCCATTGACGATATGATAAAATGGTCGGTCATTGGCAGTTATAAAAAATCTTCGGCTTCCATGACCATATTCCATTACGGCCCGGGGGGATGAGCGGGTGACGGTGAGCGCGCCGTAAAAAGAGCCTGCTTGAGAGGCCGCTTTGGACCGCTGCGCTGCGCCTGGCTCATCAATGCGGCCCGATTTCCGACGGATGACGGCTTCGGGGGCCTTGCGATGAAAGGCCGGCGGCGGATCGGGGTGGTGGCAGGCCCGGCCCGCCCGGTCAATTTCAAGGTTCCATCACAGCCAAGGTTCCGTCAAGGGGCGGGTGGAACCGGCGACGGCTCCGGGGACAAGGTCCCCTGTCACGTCAACCATTGATCAAAAGCTCCCGATCGACAATACTCCCGGCCGATGCCGCCGGCCGGTCCGGCCCGGCGGGCGTTGCCCCGGAGAGACCCATGCGTGTGAAATCGACGGTGTTGGCTGGTCTGGTGGCCGGCGCCCTGGTGTTGTTCCTGGCCGATCCGTCCGCAGCCGTGGCCGATACCGCCGCCGGAGCCTGGCTGGCCGATGCCAAAAGCGGCTGCAAGGTCTGGGACGGGGTGCCGGAGCCGGGGGAATCCGTGTCCTGGGACGGTCCCTGCAAGGACGGCGTGACCGACGGTTCGGGGACCCTGCTGTGGTTCAAGGACGGCGTGTCCACCGGCAGCTATGTCGGCGAGCGGGTGGCGGGCAAGGCCGAGGGCCATGGCGTCTATACCTGGTCCAGCGGCGACCGCTACGACGGCAATTGGAAGGACGATGTTCCCGACGGCAAGGGGACCTATACCTGGAAGAACGGCAGCGGCTATCAGGGCGAGTGGCGCAGCGGCAAGAAGCAGGGCCGGGCCTTTTACATCTGGCCCAGCGGCGACCACTTCGAGGGTCTTTATCAGGACGACAAGCCGGTTTCGGGGGTCTATGTCAAGGCCGACGGCTCCCGTTATGCCGCGGTGATCAGCGGAGATGCCATCGGCCCCGGCGACCGCCGTTACACCACCGATGAAAGCCTGGCGGTGCGCCGGGTCGGGACCAGGGTCTGCCGCCCCGGCTCGTCGCTGCTGGGTCTGATCGATACCAAGATGGTCGGTTTCGTCGAGGCGGTGGGCGACAGCCGCATCCAGATTCGCATCGCGGACCCCGGCTCCCTGATCGGCCAGAACTATGACGGCGTTCCGATCAACCAGAACAGCATTATCTGGGACGACCCGGACCACTGGGGGCCGTGCTGACCCGATTCTGTAGCAGGGGACCCGTAGCCGGAGACTTTTTCATGCGCTTCGCCATCATCGCCACGGTGCTGATCGCGCTCGCCTGGACCGCGGCAGCCGGCGCCCAGCAAGTTATCAATGGTTGTGAAATCAAGTCGACCACCACCTGTACCGGGGTCAATCTGCAAGGCGCCTGGCTCAAGGGCGCCGACCTCGACGGGGCGGTGCTGAGCGGCGCCGATCTCAGCGGCACCAGTCTGGCCGGTGCCCTGCTGACCGCAGCGGACCTGAGCAAAGCCTACATGGTCGGCGCCAATCTGAGCGGCGCGTCCCTGCGCAGCGCCAATCTGGCCGGTGCCGACCTGCGCGAAACCAACCTGAGCGAGGCCAATCTGAGCGGCGCCAATCTGAGCGGCGCCCGACTGACCGGCGCCACCATCGCCGACGCGATCTGGACCGATGGCCGGAAATGCGCTCCCAAATCGGTCGGCGATTGCCAATAGCCGGAACCACTGCGGCCGGCGGTCTCTGAACCGCCCCGCCTGACCGCCATTCGGCGCCGGAGCTTTGCCCCGAAGCCAAAGGCGTCAGGATAAAGCTGTTCGCTTGATTTTGCAGGGTCCTGCCCGGCACCCGCAAGGAGGCTCGCCTCCTTGACCTCGAAATGTCACGGGTTCAAAGGGCCGACCGGCCCTTTGCGGGTGTGGGCAGAGCCCACTTTCTTTGGACCCGCCAGCCTCAGTCGACCGGCTCGTCGGCGGCATAGGCGCGCAACGCCGGCTGCCCCAGCAGCGCCCACAGGTCGAACGGCGACCGCCCGCCACCCGGACGCTTGGCCGCCAGATTTTCCGGGGTAAACAGCGTGCCTGCCGGAATGGCGCAGGCCGCCACCAGACTCTTGCGCGCCACCCGGCGGGTATCGACCTCGCCCGGTTGCAGGCTCTTCTGCGGGCTGCCCAGGGCCAGCCCGGTGGCATGGATTGCCGCCACCATGGCCTTGAGTTCCGCCGGCTCCAGGGACGCCCGGTGGTCGGGACCGGGCAGGGTGCGGTCCAGGGTATAGTGCTTCTCGATCACCCGCGCCCCCAGCGCCGCCGCCGCCACCGGCACCGTGATGCCCTGGGTGTGGTCGGAATAGCCCACCGGCAGGCCGAAGGCCTGGCTCAGGGTGGCCATGGCGCGCAGATTGACCTCGTGGAGCGGCGCCGGGTACTCGCTGGTACAGTGGAGCAGCGTCACCTGCCCGGCCAGCCGCGCCCGGCCCTCCGGGCTCGAGGCGGTTTCGGCGAAGGCTTCGGCGAAGGCGGCCCGGCCCGGGGTGCGGTCGGGTGCGCGCAGGCCGAAGGCGATCACGCCCAGCGCCTCCTCGATGTCGCCGAGGGTGGCCATGCCGGTGGAAACGATCAGCGGCAGCCCCGACCGGGCCGCCTGCAACAGCAGCGGCGCGTTGGTGATCTCGCCCGAGGGAATCTTGAGCCGCCGGACCGGCAGTTCGCGCACCAGCAGATCAAGACTCTCGGGATCGAAGGGCGTCGACAGGAACTCGATGCCGCAGGCCGCGCAGTGCCCGGCCAGCCGGTGAAAGGCCGCGGCATCCAGTTCCAGCCGGCGCACCATGTCGTACTGGCTTTCCCCGGCGCCGCAATTGTCCCGCTGGTACCGGGCCTTGGGGGCGTGGCGGGTCATCACCAGATCGGTCCTGAAGGTCTGAAACTTGACCACATCGGCGCCGGCCTCGACCGCGGCATCGATCAGCCGCAAGGCCATCTCCACCGAGCCGTTATGGTTGACGCCGGCTTCGGCGATGATCAGGACCCGGTCGGTGGCGGACATGGTTTGGGGACCTCTCTGGTTAGTCGGGGGGCGCCCCCCACAGGTGCCGGGATAGTGCTGTCGCGCTGATTTCGCAGGGCTCTCGCCCCGCACCCGCGAAGGAGGCTCGCCTCCCTGACCTCATTCACGTCACGGGTTCAAAGGGCCGACCGGCCCTTTGCGGGTGTGGGCAGAGCCCACAAAACCCTTTCATTTCAATGGCACCCGGGACCGATCAGGGCCGGACCGCTGGGCAGGCAGACCAGCCGGGCTTCCAGGGCTTCGGCAACGGGGAGCGACGCCCGGGGACAGTCCTGATACATGGGTAACGCCGGCATCAGCCGCCAGGCCGGACGCAGCAGCAGGCCCGCGGCGTGGCCGGCGGCCAGCAGGGCGTCACGGGCGGCCGGGTCGGGAACCAGCAGCGCATTCAGCCAGTGATTGCTCTCGCAGTCCGGCGGCTCCATCACCACCTCGACCCCGGGCAGACCGGACAGCGCCTCGCGGTAGCACCCGGCCAGCCACCGCTTGGCCTCCAGGATGCCCTCGAGCTGTTCCAGTTGGGCGCACCCCAGGGCGGCGTTCAGGTTGGGCATACGGTAATTATAGGCGACCCGGTCGTGTTCGAACCGCCAGGGATGGGGGAGCTTGGCGGTGGTGGTCAGGTGGCGGGCGGCGTCGGCCAGCGCCGGATCGTCGGTCAGCACCGCGCCGCCGCCGCCGGTGGTGATGATCTTGTTGCCGTTGAAGCTGAGCACCGCCAGCCGGGCCAGCGCCCCCGCCGGCCGGCCCCGGTAGCGCGAGCCCAGCGCCTCGGTGGCGTCCTCGATCACCACCAGGCGCCAGCGCGCCGCCACTTCGTTGAGCGGCTCCATGGCCACCGGATGGCCGAAGACGTGAACCGGCACCACCGCCGCGATGCGGCGACCGGTGTCGCGGTTGACCGGACCGTCGGGGCCGGGAGCGGCGATCCGGTGCAGATGCCGGTCCAGGCCCTCGGGATCGAGGCCGAGGGTCCGCCGCCCGCTGTCGACGAAATGGGGGATCGCCCCGCACTGGGAAACCGCGTTGGCCGTGGCCACAAAGGTCAGCGCCGGAACCAGCACCTCGTCACCCGGCCGCACCCCGGCCAGCATCAGGGCGGTATGCAGGCCGGCGGTGCCGTTGACCACCGCCACGGCGCGGGCGACCCCGCACCGCTCGGCCAGCATCCGCTCGAAGCGATCCACGTAAGGCCCCGCCGACGACACCCAGCCGGTGGCAAGGCAGTCCTTCAGGTACGCCTCTTCCCGCCCGGCAAACCGCGGCTCATGCAGCGCCAGCGGCCGCTCGCCCGGCAGCACCCTTTGCAGCGCCGCCACCACCGCCGCCGGATCAAAGTCCCGGGGTTCGGGGCCGCCACCAGGGCTTTGCCCTGGACCCACCAAAGGCGGTGGCACTGCGGAACCCGGGACGTAAGGCGGGTCCAGGGGCGTCACGCTCCTGGTGGGGGGTTTGGGGGGCAAAGCCCCCCATGAATCCTCCTGCTCCACGCTCGCCGGCCTCACACCTGATACCCCCCCCGATACCGCGCGAGCGTCCCCGGCTCCGCGAACCAGTCGATGGTCCGCGCCAACCCGGAGCGAAACCCTTCCAGCCCCGGCTGCCGCGGTCGCCAGCCGATCAGGCGCGCGGCCTTGTCCACCCCGGCATAAAGCCGTTCGACCTCGCTGCCCGGCGGGCGCCGGCGTTCGGCCTCGCTGACGATCTCGATCTCCAGGCCCATGAGTTCGGCAATCAGCCGGGCGGTCTCGCCGATGGCGATCTCAAAGCCGCTGCCGATATTGATGACCTCGCCCACCGAGCCGGGATGGGCGGCCACCGCCAGAAACCCCGAGACGGTGTCGGCCACGAACGAAAAGTCGCGGGTCGGCGTGAGCGCCCCCAGGCTGAGACGCCGGGTCCCCGCGGCAAGCTGGGTGATGATGGTCGGGATCACCGCCCGGGCCGACTGGCGCGGGCCGTAGGTGTTGAACGGCCGGATCACCGCCACCGGCAGCCCGAAGGAGCGGTGAAAGGACAGCGCCAGCTGATCGGCGGCGATCTTGGAGGCGGCGTAAGGCGACTGGGCCTGAAGCGGGTGCTCCTCGTCGATGGGCACCCGGCGGGCGCTGCCATAGACCTCGCTGGTGGAGGTCTGGACGAACTTGCTCACCCCGGCCTCGCGCGCCGCCTCCAGCAGGGTCAGCGTGCCCCGGATGTTGGTGTCGAGATAGCTTTCGGCGGCCCGATAGGAGTAGGGAATCGCGATCAGCGCCGCGAGATGGAAGATAACGTCACAGCCGGCCACCGCGTCGCGCATGCAGCCCCGGTCGCGAACGTCGCCCGCCACCACCTCGAGGGCGCGCCGGGTGGCCTCGGGCACGGCGTCGAGCCAGCCCCAATGGCCGAAGGAATTGTACTGAACCAGCGCCCGCACCGCGGCGCCCCCGGCGACCAGCGCCTCGACCAGATGGGAACCGATGAAGCCATCGGCCCCGGTGACCAGAACCTTGCCGCGTCCAACCTCGACCATATCGCTCTTTCCAGGTCATGCGGGTCCAGGGGCGTCACGCTCCTGGTGGGGGTCGGGGGGGCAAAGCCCCCCGGCGACGGCGTCGGAGGCGGCGGCAAGGTCGCCGGTTTCGGCAAAGCGGACCAGATAGCGGGCAAGGCTGCCGAACACGGTGCGGCGGGCGGCGGCGGGCAGCCACATGACAAAGGGGCCGGGGTTGCAGTCAAGGACGCGGAGCCGGCCATCCTCTCCGGCGATGGCGTCCCAGGCCGCGTAATGCAGGCCGAGAAAACGGTTGGCGCGGACCATGGCGGCGGCTTCGGCCGGATCCAGGGGGATCTCCTCGAAGTCGTGGGCGTCGGTGCGCGAGTCGACGCCTTCGCCGATGATCCGCAGCGCCAGCACCATGCTGTCGCCCACCACATGGATGCGCAGGGTGGGACCGCTCAGCCGTTCCTGGAACAGGGCCGGGCAGCGGCTCAACTCGTCCAGGCGGGCGCGGTCATCGGGGGTGACCGGACGGGTCGAGCCGATGCCGATCATCGGCTTGATCACCGCCTCGCCCACGTCGTCGAGGAAACCGGCGGCGGCCTCGGGGTCGTTGGTGCTGAGGCTGCGCGGCGCGAGGAAACCGGCCGAGCGCAACTTTTCGTAGAACTGGCTTTTGCTGTTATGGTCGATATAAGCGGTGGTCAGGCGGTTCACCACCAATTTGCCGCGGGCGGCCTGATGCTCGAAAAACGAGGTGGTGGCGGCCTGGAACCCCTGTTCCTTGAGGAATGCGACGCGGTACTCGGCATGACTCAGGGGATTCAGCACCGGCGGCAGGGTCGGCAGGGTGCGGGGCGCGGTGCAGCGGATATGCATGGCGCGAATATCGGCGAAATCGACGCCGCCCCAGGCCGCCTGATCGTGACCAAGGGCGAAAGCCGGCTGGGTCGAGTCGGTGCTGCTGCCGCCCAGGCGGATGTCGAGCACCACCGGGGTCCCGCCGGCCTCGAGCACCGCGCCGGCAATTTCGGCGAGCTGGGCGCTGTCCTTGTTGGCGAACAGGGCGATCTTGACGGCCATCGGACAACATTCCCCCCCAAAAAAACCAGTCCCCGGAACGCCGAAAAGGCGGGAGACGCCCCCCGGGGGCGTTCCCGTCGAAATTGGTAAGTCCGCTCCGCTCCGCCTGTCCAGCCCCACCGGAGCCGGACGGTTCGGAATTCGGGTGATTTTACGAATTGATGTTGATGCTGCCGATCGAGGTGTTGTCGGAGACATCGCCACCGGCGGCGCCCACCGCGCCTGCGCCTGCTCCGGCGCTGCCGCCGAGACCCAGACCGCTGGCTCCGGCCCCGACCCCAAAGCCCCCGGCCGCGGCCTGACCGACGCCGAAGCCGCTGCCGGCCAACGCGCCCGAACCCGCCCCGGCCTCACCGAAGGCTTCGCCACCCGACTTGCCGCTCTGATTGACGCCAACGCCTGTATTGCCCGACATTTTACTCTCCTTGATGTCTCTGAACCGTTTCTTTTGTGGACCGTCCGAACCCGGCGGCGCCATCAGCGGCGGCGCCCCGGGGTTCCGGCGGCGTCCCGCCCTGGTGCGGAACACGCTGATAACAGCAAACCCCATACCAGGACCGGCACGCCCGCCGTCAAAGCGCGATCGACAAGCAACGCCAAGCCCCTGGCCTGGAGCAGCCCCCGGTCACGGCCGCCCGGAACCGCCGAGGGTGTCAAGAAATACTGGATTTCGACAAGAAACACTGGACTTTGGTCTTTCCGGCCACACGCCCGGGTTTCCCGCCGCCCGATCCGAAAACGGCATGGCCAGCGGTGCCGGGGCAGGCTATTTCTATCAAACGGTCTTGCGCCAAAAGGGCGATGACACGTACCACGACGGTACGGTTTTTGCTAAACTCCTTGCAGACGCCTTCAATGCAGACGCCTTCAATTCCGCTCGGGATGAGTCCTCCGATGACCGATCATGTCGCCTTGCAGTTGGAGTTTGCCGGCCTGTCCGATGTCGGACGCATGCGGTCACGCAATGAGGACTCTTTCGATACCAATGAGGACGCCGGGCTGGCGCTGGTCTGCGACGGCATGGGCGGGCATGCCGGCGGCGACATCGCCAGCCGAACCGCGGTGGAGAGCATCGTCGACTTCATCTACGAGTATCAGCCCACCGAGGCCGACGACGCCGACGATGCCGATGCCGATGAGAACGACGATACCATCGGCGGCCCGTTGGCCGCGACCACGGCCGGCCGCCGGACACCCGTCACCGGGGTCAACCGGTCGGTCGCCACCATTCGCGCCGCGGTCCGGCGGGCCAACCGGCGTCTGCTGACCTTGAACCAGCAGCGCAACTTTCCCGAGGGCCGGGGCATGGGGACCACCGTGGTCGGCCTGTGGCTGGCCCCGGAAAGCGACCGGGTGGTGATCTTCCATGCCGGCGACAGCCGGCTCTACCGTCTGCGCGGCGGCGAGATGCGTCAGCTCACCCGTGACCACAGTCTCTATCAGGCCTGGCTCGACAACGGCGCCCACGGGCAGGCCCCCCATCGCAACATCATCGTTCGGGCGCTCGGCACCATGGCCGATGTGGAACCCGAGGTGAGTCTGCAACCGGTGGCCGAGGGTGACCTGTTTTTACTGTGTTCCGATGGACTGAGCTCGATGGTGGTCGACGACGACATCGCCGGCCACCTGCGCGAGACCCCCGATCTCAAGGTGATCACCAAGAGTCTGATCGACCTTGCCAACGCCAAGGGCGGCCACGACAACATCACCGTGGTCCTGGCCCGGGTGGTGCAGAAGCCGGCAGACCAGCCGGCGGATCAACCGGTGGTGCAGGCGGCGGAGCAACCAACGGCGCAACCGGACCCGTCCGGCCCATAGGCTCCGGTTTGGTCCCAAGCCCCACGGCGTTCCGGCCATGAACCTTCCGGCGTTGATTCCCTGGCTGCTGCTTCCGGCCGTCGCCGCCGGTGCCGTGCTCACCACCGGTCTGGTCACGCAGATCCTGAAGCGGCAGGCCATTCTCGATCATCCCAACGACCGCAGCAGCCACGCGGTGCCGACTCCGCGGGGCGGCGGCTGGGGGATTCTGCTGGTCCTGGTCCCGGGATGGGCGATGCTCGGCGTCGCCCCGACGGTGCTGGCGGGACTGGCCGGGCTGGCGCTGGTCTCGTGGCTCGACGATCGCCGCGGCCTGCCGCCGGCGCCCCGGCTGCTGGCCCAGCTTGCGGCGGTGGCCCTCGGCCTCGGTGCGCTCGGCGACGCTCCGGTGTTTCAGGGCTGGCTGCCCTGGGGACTTGACCGGGCCGCCGCGGCCTTCTGCTGGCTGTGGTTCATCAATCTGTTCAACTTCATGGACGGGATCGACGGCCTGGCCGGCGGCGAGGCGGTGTCGGTGGCGGGCGGGTTGGCGCTGGTGGCGGGCGTCACCGGACTGGCTCCGGCGCTGGCCACCCCGGCGCTGGTGCTGGCCGGTGCCGCCCTTGGCTTCCTGTTCTGGAACTGGCAACCGGCCCGGGTGTTCCTGGGCGATGTCGGCAGCATTCCGCTTGGCTTCGCCCTCGGCTGGCTGCTGCTGGCGGCGGCGGCGGCCGGGCTGTGGCCGGCGGCGCTGCTGCTGCCGCTGTACTTCCTCGCCGATGCCACCATCACCGTGCTGCGCCGGCTGGCCGCCGGCCGGCGCATCTGGCAGGCCCATCGGGAACATTTCTACCAGCGGGCGGTCGGCGGCGGACGCCGCCATGCCTGGGTGGTGGGCAACGTCCTCGTCACCAATCTGGTGCTGATCGCGCTGGCGCTGGCGGTGCCATGGCTGGGCTGGCCGGTGCTGGCGGCCGGGGTGGTGGCGGTGCTGGCCCTGCTCTGGCGGTTGCGGCGCACGCATGACGTCACGGTTTCCAAAGGCCCCCGGCCTTTGGTGGGTCCAGGGCAAAGCCCTGGTCGGGGGCAAGGGGGCGAAGCCCCCCCACATCAATGACCCGGGTCCTGGTCACCGGCGCCACCGGCTTCGTCGGCCGGACCGTGCTGCCCGACCTGCTGGCGCGCGGCTACCGGGTCAGAGCGGCGCTGCGCCGCCCCGCCCCCCTGCCCGCCGGAATCGAGACGGTGACGGTGGCTGAGCTTGGCCCCGACACCGAATGGGAACCGGCACTGGCCGGCGTCGATCTGGTGGTGCATCTTGCCGCCCGGGTCCATATGCCGGGCGAAACCGGTCCCGAGGCGGCGGCCCGCTATCACCGGACCAATATCGAGGGCACCCGGCGGCTGGCCGGGGCGGCGGTTGCGGCCGGGGTCCGGCGTTTCGTGTTCATGAGCAGCGTCAAGGCACTGGGAGAGGGCGGAGACGAGCCGCTGACCGAAGCGACGCCGCCCGCGCCCGGCGACCCCTATGGCCGGTCCAAGCTCGAGGCCGAGGCCGCCCTCGGGCAGGCCGCGGGGACCGCCATGGGCTGGGTGGTGCTGCGGCCGCCGCTGGTCTACGGCCCCGGCGTCGGCGCCAACTTTCTCAGGCTGCTGCACCTCAGCCGGTCGGGCCTGCCGCTGCCCCTGGCCGCGGTGAACAACCGCCGCAGTCTGGTGTTCGTCGGCAATCTGGCCAGCGCCGTGGGCACGGTGCTCGGCCATCCCGGCGCCGCCAACCAGGCATTTCTGGTCCATGACGGCACGGCCCTGGCCGTACCCGACCTGATCCGCCGGCTGGCCCGCCACCTGGGCCGGCCGGCCCGGCTGTTCCCGGTCCCGCCGCGGCTGTTGCGGCTGGCGGCGCGGGGACTGGGCGCCCGAGGGGCCTTCGAACGCCTGTGCGGTTCCCTGGAGGTCGACGATTCGGCGCTGAGGACCGCGACCGGCTGGGTCCCGCCGGTGTCCACCGACCAGGGCCTGGCGGCAACCGTCGCGTGGTATCTCGAAGCCCGATCGAGCCTGCATCTTTGATTTTGCAGGGCTCTGCCCTGCACCCGCAAGGAGGCTTGCCTCCTTGACCTCATGACGTCACGGGATCCGAATGCGAATCCGCGAGGCCGCACTTGTCGTGGTTGCCGACCGCCAGCCCCCTCTTGATGGGCTTTTTGCTGATGATCCAACTATACCCTTTCATAGACAATCATGGTCTGATATACGCTTGGCATGAAGTTATCCGAGTGGGCCAAACGGCAGGGGATCACGTACAAGA
>Ga0302198_10001901_pt1 | contig 22426 bp, 16 predicted proteins | sample II_Bog_N2_2_FD_193521 | JGI IMG/M metagenome (GOLD analysis project Ga0302198, IMG submission 193521) | Peat permafrost microbial communities from Stordalen Mire near Abisko, Sweden - II_Bog_N2_2 | ecosystem: Environmental > Terrestrial > Soil > Wetlands > Peat | place: Sweden: Abisko... | reverse complement strand
GTGGCTTCGGACTTCTCGCTGCTGGCGCCTCCAGCCAGTCGATCGGCTTTCCCACTCTCGCCCCAGAAGCCAACGGCTCGGACCGCAAAGGTACCTTCACTCTCGCTCCCGACGGAACTCTCACCGGCTCCGTCGATACTTCCCACATCGGCCCGGAAGGCGCCGACTGGCGCGAGATGATCAAGTACACCGACGACAAGGAACGCCGTGAATACTGGGAAAGGCACATCGGTGAAACCCTCCCCGGCGTCACGGTCGATTCATTCAACTTCGTCGAGCCCGCCACCCTCGACAAGCCCCTCGAATTCCACTACAAAGTCACCGCACACCAGTACTCCCACCAGGCCGGCCCGCTGCTGCTCGTGCGCCCGCGCGTCGTTGGCACCTATGCCCGACCCTTCGACGACAAGCCCCGCCTCTACCCCATCGATCTTGAAGCCACCGGCCGCTGGACTGACTCCTATGACATTACGATCCCCCCCGGCTACGTCGTCGATGAAACCCCCGACCCCATCGACCTCAACCTCGACTTCGCCAGCTACCACTCCTCCGTCTCCGCCAAAGGCAGCATCCTCCACTACCAGCGCGAATACACCGTCCGCAACGTCGAAATCCCCGCCACTCGCGCCTCCGACTTCCGCCGCCTCGAAAGTGAAATTCTCGCCGACGAAAATGGCACCGCCGTCCTCAAAAAGCAGTAACCCGGCAATTCACCCGCCAACCTGCCAACTCCGCGCAGCAGAGGCCAACCCGCCAGGCCGGGTGCCCCATCCTTGACCCGCTCTTATTCTTGCGTCAAGGGTGGGATAGCACAGACCATCGAGCGCAAAATGCGCCCCCTCGTCGTTTCCCCACATCCAATCGCCATGAGCCACGCCCTCTTCACGCCCTTCCAGCTTCGCTCCCTCACCTTCTCGAACCGCATCGGCGTTTCGCCCATGTGCCAGTACTCCTGCGTCGACGGCTTCGCCACCGACTGGCACCTCGTCCATCTTGGCGCCCGCGCCCAGGGCGGAGCGGCGCTCGTTACTCTTGAGGCCTCCGCCGTCACGCCCGAGGGCCGCATCTCCCCCGCCGACCTCGGCATTTGGAAAGACGACCACGTCCCCGCCCTCGCCCGCATCGCCACCTTCCTCCACTCCCAGGGCGCCCGCGCCGGCATTCAGCTGGCCCACGCCGGTCGCAAAGCCAGCATGTCTCCTCCCTTTGTCAGCGAGCACCTCGTCCCGCCCTCTGAAGGCGGCTGGCAGCCCGTCGCCCCCAGCGCCCTGGCCTTTTCGCCCACTTACGCCGTTCCCCAAGCCCTCGATCGGCACGCCATCCAGGCCACCGTCGAAGCCTTTCGCCTTGCTGCCCGCCGCGCCCTTGCCGCCGGCTTTGACTTCGTCGAAATCCACGCCGCCCACGGCTACCTGCTCCACCAGTTCCTCTCTCCGCTCGCCAACCAGCGCACTGACGACTACGGCGGCAGCTTCGCCAACCGCACCCGCCTGACCCTCGAAGTCGTCGATGCCGTCCGCGCCGAGTGGCCCGCCCATCTGCCCCTCTTCGTCCGCATCTCCGCCACGGATTGGGCTGACACTGCCGGGGCCGCCGGCGACAACTCGTCCCTGGATTCGAGAGTCAGCTGGGACGTCGACCAGTCCGTCCAACTCGCCCTCCTCCTCCGCGAGCGCGGCGTCGATCTCATCGACGTCTCCTCCGGCGGCCTCGTTCCCAACGTAAAAATCCCCGTCGGCCCCGGCTTCCAGGTCCCCTTCGCCGCCCGCATCCGTCGCGAAGCCAGCATCGCCACCGCCGCCGTCGGCATGATTACCGATCCCGCCCAGGCCAACGCCATCGTCGCCGCGGGCGAAGCCGACCTCGTCTTTCTCGCCCGCGAGTTCCTCCGCGATCCCTACTGGCCCCTTCACGCCGCAGCGGCCCTCGATGAAGCCGCCAGCTGGCCGCCCCAGTACCTCCGCGCCGCCCCGCAACACTCCCCGGCCCGTACCCCGGTCACCCGCCCCTGAGGGGCTCATCCATCTATCTCGGCCGGCGCTACTACCGGCCGGTCGCACGCTGCTTGAGCCACAAAGATCAACCCAAATCCAGATTTTGCTTCACAAATTGTGCAAATGGTGGCCTATACTGCCACTAGAGAGAGGTTTCCGGCAAGGTTGCAGGCCTCCTCAGCGTTCCTATGGCCACTCAGCTTTCCCGCAAGCGCGCGTTTGAGTCACCGACGATCCCCGACCGCCTCTACTTCAAGATTGGCGACGTCGCGCGGATTTGCGAGCTGGAAACCTATGTCCTGCGCTTTTGGGAGTCACAGTTTCCGCAGCTCAAACCCAACAAGAGCGGAACCGGTCAGCGCCTTTATCGCCGCCGCGAAGTCGAATTGGTTCTGGAGATCAAGCGCCTGGTTCACGCGGAAGGGTACACGCTCTCCGGCGCCCGCCAGGCTCTCGATCTGCAGAGCCAGTCCAGCCGCCGCACTGCCCCCCCGGACTCCAGGCCGGAAGCTCAGCAGGGTCAACCGCCCCGTCTGTCCCCAGTCGCCATGGATTCCGTCCAGCGCCGCGATGCCGTTGCCGCAACCATCGGCCACGCCCGCGCCGAGTTGCGTGAGCTTGCAGCCCTGCTGGCCTCACCGGCGCCTCGGCCCGTTCGCCGCCGCCCGCGCTTGGCCAGTGTGCCAATTACTTCCGATTTGCTCTTTCCTTCCTAGAGCTGTGGGAGCGCTGGCAGCCCAAGGAAGGCGAGCTGCTGGAAACTTCATCATCTTGACCACCGACCCCAACGAACTGCTGGAGCTGGTGCACAACCGCCTGCCGGTCCTTCTTGCGCCCCGCGAATAGGAGCGTTGGCCAGGTCCCGGCGGACTCGACTCTAGCAACGGGGCCCGGACGCCCATCGACCTGCTGCGGCCTTATCCGGCAGCGAAGATGAGCCGGGTCAGTCTCGGACCGCGTCGACAACGTCCGCGGCAACGGCCCCGAGCTCCTTGAAGAGTCCAATCCCGTCGTGGACTCCCTCTTCCCTGGCAGCTGAGCCATCCGTCGCGCACACACCACGAATCGCGTCCCCTCATGCAATTCCTGCTTGACAATTCGCTTCTCGCAGGCTTTTCTTATCTTGTTCCAACTTCACGCTCAATCGTTCCATCCGCTATCTGGAAATCCCCTCAGTACTCATCCCCTGGTCTTGAGCGTGGGTAAACCGGTCCCGCAGTTAAGTCTCAATTCCAAAGGAGCTCCCGTGCCCGAAGAAACTCCGCAAAATGGCCTTAGCGAAACTGCTGCCAGTGGCCTTGCCTACTTCACCTTCATTCCGGCCATCATCTTTTTGGTGGTTGCGCCCTATAATGCAAGCGCCAGCGTGCGCTTCCACTCCTGGCAGTCGATCTTCCTGACCGCAGTCGCGGTGGTGGTGTGGGTCTTGAACATGATCCTCGCGTTCATTCCCATCATCGGGTGGCTGATCATGCTGCTGCTGAGCCTGGGGCTTCTGGTCCTCTGGATTCTGTGCGTCATCAAGGCATTCGGCGGACAGCGCTTCAAGATCCCGGTCATCGGCGACCTCGCCCAAAAGCAGGCGGGCGCCTAAACATCCGCAGCGCGCCGCCAGCCCTCAGCGCCGCTTACCCTTGCCGCCGAACCGCTTCTTCCCCTTGGCCGCTCTCGGCGCGCCGTCTTTCCGCTTGCCTTTCTTCGGCTTTGACGGAGTATTGGCCGGTTTTTTGCCGGTCAGCGGGATACCTTCTTCGACAAGCGAGAACTGCAGGCGGCGCTCCTGCGCCAGAATGCGATCCAGAATCACCTGCACGCGATCGCCGGCGCGGAAGCGGCGCCCCCAGCGCTCGCCGATGATCTCGTGGGTGTTCTCGCGCCAGGTATAGCGGTCGTCGCGCAGGGTGTCGATGGGCACCAGGCCCTCGACAAAGAGATCGGTCAGCTCCACAAACAGGCCGTATTTGGCGGGGTTGAGCACCAGCGCGGCAAACTCCTCGCCGACGCGGTCCTGCATGAAGCGGACTTTTTTCCATTCGACAAGCTCGCGCTCGGCTTCGGCGGCGCGGCGCTCGGTCAGGCTGGTCTCCTCGGCGATGGCGGCCAGCTCGGCTTCGGGGATGGGCGGCTCGATATTCCCTGGTCCCCGAAGGCGAGGGACCAGGGGCACCCGCTGGGTGATGCGCACTCCCGTCAGGCCTTCGTGGGGATGGGTCCACGGCGAGCTGTGGCGCCCCTCGGCCACTACTCCCTCGCCGCGCACGCCTTCGCGCAGCAGCGCCTTGGTGATGCGGTGCACGATCAAGTCCGGATAGCGGCGGATGGGCGAGGTGAAGTGGGTGTAACTGGGCGCGGCCAGGGCAAAGTGGCCCTCGTTGATCTCTGAGTAGCGGGCCTGGCGCAGCGAGCGCAGCATCAGGTAGCTGAGGATGCGCTCTTCCGGTTTGCCTTCGATCTTTGCGGCCAGCTTTTGATACATGCGCGGGGTGACGGGGATGTCTTCGGCTACCTCGTGCGTGCGCGCGGTGCGGCCGGAGCGCTGCGCGTCGCGCCGGTCGCCGCGGGTCTGGATGCGCTTGACGGGCAGCGCGCCCAGGCCGAGCGAGTAGCCGAAGGCCGCGGCCAGCTCTTCAAACTGGACCACGCGGCGGGCCTCTGGTTTCTCATGGATGCGATAAATGGAGGGGACGCCCAGGTCTTCAAGCCATGTGGCCACGCACTCGTTGGCGGCCAGCATGAACTCCTCGATCAGCCGATTGGCCCATGTCCGCTCGGACTTGGTCACGCCGCGCATCTGGCCGTGCTCGTCGAACTCGATGACCGGCTCGGGCAAATCAAAATCGATGCTCCCGCGGTCAGAACGCTGCCTGTTCATGAGGCCGGCCAGCTTGCGCATGCGTTCGAAGTTGGGCACCAGTTCCGTGTAGCGGGCGCGGGTCTCTTCATCGCCTTCGAGAATCTTGTGGACGTCCGTGTAAGTCATCCGCGCGGCGGAGCGGATGACGCCTTCGACGATCTGGTAGCTCTCAATGCGGCCGGCGGCGTCGAGCTCAATGAGGCAGCTGAGGACGAGGCGGTCTTCGCCGGGGCGGAGGCTGCAGATGCCGGTTGAGAGCTCCTGCGGCAGCATGGGAATGGCGCGGTCAGGGAAGTAGACGCTGGTGCCGCGCAGGCGGGCCTCGAGGTCGAGATCGGTGCCGGCGCGGACGTACTCGGCCACATCGGCGATGTGGACCTGGAGCTGATAGCCGCCGTCGGGACGCTCGGTGACCAGCACGGCGTCGTCGAAGTCCTTGGCGGTTTCGCCGTCGATGGTGACGATGGCGAGATTGCGAAAATCTTTGCGCTGCGCAATCTCGGAGAGATCCAGGTGGGCGACGGCGCGGGCTTCGGCGAGGACGTTGTCGGGGAAGATGCGCGGCAACTGGTGCTTGCGGATCATCATCTCGACGTCGACGCCGAAGTCGTCGGGGTCGCCGAGGACCTCAATCACGCGGCCTTGGGCCAAGCGTGTGAGCGTGGGCCAGCTGGTGATCTCGACGTCGACGACCAGGCCTTCGAGGTCGTTGTGCGCAGCGGAGGCCGTGGCTTCCGCGCCGAGAACGCGGTGCGGCGTGGCGGGCTCTGCTGCTACCGCGGGCAGCTCCTGGCCGATGGGAATCAGGATGGGCTGGGTCATGCGCTCGTCGAATGGGACGACACTGTGCCCTTGCTGGCGATCGGACCGAGCATAGTGAAACACGCCGACGACGGTCGGGTTGCGGCGCTCGAGCACGCGGACGATGCGGCCCTGGCGGCGACCGTCGGCCTTGGGCGGCTCCACTTCGACCAGCACCTGGTCGCCCTGCATGGCGCCGTTGATCTCGTTGGGCGGAACGAAGATGTCTTCCTGTCCCGTAGCCTGTCTTGCATTGGGCCGGACGAAGCCGTAGCCGTCGCGGTGCAGATCGAGGCGGCCGGCGGCGAGGTTGTCGCGGGCGCCGGTGGCGGAGAGTGCCTTGGGAATGCTCCAGTGCTCGCGGTCGAGCTTGACCAGGGCGCCACGGGCGGTCATGCGGGCCAGCTGCTCAAGAAGCAGGCGGCGATGCATGCCGCCACCGAGGGAGAGCTCGCGCACCAGCTGCTTGTATCCGGCTTTTTGGCCGGGAGAGCGGGCGATGCGGGTGAGCAGCTCCTTGTCGGTCATAGGTCAAGAGTAGGGCATTTGCGATGCGGGCGGCGAGGCTGGGGGGCCGAATTGCCGGAGATTTTGTTGCATCAGTGGTGCAACTATGATCGGGTTTCTTAGGGTTTCGGCCTGTTTTCGTCGAATTTATTCCAGGCAACCTATTTGTTTTCAATTAGTTAATGAGCAATGGGGCGAAAAAGGGGGGGTACCCCCCGTCGAGGACGGGCCGTCGACATCCCAGACAGATCGGCGTGCTTGTTACGATGGTGCGCCTGGAGGGGCAAATTTTCTGCAAAGCCAGGCAGGCGCCTGGGGCGGCATCCGGCGTGGCGGGCGCGGCGATGGATTCGATCTCCGAATGAAGTTCCGGAGCCTATGATGTTGCTTGTCCGGATATGTGTGGAGGGGGTCTGATGGTCGAGTGGAGGCGGTGGGTTCTTGCTGCAACGGTGGCGGCTGCGCTGGTTGCGGGCGGCGGGTGGGGCGTTTCGGCGCATCCGGCGCTGGCGCAGGGCGCGGCTCCTGTTGCGGCGCGCTATGAGACGCGGGCGGAACACGACCCAAACGGAACGGGCAAGTTTTATATGGGGCGGGAGATTGCCCAGGTGATGGGGCCGGGTGGGATTGAGTGGCTGGACCGGCCGACGCGGGAGGACGAGGAGCAGCCGAGCAAGGTGCTGGACGCGCTGGAGCTGCATCCGGGCGAGGTGGTTGCGGACATTGGGGCCGGCTCGGGGTACTTCACCTTCCGCATGGCGCCGCTGGTGGGCAATACCGGCAGGGTGCTGGCTGTCGAGATTCAGGAGGCGATGCTCGATGCTCTGCGTACGCGCGCGGTGGCGCTGAAGGCGACGAATGTGGAAGTGGTGCAGGGGACGGAGACCGATCCGCACCTGCCGGCGGGCGGCGTGGACCTGGTGCTGTTTGTGGATGTGTATCACGAGCTGGCGTATCCGTATGAGGTGATGACCAAGGTTCGCGAGTCGCTGAAGCCGGGTGGGCGGGTGGTGTTTGTGGAGTATCGCAAGGAAGACCCGGCGGTGCGCATCAAGGCCGTGCACGAGATGACGGTGGCGCAGCTGGATAAGGAGATGAGCGCGGTGGGGCTCAAGCGGGTGCGCACGGTGGAGACGCTGCCGCTGCAGCATATTGCGATGTTTGAGAAGGCGAAGTAGTGCGGGTTGGGTTCGTGGTTTCCCACCCATTCGCCAAAATGCCGGCGAATGGATGGGGCACCCAGCTCAGTGCTCACCCGGGGCTACTTTCGCGATCTCCCTACGGGAGACCCGCCTGCCGAGCCAACGGCCTATTTAGGTTCGGCAGGCGCATTGCCATCCACCTTCAACTGATCGCGAATCAGGTTGGCCAGCAGCACATCCACCAGCGTGCCACCCTGGCCGCTCCCACCGCCACCTGCAACAATCTGCGGAACCAACTGCACCTTGTTCGACGCCAGCGCCTGCACCACCTGCACCAGCGCGTAGTTGCCGGACTCCATCGAATCGATCTTCAGCTTGATTACGTCCGCCTCTGAGGTTCCGACGGCCAGGGTCTTTGAAGCCTCGGCGTTGCCAACAATCGTAATCACATTGGCGTCCGCTTCCGCATTGATCTTCTTCGATTGCGCCTGGCCCCGAGCCCCTTCGATGGCCGCTTCGGCGCCGAACTTGGCGATGGTCACGCTGCGCTCTGAGTCGACCACCCTGGCCTGCGTGTCGGCCATGGCGCGGGCCTGCTGGAGATCCTTGCGGGTTTCTTCGGCGAGCTGCTGGGTCTTGTAGGTCACCTGCTCCTGCTCGGCGATCTTGCGGTCGGTGAGCGTCTTCATCAGCGCTTCCGGCGGGGCAATGTCGCCGATCAGGGTATCGATGGCGTTCACGTTGTACTCGGTGAGCGCTGCGCCGATGGCCAGTTTTGCTTCCAACTGGCGATCACTGCGCTTCTTCAGGAACTCGATTACGTCGGAGGTCTGCGCCGCATTGCGGAAATAGTTGCCGATCGTCGGCTCCAGCACCTGCGTCACTAGATTGGCCATGGTGCCGAAGCGGGCAATGACTCTGGGTGCGTCGTTGCGCGGGATGTGAATAATCTGGCTGACGTCGAGATTGAATGTGAATCCGTCCGACGAACGCACCGTGATGGTCGAAAGCTTCTCGTCCAGCTTGTGCGCTTCGCTCTTGCCGGTCGCCCAGTTGAGGACAATGTTGGCCGTGGGTACAATCTCCACCTTGTGCGTGAATGTGTTGACGGGGTATTTGCCGGGATCGAGCGGATCGAACCACACGCCCTTTTGCCCACGGCTGACCAGATTGCCGTGCTTGAAGCTGTCGCCGGTCACATCCTTGCCCTCATCGCCCACATAGGCAATCACCACGCCCACATTGGCAATGGGAACATCCGTCATGGGTCTGGTTTCGACGGTCGCGAAACGGGGATTGATGAAGTAACGGCCGGCAAGAACCACTTGCTCCTGAAGCCCCTTGTGGCCGCCATTGGTGATAAAGGCCTCGGCATCCTGGTACATGTTGTGGCCGGCAACTTCCTTGCCGGCAATTTCACCGGTGGCCAGCGGCTTGCCGTCCTTGGTGGTGACCACGCCGACCATGTTGTCGGGAATTTCGAGCACGTCGGCCAAGGCTACCTGGAACAGGCCCGTGTTGATGCGGTAGGTGCCGGGAGGGATGATGGAGATCTGCGGGCCGCGCTCGCCGCCGCGGGTGAGGAAGCCGCGCGCGTCCTGGTAGGAGGTGCACTCGACGGTGCGGGCCAGGACGCGGCCGCCGGAGAGCGGATGACCGTCGCGCGCCTCGACAATCCCGATATGGCCCTTGTCGATGGTGGTGAAGGGAACTTTGGTGACGGCGAACTGCCATGCCCACAAGCCAAAGTGAATGCCCGGGGCGAGGGTGTCGGCTTGCAGGCCGGCCTCGCCGTTGAGGGCGACGATGGCGCCGTCGGGCAGGGTCTTGTTTTTGCCCACCAGCACCCACTTCTTGTTGACGATGCCGATCTCATCTTTGGACACGATGACGGTTCCAAAGAACGCTCGAAGAATCGCCTTGTGCAGCAGGATGATCAGGATGAAGATGAGAACCCATCCGTACTTGAGGATCGGATCAACGGCTGTTGATTCCATGACGTGTTTCTCCTTGCTTCAAAAAACTCTTCATCATAGCGCAGGGTGAGTACGGCTTGTGAAAATGATTTTTGCGTGGGTACGGCAACCCAAGGGACCAAAGCCCAAGGCGATTCTATTGCGTTTGCGGCACCCTTCGACTGTGCTCAGGGCAGGCAATTGAAATCGTGCCCTGGCGCTTCCTGCCTTTCCAGACGAGCCTTTCCGCAGCCGGTACCCTTCTACGATTCAAATGCAACTGCCCTGGGAGCCTTGCCGCTGTTGACCTTGTTGGCTACCGGCTTGAATTGCCCGGCGGGGAATTGGTCGATTTGGGCCTCTCGGTCTTAAAATAAGCGCACGGCAACGTTGCGGCGGACCGGGAAGGACTACGATCCTATCCATGGCCGCCGGCGGGGTCGCCGCAGCCGGCTTGAGCGGCGATTCGAACCTTCAGTTTTTTTGGGCCCGTGGCAGTGGCCCCTGCCTTGGCAGCCCCCGTCCCGTCAGGACAGAAAAGGAAATACCTTGAGCGCTATGTGGAAACCCAACCAGTCCGGTTCTCTGACCCCCACCCCCACCCCGGAGCCCGCGCGCCCCGCGCCCCCGTCTCCGGCCTATGAGCCCTCTCCCAGCCGTACCCCGGCCGCCGCGATCACCGGCGAGCAAGCCACCATCGGCAAAGGCCTGTTCATCAAGGGCGAGATCAACGGCTCCGAGTCGCTGTTCATCGACGGCAAGGTCGAAGGCAGCGTCAACCTGCCCGGCAACCGTGTGACCATTGGCCGCAACGGCCAGGTGGCGGCCAACATCACCGCCCGCGAGATTGTGGTGCTGGGCAAGGTGCGCGGCAACGTCTTCGCCACCGACCGCGTGGACATTCGAGCCGAGGGCTCGCTGAGCGGCGATGTGAGTGCGGCGCGGATCAGCATCGAAGATGGCGCATTCTTCAAGGGGGGAATCGACATCAAGAAGCCCGACGCCAAGCCCAGCGGCCCCGCGCCGGCCATCACCGAGGCGGTCAAACCGGCTTAACTGTTTCTCAATAAACGAACTACCCGGCATAGGCGCCTCTGCTTCGGCAGGGGCGTTTGTGCTTTTGTGGCCTGCATCCTGCAGCAGTGTTTGGGGAAGCTGGTCTGCGTTCGCCGGGCTACTCCGAAAGGAAAATGGCCTGAAAATGAAATGCGCTCATGTCCTCTTAAGTGCAATAAACGAGTATCGATAGTTAGAAATGAGTTGGAAATGGACCGATTGATTCCTATCCCAGTCCCAACCGCTTCATGGCCACCTTGGGCAGCGCCGAGCCGGTCTTTTCCAGCGTCCATTTGGCGACTACGATCCACAACGCGCTGCCCATCACCAGCACGGCCAGGTCCGTCCAGCGGATCTGCGAGGGCAGGTGCGGGTGAAGCAGATGTCCCGGCACGTTGCTCAGGGACCAGAGCGCTGCCCAAACCACTCCACCGCCAGCCACTCCGGCGGCCAGGCAGCGGCCCAGCTCCGCGTAGTCCAGGCTGGCCAGCGAGACCATGCGCCGCTGGTGCAGCAGCAGGGCAATGATCCCGGTTTGCAGCGCGATGCCGATGTCGGACGCGACCGCCAGGCCCATGGCTCCGTGCCAGTGGTAGAGCGCCGCGTAGATGGGCCATGACACCAGGGTCACGGCCGTTCCCGCCGCCATGGGGACAAAGGTGTTCCCGGCGGCATAAAAGGCCCGCGCATAGATCGCCTGCGCCGACCACAGAAACATCGACACGGAGAAGACGGCGAAGTAGCCGGCGCACTCGCGCGCATCAACGGAAGAAAAGCGCCGGCCCACGAACAGCAGCTCTACCAGCGGGCCGGCCAGGGCTACCATGCCGGAGGCGACGAGCAGGCCGAGGGCGGCCACGCGCGAGACTGAATCGGCCACACCGGTGGCGAACTCGTAGCGCTTTTCCTGCGACCACAGGCTGGCGAAGAAGGGCATGGAGGCCGCCCCCGCCGCCTGGGCCAGCACCGCCATGGGCGCCGTGAAGAGCTGCTTGGCGTAGCTCATCAGAGAGACCGCGCCGCTGGTGGTGGAGGCGAAGTGAGCAATGATCCAGCCATCGGCGGTGACCAGCGAGACGCCCACCATCAGCGGCAGCGACAGCCGCACCCACTCGCGCAGGCCTTCGTCGCGGCGGTCGAGGATGGGCCGGTAGCGCGTGCCGGCCCGCCGCGCGAAAAGCCAGTTCAGGAAGAACGGCCCCAGGAAGGCGCCGGCCACCGTGCCAATCGCCAGGGAGGAAACGCCGATCTGCCGCGACAGCAGCAGGCCGCCGACGATGGTGCCCAACCCGTAAATCAAGGGCGCAACAGCCTGCACGCTGAATTGCTTGCGCACCAGCAAGACCGCGCCAAAGACGCCGCCGGCAAAGAAGAAAAGCTGCGCGGGCAGCAGAATGCGCGTCAGGTGCACGCAAAGTGCGGCTTTCTCTGCCGTGAAACCGTTGAACCAACGGTGGATGCACCAGGGCGCAAAGATCTCGGCCAGCGCAATCGCGCTGCCAAGCACCAGATACATGGTGGTCAAAATCACCGAGAGCGAGCGCTCGCCCTCCGCCTCGCGCCCGGTGTCGCGATAGCGGGTGAGGATGGTGACAAAGGTGATGGAGGCCGCGCCGCCCACCAGGAAGTAGGAGATCATGTCGGGCAACACAAAGGCGGCGTTCAGCGCGTCGGCTTCCATGCCGCGGCCGAACAGCCACACAATGTACTGCACCCGCACCAGGCCGATGATGCGCGACAGGAAGGTCGAGGCCATGAGAACGATGGTTGCCGAGAAGGCGCTGTGGGCGTGCGACGGGCGCAGCAGCCTGAGAGCGCGCGCCCAACGCGGCGGCGCGGGCGGGGAAGGCTGGGTTGGGAGCGTGCCGGCCACTGGAGTTGATTCTATCGGGGAGGGCTGGGCGGGACGCGGGGATTGTGAGGTGTCGCCTGAGACGGGTATCTCCTCCGTCCACCGCCCGGTCCCTCGGGTAACTTCCAAATTTGACGATGGCAGGCCTGCGGGTTCAAGTCGTCAAAGACGCTCGATAAGCAAAAATGGAATGACATATGAATGACCTGCAGATTGACGACACTGTTTTGGCGGTGGCTAAACTATTGTGGAAGAAGGTGGCGATGATCATCGTTGAGACCGCCGAGAGGCTCGGCGAGAAGCTTCCGGGCGCAAACGACGCCCATCCCTTGATGGCCGGCCGTATTGAGGCTTTGGTTCGCGATGGCCGCTTAGAAGCTCAAGGTAATACCAAGGAATGGAGATTTAGCGAGGTCCGTCTGCCGAATTAAGACGCCTGTGTCACTTGCAGACCCGGTGCAATCGCCTCGCCTTCCCGCGTATCCTGTCCGCATGAGGCATTGCACGCATTGGAGTTTCTGTCTGGGAATGGGGCTCGGGATTGCGGTCAGCATCCCGGCTCAGACCATCCATGGCCGCGACGGCATTACGCTGCCCGCGCCGCCGGCGGTCGAGGCCGTGCCGGCGACCGACGACTACTTCGGGACCAAAATCGTCGACAACTACCGCTGGCTGGAAGACGCGCAGAGCACCGAGACCCACGCATTCATCGACGCCGAGAACGCCTACACCACGCGCTACATGAAGCAGGTGCGCATCCACGCGCAGGCGCTGGACGATCTGGACGAGCTGGAGAATGTATCGGAGACGGGGACGCCCCGCGAGCGCTCGGGCAGCTACTTCTTCAGCAAGCGGCTAGAGGGCGAGCAGCAATTCTCAATTTACGTGCGCCACGGCTGGGCGGGGAAGGATGAGCGGCTCGTCGACCCAGCCAGGCTGAGCCGGGGCCCGAACACATCGGTTACGCTCTACGACGTCTCCCGCGATGGCAAGCTGTTGGCCTATTCTGTGCGGCAAGGTGGGGCGGACGAGGTCGCAATCCACGTGTTCCATGTGGAGACTGCGAAAACGCTTGAGGATGAGTTGCCGGCCGCCCGCTACTCCAGCGTGATCTTCGCCCCGGATGGCGCCAGCCTCTACTACGCGCGCAACGACAGGCAAGGCACGCTGCTCTACCAGCACGTTCTGGGCACGCGCAACTCCCGCGACACGCTGGTCTTCGGCCACGAGTTTCGCGGGGAGCTGCTCGACGGCAGCGACCTGTTCTCCGCAGCCATTAGCGACGATGCCCGCTACCTGGTGATCGATATCCAAAGGGGCGTACCAGCCCGCCGCGAGGACATCGTCTTCCGCGACCTGACCAAACCCGGTGCGCCATTCGAAGTGCTGGTCTGGGGGCTGGACTCGCGCTTTCACGCCATCTACGCCAAGGGCGCGTGGTATATCAAGACCGACTACCAGTCGCCCAGGGGCCGGATACTGCGGGCCGATCCGGGAATCATGCCCGAGGCATGGAAGACGATTGTGCCGGAAGGGCCGGATGCGATTGACGATTGGTCGATTGTGGGTGGAAGGATCTTCGTCAAGCGTCTGAAGGAGGTAAGGACGGAGATCGGCATCGACACGCTGGACGGCAAGCCGGCCGGGACAGTGGACTACGACGGAATCGGCTCGGCATCGATAGTCGGCGGCCGGACCACGGACCGTTATGGCTACTTCAGCTTTGACTCGTACATTGTGCCGCGGACCCTCTACCGGTTCGACACGGTTACCGGCAAACGCGACGTGTTTTTCAATTCCAAGGTGCAATTCGATTCCAGCCAGTACGAGCTGAAGCAGGTGTTTTTCAAGTCGAAGGATGGAACGCGGGTTCCCATGTTCATTGCCGGCAAGAAGGGGCTGAAGATGGACGGCAGCGAGCGCCTGCTGATGACCGGCTACGGAGGCTTTGAGCAGAGCATGATCCCGCACTGGAGCCCGGCCTGGGCCTGGTGGCTGCAGCAGGGCGGCTGGTTGGCCGTGCCCAACCTGCGCGGCGGCGGCGAATACGGCGAAGCCTGGCACGAGGCTGGGATGTTTGAAAAGAAACAGAACGTCTTCGACGACTGGTTTGCGGCAGCGGAGTTTCTGATCGCCCAGAAGTACACTTCGGCGGAGCATTTTGCCATCAGCGGCCGGTCCAATGGCGGCTTGCTCATGGGCGTCTCCATCACCCAGCGGCCGGAGCTGTTCTCGGCCGTCTGGTGCGGCTATCCGCTGCTCGACATGCTGCGCTACCAGAAGTTCAAAGTCGGCGCTTACTGGACCACCGAATATGGCTCAGCGGAGGACGAAAAGCAGTTTCCTTATCTGCTGAAGTACTCGCCCTACCAGAACGTGAAGACGGGCACGGCCTACCCGGCGGTTATGTTCTTCACCGGCGGCAGCGACACCCGCGTGGACCCCTTGCATGCCCGCAAGATGACGCCGCTCGTGCAGTCAGCCTCCTCCAGCGGCCGGCCCATCCTGCTGCACGATAGCCTTGCCGGCGGCCACTCTGCCGGAGTCGGCGTAGACCAGCAGGTCGAGGACGACACCGACCAGCTTACCTTCCTTTGGACTGAAACAGGACAAGCCGCCGGGCTACCCGTTCCCCGCTGACCCCGACCGGCCTCCCTGCCCCCTGCGCCGGCAATCCGCGTGAACGGCTGCATTGGCGCGGGTGCGCACACTCAGGCAACACGCGAACGGCCGTGGTCATCGCCCGCAAGCCGGGTACTCACCCAAACCGTTCCGCCGTAACCTCATGCCCTAATTCATGGCTCCGATAAGAGAGATACGGAACAGGAACAGCGCTCTCTTGGGGCGATCACCCTGGCAAGACCGTGAAGATCAAGCGCGGACAGACCGAGGAACCGCACACGGCCCCTTGCATACCCGGTAAGAAAAGGGAAAGCGGGCCGTCTCCGGTTGGGATCAAGCTTGCGGAATTACAGGGCCGGAGTCGACATGCCAGAAGTAGAACTTGAGTTCAGCCGAATCGCGCCGGAGCAGGAAGCCGCACGGCTCGCCGCCCTGGCGGAGACACGGATTCTCGATAGCGATCCGGAAGCTCCGTACGATGCAATTACCCGCCTGTGCGCGGAGTTCTTTCTGGCGGATACGGTGCTGCTGGGATTTGCCGACGAGAGCCGGGTTTGGATCAAATCTTTCGCCGGCCAATCGGTGCGCGAACTGCCACGCAAGAGCTCCGTCTTTGAAATGGTGCTGGCCGCGGACGGTCCTGTTGTCATCGCCGACATTGCAAGACACCCCCAGCTGGAAAGTTCGCTTCCCACCATGAAGCGCCTGGGACTGGCCTCTCTTGCCAGTGCGCCGGTGCGATCGTTCGATAACCAGATACTTGGAGCGCTCACCATTTTTTTCCCCCAGCCCCGGGAGCAAATGGAAGCCGGCGAACTGCATATGCTGGAAAATCTGGCCGACATGGTGGCCAGCCAGCTCGAACTCCGCCGCCTGCGCAACGCATTTGCCGCCCAGGGCGCGCGCCGGCGGCGCGTTTCGCCGATGCCTGCTGCCGCAGAGCAGAACTGGCCGCAGCCGCAGGATCTGCGCCGCGCCCTCGATCAGCGCCAGTTTGTCCTTTACTATCAGCCCGAAGTCGAGCTTAGCACCCGCAAAATCGTCGGCCTCGAAGCGCTCATTCGCTGGCAGCATCCCGAACGCGGCCTGATTCCGCCCATGGACTTCATCCCCCTTGCCGAAGAGAGTGGGCTCATTCTTCCCATCGGCGACTGGGGGCTCTCGGAGACCTGCATGCAGATTCAGAATTGGACCCGAGAGGATCCGCACCATAGCTCGCTGCGGGTCTCCGTCAACCTGTCTGCGCGGCAGTTCTCGCGTCATGGTCTGGCCGACCACGTGGATTCCTTGCTGGTTCAATTCGGCCTCTCCAGCCGCCAGTTGGGACTGGAAATGACCGAGTCCAGCCTGATCCCCAACATGCGCATCGCGCTGGAGGTGCTGGGCACCCTGCGCCGGCTGGGCGTGACCCTGTTCATGGATGACTTCGGCACCGGCTACAGCTCGCTCAACCACCTGCACTCGTTTCCCTTCGACGCGCTCAAAATCGACCGATCCTTTGTGGGCCGCATGACGGAGGGCGACCAGCCCATGCAGATTGTGCGCACCATCATTGAACTGGCCCGCGTGCTGGGCATGGACGTGGTGGCGGAGGGCATTGAAACCGTTGAGCAGTATCGGCTTCTGCGCCAGCTGGGATGCCGTTTCGGCCAGGGTTATCTGTTTGCGCGCCCCATGACCACCGATGCGGTGAGCCGCTTGCTCCGTCTGCCCGGCCGGGTCCTTCCTGACCCCGAAGCCCTGGAAGCAGTCGCCAGCTAGCCAGTTCCAATTCGGGAACCTCGCCTCCGCGTTCCTCAACCGGAAAGAGTCTGCCTGCGGCGGAGGGAATCGGCTCGCACCTGCGACTCCGCCGCAGGTATGCTGCAAGCCATGCACCAGCCAGCTTCAGCAGCGCCCCAACCCGCTTCGCCCACCTTTGCCGGGCTGCTCGCCGGTCTGGCATCGCGCCCCTCTGCTGCGGCAAACCGCACCCCGGTCTGGAACGACAGCGATCTTGCCGACGACGTGGCCACCCTAAGCTATGAGCGGGCCCTGCGCGCCCATGGGCGCTATCGAGCGTCTGACCTGGCCGACCCACCTTTTGCGCGGCCTGTGGAAGCGTTGCCGGCTCCCATCCTGGAACCGGCTCCGATCGAGGCCGAAACCGCCGTCGCAAGCTTTGGCGCGGACGCAACTTGTGCCCCGGGCACACACGCGGTCGCCGCGGAAGAGACAGCCATAGCTGCGGATCGCAACCTGAAGAGCGCCAGTATTACCATCCGGCTGAGCAAGGCGGAGTGCGATCAACTGCGCAAGCGGGCCGCCGAGGCCGGTCTCACCGTCTCAGCCTATCTGCGTTCCTGCACGTTTGAGGCGGAATCGCTGCGGGCCATGGTCAAGGATGCGCTGGCGCAGTTGAGAAACGAGCCGGTCATGACAGGCACGGCATCTGCGGTCGGGGACCGCCGCAACTGGTGGCAATGGCTGGGCAGGCTATGGCCCCATCCGCACCAGCGTCATTCGGCCGCCCAGGCCTGATCACTCTACCTGCAGTACCAGGCACTTCAGGTATTCAGTCTCCGGCAGGTTAAGCACTACGGGATGGTCGATAGCAGCGCCGCGCCGCTCCAGCAGCCGCACGCGGCGGCCGGCGTCCAGGGCAGCCGAGGCCACGGCTGCTTCGAGCTCCGCCCAGCCGACGTGGTGCGAGCAGGAGCAGGTCACCAGCAGGCCGCCGGGGCGCAGCATCTTGAGAGCGCGCAGGTTCAGTTCCTTGTAGCCGCGCAGGGCGCCCTCGACGGCGCGATGGGTTTTGGCGAAGGCGGGCGGATCGAGAACGATGGTGTCGAAGCTCTCACCTGCGTGGGACCAGTCACGGAGAATCTGAAAGGCATCGCCCTCCACCCACTCCACGTCGGACTTCATCCTGGCACGATTGGCGGCAAAGTTCCTCTCGGCTACCTCCAGCGAGGCGCGCGAGGCGTCAATCCCCATGACCTGGGCGGAGACCTGTGCCAGGTGAAGGGCAAAACCGCCCTGGTAGCAGCAGACGTCGAGCGCCCGGCCGGTCGTGCCCAGCGCCTGGGCCCAGCGTTGGGTTGCCGCATAGTTGTCCCGCTGGTCGAGAAAGGCTCCGGTCTTCTGCCCGGCGCCGGCATCGTATTCGAACTGCAGTCCACTGAGGTGAAAGTTGGTGCGAAAGTTGGTCCCGCCGATCTCCGGTGCACCTTCTGCGGCGTAGAGCGGCTCCGAACTGGGTGCGTCCAGGCCCTCCAACTCGCGCACGCGGGGGTCGGGCCGTTCCAGAATCGCGGCCGGGGACAGCTCCTCGCGGAGAACGCGCACGCAGACCTCCCGCACCCCAGCCGAGTGGAGCCCTTTGGTCAGCAACTGCAGAATCACCAGGCTGGCGTACTTATCCACCACCAGGCCGGGCAGCTGGTCGGCCTCGCTGAAACACAGCCGGCAGGAGTCAGTCTCTGCCGTGAGCAGGCGCTTGCGCCGTTGAATGGACTGGCGCAGGCGCGCAGCCAGTAGCTCAAGCCAGGCCGGCTCGTCGACCGCCTCCCGCGACACCAGGCGAAGCGCGATCTGCGACGACGGGCTATAAAGCGCAGTTCCCAGTAGAAGTCCGCGCGAGTCGGCCACGGGCAGCAGCGCCGGAGCCAACCCGGATGCTGTCTCCGGCAGCTCGATCGACTCGATGTCGGAAGCGTAGATCCACAAGTGTCCGGCGCGCAGCCTGTCGGCCGCGCGGCGATTGACCAGGGCGCCCCTGCCAGCCGTGGGGCCGGGACTGCCGGGTTTTGTTTGCGGGCGATCGGATGCAGGGGAGCGGCCTATGGGATACAGGTTTTGCCTGGGATTGCGGCCCTTCGGGTGTTTGCCCTGGACAGGCTCCTTGTGAATCCGGTCAAAAGGCGCCCTCGGCTTCGCGGCCTTGGGCGCCTCTTGGTTCGAAACAGGATTAGGCTTGCGCGGCTTGGTCATACACTCCCTTTGCCGGGAGCAAAATGGGCCGCCGGCCCCTACTTCGTTTGCATCGTCTCCAGATAACGGCTCAAATTGCTCACTCTGAGCAGCTTGTCCTGGGGGTTCGACATGTTCATCTTACCAAGGATCGGTCCCCATACGGGCATCTCCACCGAGCCGTGCGCGGGGATCTGCAGGCCGTTCTCGAGCACGCTCAGCAGGGTCAGGTCTGTGGGCGATGCCTTTAAAGCGGCGGAAACGGGGCCTTGCCCCTTGCCGTTCAAACCATGACACGGTGCGCAGTAATTGGAGTACATTTGCTTGCCGCTGGTGGGCGAAGTTTTTGTAACTGGAATGGTAATTTTTCCAGTCGACTGATCTGCATAGCTCATGCCTACCGCAAGCGTTGCGGTCAAGGCTGTAACTAAGAGGCGTTTCAACATAAGTTCCTCGGTTCTGGACCTCGAGAGCGGCGCCACAATTCAGGTACTCTCTGCGGTGCCGCAAAAGGTGTCTCTTCCCTCGGGAAAGAGATACGCGGGAGGTGCGGTTCCTGCATCATGCAAGTGTGGAACCGCCACAGTCCGAAGGGGACTTTACTCCTCTCGCAGGGTAGATGCGATGTGACGGCAAGCACACTACAGGCTTGCCCTCAGCACCGACGTACCAACACTGGGAAGTGTAAAATTTCATTGCATATCCTATAGATTCTCAGCTTCCTGAGCTATCGATCGAGTTAGGAAGGAATGCCTGCGATCCTCAGGTAACAATCGCTTTCTATCAATTGATTTCGAAGTGTAGGTAAGGAGTAAGATTCCGGCTCTATCGGACATCGGAAAACCCCGATTTCAACTCATAGTCCGCAGCCCGGATATTAGAAGTGCCATAAGAACTCGACTTAGCATTTCAATGCAACCAACCAATGGACCCGATGGACTGTCGCAGAATCGCCGCACCGGGAGAATTTGCCGCATCCGCGGCACAGGGCCACGCAAAGGTGCACCGGGAGCGCTTGCGGCCTATAATGAAGTATGGCGAGTGCCCGGCAGGCGATTCCGGCAGATGTCCCCTCCGCGCCCCAGTCTCCCAGCGGAGAACTGACTCTGGCCGCGCGCGATGCGGAAACCGCGGCTGTGCAACGCCCCATCGACCTGCGTTTCGAGCGCCTGCTCAAGCAGGTTCAGGCCAATCGTCCCAGCGAAGATGTTTCTCTCATCCGCAAGGCCTGGGAGTTTTGCGTCCAGCACCACGACGGCCAGATGCGCGCCTCCGGCGAGCCTTACATCATTCACCCGCTGGAAGTGGCCGAGGTCCTCGCGGAGATGAAAATGGACGCGACCGCCATCGCGGCCGGCTTGTTGCACGATGCAGTTGAGGACACGCCGGCCACCAACGTCGAGATCGAGGCCGAGTTCGGCGACCAGGTGGCGCACATCGTCGAAGGCGTCACCAAGATCGACAAGATCCAGTTCGCCAATCGCGAAGACCGGCAGGCGGAAAACGTCCGCAAGATGCTGCTGGCCATGGTCTCGGACGTGCGCGTTGTCCTCATCAAACTGGCCGACCGGCTGCACAACATGCGCACGCTCGAGCACCTCAAGCCCGATCGCCAGGAGGCCATCGCCCGCGAGACCCAGGATATCTACGCGCCGCTGGCGCATCGGCTGGGCATGGGCAAGGTGCGCGGCGAGCTTGAGGACCTGGCCTTCCGCTATACCGATCCCGTGAGCTACGAGAAGGTGGCAGCGGCGGTGGAGGCGCGGCGCAGCGAGGGCGAGCAGTTTCTGCACGGCGTTGAAGATACGCTGGTTGAGCAGTTGCGCGAGAACAACATCGAGGCGCGCGTGGAGTGGCGCATCAAGCGCCTCTACTCCATCTTTCAAAAAATCGAGCGCTCCAAGGTCTCCTTCGACCAGGTCTACGACCTCCTCGCGCTGCGCGTCATTACCCAGGATGTGGCCTCCTGCTACGCCGTCTTCGGGCTCATTCACACGCTCTGGCGGCCCGTCCCCGGCCGCATCAAGGACTTTATCGCCATTCCCCGCGCCAACCGCTACCAGTCGCTGCACACCACGGTGATGGGCGCCAGCGGCCACCAGTTCGAGGTGCAGATCCGCACTGAGGAGATGCACCGCATCGCCGAGGAAGGCATTGCCGCGCACTGGAAGTACAAGGCCGGCGACGGCTCGGTCACCGCTCGCGACGAGGAGCGGCTCAACTGGATCCGGCAGCTGGTCGAGTGGCAGAAGGAGATGACCGACCCCAACGAGTTCCTCTCCAGCCTCAAGATGGACCTCTACCCGGACGAGGTCTACACCTTCACGCCCAAGGGCAAGGTGGTAGTTGTGCCGTCCGACGGCACGCCGGTTGACTTCGCCTACACCGTCCACACCGAGGTCGGCCACACCTGCGTCGGCGCCAAGGTCAACAGCCGCATGGTGCCGCTGCGCACCAAGCTGCGCACCGGCGACATTGTGGAGATTGTTACCCAGAAGGACCACAAGCCCAGCCGCGACTGGCTCACCTTCGTCAAAAGCCCGCGCGCCCGCAACAAGATCAAGCACTGGCTCAACGAGGACCAGCGCCGCCGCGCCGTCGAGATCGGCCGAAAGCTGCTGGAGAAGGAAGCACGCAAGTTCAAGGTGCCCATGACCCAGATCGACGACCAGGACCTGGGCCGCATTGCCGGCGAGTATGGCGTGGCCACGGCCGCCGACCTGCTGGCCACGCTGGGCCAGGGCAAGCACACCGCGCACCAGATTCTCAGCAAGCTGGCGCCGGGCATTGCCAACCCCGCCGAGGCCGACACGCCGGAGGCCAAGCCTGGCAGCGGCGAGGCGGGCATGTCGGACGCGGTGAGAAAGCTGCACCTGACCGGCTCGGACTCGCTGCAGGTGGAGGGCCAGAACGACCTGCTGGTCTATCGCGCGCGCTGTTGCAACCCCATTCGCGGCGAAGAGATTATTGGCTACGTCACCCGCGGCAAGGGCGTCGCCGTCCATGCGCGCAGCTGTCCCAACGTGCAGAATCTGCTTTACGAGAGCGACCGGCGGATTGCGGTGGAGTGGTCGCGGGTGGGCGACCAGAGTGCCGGCCGTCCCCAGCGCTACCCGGTCAAGATTACGATCTTCTGCGACGACCGCACCGGCATGTTGAAGGAACTGACCGCCGTCATCTCCAACGACAACACGAATATCCGCGGCGTGGAGATTCACCAAGCCGAAAACGGCGAAGCCATCATCGACTTTGTGGTGGAAGCCGAGGACCTGCACCACCTGAACCGCATGGTGCTGGGGATTCGCCGCGTGGCAGGGGTGCGCGCGGTGCAGAGGACGCAGAAGCTGTAGGGAGCCTCCGAGTGGCTCGGCGCCTTGAAAGGGCACGGCTTCAGCTGTGTGGCAAGTAGACAAAAACGAACCTGGGCTTTAGTACTACAGTTGAACTTGTTCCTTGTTGCAGAAAAAGGGCAATGGCCCGCGCCTAAAGGCTGCGCAATCTTGCTCTCGTTCCGGGGGTTGAAACCCCCTGCTCCCTCCGGAATCTCCGATCTACAACTGTAGTACTAGTCTCCTGAGTCATTGATTTCTTGCATAAGTTTCAGGTGCATGTGCAGCGAGGGTTGCACTGGCAAAGCGGGCGATGGATGCCAGTATCTGGTCTGCCGATTTGGTCCATCGAAATGGCTTTGG
>Ga0302198_10001889_pt1 | contig 22544 bp, 18 predicted proteins | sample II_Bog_N2_2_FD_193521 | JGI IMG/M metagenome (GOLD analysis project Ga0302198, IMG submission 193521) | Peat permafrost microbial communities from Stordalen Mire near Abisko, Sweden - II_Bog_N2_2 | ecosystem: Environmental > Terrestrial > Soil > Wetlands > Peat | place: Sweden: Abisko... | reverse complement strand
AAGTCAGGATTGAAGGGGGCGATGCGGTCGTAGATGCCGTCGAGGTCCTTGGTGGCGTTGAAGTCGTGATAGCTGACGATGAGCGCGACGCCAGTTTCGCGGAGTTTTTGCAGGCCGGCTTTCTTGATAGCTTCTGCGGACTGGATCTCGATGTCGGCGAGGTGGAAGCCGGCTTCTGCGGCGTTTGAAAGGACCTCTACCTCGGCGGCGACGGAGCCGGGGAACTTGCCACCGTTGGCCTCGCGTCGACAGGTGGCGATGGCGGTGGCGGCGGTGTTGTCGGCGAAGAACTGCTTGAGTTTAGGCAGGGCGAGGAGGGGTTTCTCAAGGTAGTCGAGGCGGAACTCGAGAAAGGGCGTCTCCTTGACCACAGAGGTTGCCTTTTCAATCATTTCGGCGGGCGTGGACCCAATGATGGCGACGCACACCTTGGTGAGGCGGGAACGGAGGAGCTGCGGGGCTAAAGTGGGCAAATTCGATCTCATAGACGCAATCGCGTATCTTACAGAGCAGTGGGCCTGGATGCAAATTTCCCGACAAGAAAAAGAAGGGCTCTGGGGTTTGCCTAGGTGTGTGTGGGGTTAGAAAGTTGCAGTTCGCAAGTTGGTAGACGCAGGTAGCCGCCAAAAAGTCGCCTGGTTCAGGTTGGGCTGATGTGGCTTGGTATTGGTGAGGAACCGCATAGAATGAGAGAGTTATGGACTGGATAGAGAGCATTGAAGCGATCGGGGATGTAGACGAGCTGCTGGCTGGCGTCGGGCTGGAGCACGGGACGCGCAAGACGCTGGCCGGAACCTGGCTGGATGGCGAGCGGCTGGGACGAAAGAAGCTCGGGGCGGTAAACGAACAAGTTGCGCGAAAGGTTGGGGTGGTGCGGGCTGCGGGGTGGGAGAGGTACGGCTGGCTGCGGCATGGGTTCAGCACACGAGCTGGCGGGGTGACCTCGATCTACGGGGAAGGCACGCTGAATCTGGGGCTTACGAAGCAGGACGACGCTGCTAACGTGGCGGCGAACCGGGGGCGGTTCGTGAGGGCGCTTGCCGGAAGAGACGCGGCCAAGTTAGTGACGCTGAGGCAGATCCATTCGGGGCTGATTCGGGTAGTGGAATCGGGCGACGGCGCACTTGAGGGGCGGCTGGAAACGGTGGATGCGCGGGCGGTGCTGCGCGGCGACGGGATGATGACGAACATTCCGGGAGTGATGTTGGGAGTGCAGGTGGCGGACTGCGTTCCGGTGTTGGTGGCGGACGTGCGGCGGCGGGCAGTGGCAGCATTCCATGCGGGATGGCGGGGGACGCTAAGGCGAATTGTCGAACGGGGGATTGGCACGATGCGGCTGCGGTATGGGTCGAAGCCGGAGGACCTGATTGCGGTTGTGGGACCTTCGATTGGGGCGTGCTGTTATTCGGTAGGCGAGGAGGTGCGGCATGAGTTCGAGTCTCAGTTTGCGTATGCGGAGGGGCTTTTCAGTGAGGTGTATGACTCGGACCCGGTGCGGGATAAATATCCGCTGCTGTTTCTGACGGCGCGGGCTCCGGGCCACTCGAACATCGGGCCGCAGATTCATTTGGACTTGTGGGAGTCGAACCGGCGGCAATTGCTGGATGCCGGGTTGAAGGCCAAGCGGATTACGGTGGTGGGGGAATGCTCGGCCTGTGCACGGGTGAAGGGCGGCGGGTTGAAGTATTTTTCGCATCGCGGCGAGAGCGGGTTTGCGGGCAGGATGATGGGGGTGGTGGGGGTGGCGAGGCTTTCGGCGCAAAAGCGGTAAGGCTCTCCATCGGTAGACTAGAGGGAGTGCCTCTTGAGACTCCATATGCGGCGCAGGACACCTCTCCGCAGCAGCGTCCGAGCGGGTTTGCGCCGCTGCGCATCCGGCTATTCCGCGATCGATGGATAGCGTCGACGGTCTCGAACCTGGGCACGTGGATGCAGGACACCGCAGGCACGTGGTTGATGACGCTGCTGACCACGTCGCCGCTGTTGATTGCGCTGATGCAGACTGCGGCGAGCCTGCCGGTGCTGGCGCTGGGGTTGCTTGCAGGAGCGACGGCGGACCTGTTCGACCGGCGGAGGCTGCTGATCTTCTGGCAGAGCTGGATGCTGGGATCGGTCGCGGTGCTGGCGGTGCTGACATTTCTGGGGCACATTTCGCCATGGTCGCTGCTGGCGTTTACGTTTCTACTAAACATCGGTTCGGCGATGAATAACCCGGCGTGGCAGGCGATCCTGCCGGAGCTTGTGCCGCGCGAGTTAGTTCCGGATAGTGTGTCGCTGAACGCGGGGTCGAACAACCTGGCGCGCGCGGTGGGGCCTGCGCTGGGCGGACTGATGGTGGCGGCTTTCAAACGCACGGATACGGGCACGGCGTACGTATTCTTGTTGAACTCGATTTCGTTTGCCGCCGTGATCTGGGTGCTGGTGAACTGGAAGCGCATTCCGCTGTTCAAGTCGGCGTTGCCATCGGAGCGAATGGCGGCATCGATCCGCTCGGGGTTGCGGTATGTGCGTTACGCGCCAAACCTGCAGGCGTCGCTGCTGCGCGCGTTCACGTTTACGTTTTTCTTTTCGGCGATATGGTCGCTGCTGGCGGTGGTCGCGCGCAACGATCTGCACCAGGGCGCTCTGGGCTATGGCATTCTGAACGGCTCGCTCGGGCTGGGCGCGGTGGTGGCGGCGTTTACGTTGCCGCGGGTGCGACATCGCTTCTCGACCGATAGGATCATTGCTGCGGCGACGTTTTATAGCGCGCTTACACTGGTGGTCCTCGCGCGTGTGCATCGACCGTCTATGGTGATTGCGACGCTGGTCGGTGCGGGGTACTGTTGGACCAGCACCATGGCCTCGCTGAATACTTCGGTGCAGATCTCAGTGCCGGGGTGGGTGCAGGCTCGAGCGTTGGGCACCTACCTGATGACCTTTCAGGGCGGGCTGGCACTGGGCTCGGTGCTGTGGGGATCAATTGCGGAGCGATGGGGTACGCCGATCTCTTTGCTGTGCGCGGCGGGAGGGTTTGCTGGAACATTTCCGCTGGTGCGTCAGTTTCGTATCCTGCAGGGCGGTGTTCCGGACACAACTCCGCACAAGTACAAGCGGGCTGCGCCGGAGCTAGCTCCCTTTCCGGAGTCTGATCCAGAGTCGAGCGATCCTGCGCACGCGGGGCCGGTGCGGATTTCGGTCTTCTACCGGATTCCGGTGGAGAACTATGCGGAGTTTACGCACCTGATTCACCAACTGCGGAGGGTGCGTTTGCGCGGGGGAGCGCTACGGTGGGGGATCTATCGGGATGCGGTTGACCCGGAGCATCTGAACGAGACGTTCATCATGGAGTCGTGGCTGGATTTTCTGCGGTCAAGGGAGCGGGTGACGGCGGCGGACGATAAGATTCGGCAGCAGGTGTGGGCGTTGCAAAAGGGTGTGGAATCTCCGCGGACGACGTACCAGATATATGCGCGCGAGGTGGCGAATCCCACGGTCGTGGATTAATTACCAGATGCCAGGCATGCCAGATGTGGCACGCGAGACGGAATGCGCGGGGTGTGATTTACTTCTGAAATGCTCAATTGGCTGGTTATAGGAATAGGAGACATTGCTCGCAAGCGCGTGCTGCCTGCGATTCTCGCGGAGCCACGCAGTCGTCTGTATGCGTTGCTGACCCGCGACTCGCGCAAGGCGGAGGCTTATCCTGGCGCACTTGCGTTCACCGATCTCGGCGATGCGCTGGCCGACCCGGTCATTGACGCTGTGTATGTCGCTTCGCCAGTTGCGCTGCATGCGCAGCAGACGATCGCGAGTCTGCGCGCGGGCAAGCACGTGCTGTGTGAGAAGCCGGTCGCTCTGGATTTTGCGCAGGCGGAAACGATGGCAACGGAGGCGAGGGAGTCGAGGCGCGTTTGCGGGATTGCGTACTACCGGCGCCTGTATCCCAAACTGATTCGCGCGAAGGAGTTGATTGCGCAGGGTACGATCGGCAAGCCAGTGCTGGTAGAGGCGAACTATCATGGCTGGCTGGAGAGTCCGGAGCGCGGGTGGCTGAAGGACCCTGTGCTGGCGGGCGGTGGGCCGCTGTACGACGTTGGGTCGCATCGCATCGATGCGTGCAACTTTTTGTTTGGGAAGCCCATGAGGGCGACAGGGCTGCTCTCGAATGCGCTGCATGAGCTGGCGGTTGAGGATTCAGCGACGACGCTGATTGAGTATGATGGCGGCGTGCATGGAGTGGTCGATGTGCGTTGGAACTCGCGCATCAACCGCGACCAGTTCCGCGTTATCGGGAGCGAAGGCGAGATAAGCCTGGACCCGCTGAATGGGCCGGCACTGCGCTTTCTCGACGGCGAAGGGCGTTGGCGCGAAGAGCAATTGCCGGCGCACGCGAATGTGCATTATCCGGCGGTGGAGAACTTTGTGGCGGCGGTGCTGGACGGGGCGCCGGTAGCGTGTCCGATCGATGAGGCAATCTGGACCGATTGGGTAACGCAGCAGGTAATGGACGCACAGTAGAACACGTCCGTGTGGTCTATCAAACAGGCCGGGTTGAAGCTATCCCGTATGATCACGGTTCACGCAGGAGGGTCCAATGTGTTTTTCAGCCAGCGCTGACTTCACCAGCAGTGCAGTCTTAGGGGTGGCAGGGATCGCCACTCTGCGCGAGGTGAAAGACCGGCGGGAGTTGCTGCTGGCCGCGATACCGTGCCTGTTCGCGTTGCACGAGTTTATTGAAGGATTTGTGTGGCTGGGCCTGGATGGCACGCTGTCGGCACAGGTGGCGCATAACGCTGGAGCGGCGTTCGTTCTGTACGCGCAGGGCATCCTGCCATTTCTGTTGCCGCTTGCCGTTTTTCTGATCGAGCCGACCATGCGCCAGCGTAGACGCATGATGGGTTTCGTGATTCTCGGCGGCTTGCTCTCCCTCTACCTCGCTTGGGGGCTCATCGCGTATCCGCTGACGATTTCCGATCAGTCGCACAGCGTCGTCTACGTCAACGTAATTACCAACACTACTCTGGTTGCCGTCCTGTACGTGATCGCCACGTGCGGGTCGCTCTTCTTCTCTGGATTTCGTCCGTTGGTGATGCTGGGGTGGTTCAATCTCACGGGTCTGCTGGTGGTGATGGTGGTGAAGCGGTATGCGTTTACCTCGGTATGGTGCGCGTATGCCGCGGTGGTAAGCGTGGTGATCTACTTCTTCTTCCGGCGGACGCGCGCAACGGGGGCGAGGCTAGCGCTCGCCAGTTGATGTGGTTATGAGTTGCGGCGCAGGAGCATGGGAAAGATCGCACCGGTAGTGCGGCTGTACTCGATGTATTGGGCGCCGAAGATTTGACGCATGAACTGCTCTTCTTTCAGACGCTTGATCGAGAACGACAGCCAGAGAAGCATCACGGCCGCAACGCCCTTCCATTGTTCCCGCGCGAGAGCCGTTCCCGCCATGGCTACGATCGCTCCGGTGTAGATGGGATGCCGCACCCAACGGTAGGGACCGGTCCGAATGAGTTCGTGCGCGACCTTGATGGTAACCGCGGCGCTCCAGTTACTGCCAAGGGTGAAGCGCGCCCAAAAGGTGATGGCGAAGCCCAGGGCAGTGATGGCTGCGGCCGCCCAACCCATCCATGGGCGAAAGGGGAGGATTTCGTTGGGCCACCAGCCGCCCAAATGTTTGTCGAAGAACATGAGGTACATCGATGCCCAGGCGAAGACGGTGTACGACATGCGCGAGCCAATGCCCTCGTGCTGTTGCGTCTGCTTGGATTGCAGCGCCCAGACCAGCCAAACGGCGACCCAGGCCATCCACATATATCCGCAGATCGTTATTGCGTCCATGCAACTCTCTCCAGGGAAAGGGTACGTATAGCTGCTGGCGCCGGTTCAATTTAGCCGTCGCTAGCCGCCGAAGGCGAGATCGATGAGGGTTTTTTCTTCGAGTTCGTGGGCTTTGGCGGAGCCGGTGGCTGGGCTGGCGCTGGCACTGCGCTTTACGCTGAGCACGGCGCGGTTGCCGGCCATGCGGCGCAGCTGCGGCATGACGTGGAAGCGGGCGCCCATATTTGCCGGCTCCTCTTGCACCCAGACAATCTCGGTGGCTTCCGGGTGTTGATCGAGCGCGGCTTGCATTTCCTGCTCGGGCCAGGGATAGAGTTGCTCGAGGAAGATGATGGCGATCGTTGTGTCCTTGCGCTTTTCGCGCTCCACGCGGAGGTTGTGGCCGATCTTGCCCGAACAGACGAGCAGGCGGCGCGGCGCGGTGACGGAGTTGTCGGGGATGACGTTGAGGAACCGCGGGGCGGCGAGGTCGGCGAGGTGCGAGGAGGCATCCGCCGCTCGCAGCATGCTCTTGGGGGTGAAGACGATGAGTGGCTTGCGCCAAGCGCGCAGGGCCTGACGGCGCAGCAGGTGGAAGTACTGCGCGGCGGTGGAGGGCTGGCAGATCTGCATGTTGTCGTTGGCGGCGAGGTGGAGATACCGCTCGATGCGGGCACTGGAGTGCTCAGGCCCTTGGCCTTCGTAGCCGTGCGGGAGGAGCATGACGAGACCGGAGAGCAGATTCCATTTGGCTTCGCCCGCGGCAACGAATTGGTCGATGATAATCTGCGCTCCATTGGCGAAGTCGCCGAATTGGGCTTCCCAAAGGACCAGGGTTTCGGGATAGTCGCGGGAGTAGCCGTACTCGAAGCCGAGGACGGCGGATTCGGAAAGCATGGAGTTGTAAACCTCGAAGCGTCCCTGGGTGGGACTGACATTAGCGAGGGGGACATATTTCGCTTCGGTTTCGATGTCGACGACGATGGAGTGGCGCTGATTGAAGGTGCCGCGCTGTGAGTCCTGTCCGCTGAGACGCACGGGCGTGCCGACGGCGACGAGGGAGGCGAACGCGGTGAGCTCGGCCATGCCGTAGTCGAAGGCGCGAGTGCCTGCAGCCATTTCGAGACGCTGGTCGAAGAGCTTCTTCACTTTGGGGTGGATGTGGAAGCTGGACGGAACGGCAGTGGTGAAGCGCGCGAGTTCGGCGACGCGCTCCGGTGGCAGGCCGGTGTCGACCTCGTCGCCGGGGCGAAGCGCGCCGCCGTGATAGGGGCTCCAGTAGTCGGGCAGGGTGGCGAGTTTGGCTTTCTCGCGGGCGCGACTGGCAGCCTTCTGTCCTTCGAGGAATTCCTCCTGCACGCTGGCGGCCTCGGGCGAGGGATCGACGCCTATGCGCCGCGCATAGAGCTTGTAGAGGGGGGGATGGTCCTTGATGGCGGCGTAGCGGCGAGGCTGGGTGACGGTGGGGTCGTCGACCTCGCTGTGGCCATGGCGGCGATAGCCGATGAGGTCGACGACGACATCGGAGTGGAAGCGATGGCGGAATTCGGTGACGATGGTTGCGACACGGATGACAGCGTCGGGGTCCTCAGCGTTGACGTGGAAGATGGGGATGGGAAGGCGCTTGGCTATGTCCGAGGCGAAGCGGGAGGCGTTGGACTCCTCGGGCAGGGCGGTGAAGCCGAGGAGGTTGTTGACAATGACGTGGATGGTGCCGCCGACCTCAAAACCCGGCAATGCTCCGAGGACCAGGCATTCGGCGAGGATGCCCTGGCCGGCGAACGCGGCGTCGCCGTGCATGCAGATGGGGAGTACCTGGTCGCGGCCAGCCTGATCGGGGCAATCTGAATTGCGCGCAGACTCGCAGATGCGGGTCTGTTTGGCGCGTGAGCGGCCGAGGGCGACGGGGTCGACCGCTTCGAGGTGGCTGGGGTTGGAGACGAGATGGAGCGAGATGGTGCTGCCGTCGGACGCGCGGAACTCACCAGTGGCGCCCATGTGGTACTTGACATCGCCGCCGCCGAGGACGCTGCGCGGGTCGACATCCTCGAAACGAGCGAAGATTTCGGCGGGCGAGCGGCCGATGGTGTTGGTCATTACGTTCAGGCGGCCGCGATGACTCATTCCAAGGACTGCCGTGTTGACGCCGAGGGTCGCGCTGAATGCGAGCACTGTATCGAGGAACGGGATCAGGACGGTGAGGCCCTCGAGCGAAAAGCGCTTGGTGCCGAGGTAGCGCGATTGGATGACCTGCTCGAAGAGGTCGGCGCGGATGAGGTTGGTGAGGATGTGTGTCTGGTCGGGCGCGGGCGGCGTTTGCTCCATCTGCTGTTGTAGCCACTGGCGCTGCGAGGTGTTGGCGATGTGCATGAACTCGACGCCGATGCTGCCGCAGTAGAAGGCGCGCGCCTGAGCCGAGATTTCGCCTTCGGGTACCGGTGTGGGGAAAGGCTCGGGCACGAGGTACTGGCCCAGCGGGTCGAGCGTGGCTTGCAGATAGCCCCAGCGACGAAAGATGTCAAAGACGGCGTCGGGCTGACCGGGGGTGTCGGTCGAGGCGCCCGGTTCGGTGGTTGGAATGGTGGCCATTTACGCTCCTTCGATTAATGCTAACGCGTTGGGGCGTTGAGATGCGTAAAGGTTGGCGGCAGGTGTGGGATTTGCGAGTTCGGAGCTTACTTATGCGGTGAGGCCGAGGACTTTGACGATGATGCGCTTGGCGCGCTGACCGTCGAATTCGGCGTAGAAGATGCGCTGCCAGGTGCCGAGATCGAGGCTGCCGTTGGTGACGGGAAGGGTGGTTTCGTGGTGCAGGAGCAGGGATTTTAGGTGGGCGTCCGCGTTGTCCTCGCCGGTGCGGTGATGCTTGTAGCCGGGCCAGGAGGGCGCGAGCTTCTCGAGCCAAGTGGAGATGTCCTCGATTAGGCCGTCTTCGTTGTCGTTGACGTAGATGGCGGCGGTAATGTGCATGGGCGAGACGAAGCAGAGGCCGTCGACGATGCCGCTGCGCTTGACGATGGATTCGACTTGCGGGGTAAGATGCACCATTTCATAGCGTTTCTTAGTGGTCAGCGTCATGTACTCGGTGTGAGCCTTCATTTCGGGCATGGAAAACTTCCTTTCACAAATTGGTCTGCAAGCTAGTATGCCTTCATCCCGCCGTGCGATTTGAGGGCGTTAAAGTGGCAGCGGTCGCGGTTCGTCGTTGCTGTCATGCAGCGTTGGCGCCGGTGGCAACTGCCGCTATAGTTGGGCGCACGCTTCCGAGTTAGTTGCTCAAATAAATCACCTCCAGGGAGGTCCGGGGCTATCCCCGGTTCCCTGGAGGTGCGATCCCGATCACCGCCGCCAGACCGGGGATGATCAAGGTTTGATTTACAGGTTATGGGTTAGGCGTTTTCCTTAGTGTCAATCTTCATTCCATAGAATGACTTGTGGACGAAGAATACCGACACCAGGAAGAACGCGACTGCCAGCACGTGTGTGAGCATCGGGTTATCGGAATGGAGCGTCACTGCAAGCTCGACAGCAAGTAATCCGAACAAGGTCGCGAACTTGATAATCGGATTCAATGCCACCGATGAGGTGTCTTTGAACGGATCGCCGACGATGTCCCCGATCACCATCGCATCGTGCAAGGGTGTCCCTTTCTGGTTCAGCTCGATCTCTACGATTTTCTTCGCATTGTCCCATGCGCCGCCGGCATTCGCCATGAAGATTGCCTGGTACAGGCCGAAGATTGCAAGTGAGAACAGATAGCCGATGAATAAGAACGGCTCTGTGAATGCGAATGCAAGTGTAGCGAAGAAGACGGCTAGAAAGATGTTGAACATTCCCTTCTGCGCGAACTTCGTGCAGATTTCTACCACCTTCTTACTGTCACTGACGGATGCCTTCTCCACGTTTTCGAGGTTGATGTTTGCCTTGATGAACGCGACCGCGCGGTAAGCGCCGGTGGAGACCGCTTGAATAGAAGCGCCTGTGAACCAGTAAATCATTGCCCCACCGCAGATCAATCCGAGCATGAACGGTGCGTGCAGTAGAGAGAGTTTATCTACATCATGGGTGAGACCGCCGGTCAGGGCCATGATGATCGAGAAAGTCATCGTGGTTGCGCCGACGACGGCTGTGCCGATCAGCACCGGCTTTGCCGTGGCCTTGAACGTATTGCCGGCCCCGTCATTGGCTTCCAGCAGGTATTTTGCCTGTTCGAACTTGGCGTCGATGTTGAAGTCTTTCTTCAACTCAGCTTCGATGTTGGGGACATCTTCGATCAGCGACAACTCGTATACGGATTGAGCGTTGTCAGTTACGGGGCCGTAGGAATCCACGGCGATCGTGACTGGACCCATGCCAAGGAAGCCAAACGCGACGAGGCCAAACGCGAAGACGGCTGGAGCGAGCATCTGCTCCGCCATGGACGCGCCGGTGCTGAAGTAATAGCCCAGCGACATGAGCGAGACCATGCTAAGTCCCAGCCAGTAGGCGGAAAAATTGCCGGCAACGAATCCGGACAGTATCCCCAGGGCAGCTCCGCCTTCCTGCGCGGATTTTACGATTTCTTTGACGTGGGTCGATTTGGTTGAAGTGAAAACCTTGACCAATTCGGGTATGACCGCGCCTGCCAAGGTTCCGCAGGAGATGATGGAAGCCAGCTTCCACCACAGCGTTCCGTCGCCGAGATTGGGAATCATCAAGTAGGAAACAATGTAGGTCAGGATGATGGAACTGATTGACGTCATCCATACCAGCGAGGTCAACGGGGTCTCAAAGTCCATTTCGTCGGCGTGCGCATACTTCGCGCGAGCGATTGCGGTATTGAGGAAGTACGCACCCGCGCTGGAAAGCAGCATCGCAACGCGCATGACGAAGATCCACACCAGCAGTTGCGCCTGGGTTGCGGGTTCTTTGACGGCAAGCAGGATGAATGTGATGAGGGCGACGCCGGTCACGCCGTAGGTTTCGAAGCCGTCGGCGCTGGGGCCGACTGAGTCGCCAGCGTTGTCACCTGTGCAGTCTGCAATTACACCCGGGTTGCGCGCATCGTCTTCCTTGATTTTGAAGACGATCTTCATGAGGTCGGCGCCGATGTCGGCGATCTTGGTAAAGATGCCGCCAGCAATACGCAGGGCCGCGGCGCCCAGGGATTCGCCAATCGCGAAGCCGATGAAGCATGGGCCCGCGTAATCACGCGGGATGAACAAGAGGATGAACAGCATGATGAGCAGTTCGATTGAGATCAGCATCATACCGATGCTCATGCCAGCCTTCAGCGGAATCTCAGAGATTGCATACGGTTTGCCGGGCAAACTTGCGAATGCCGTACGTGAGTTGGCGAAGGTGTTGACGCGAATTCCGAACCACGCCACGCCGTAGCTGCCCGCGATGCCAACGAGCGAAAACAGCAGAATGACCGGCAACGTAACCGCGACCGATTTTCCCGGAACCGGTGCCAGAACGCCGAAGTACAGGGAGATAATGACCGCGATGAAGACCCAGAGCAGCATGATGAACTTGCCCTGTGTCACCAAATAGGTTTTGCAGGTCTCATAGATCAGTTCGGAGATTTCGAGCATGGTGCGATGCACCGGCATGTTCTTCAACTGCACATAGATCGCCATACCAAACAACAGACCGCCGGCGCAGAAGAGCAAACCGATCGTCAGAAGGGCATGTCCGTTCAAGCCGAAGAAATTCACAAAATTGACGGCTCTCAAATCCGGCAGTACCAGGTTGCCTTCGCCCCCGCCCGCGTGTTCCGACTGCGCGTAGGCGAATGTGGGAAGCAGCAGGCAGAGGAGAGCCACTACGGCCTTGTACTGGCGCTTCAGGAAGGTTCCCATTACTTCGCGCGTGAAGAACGATGCCACAACGAGCGATGCGACGCTCACAACCAAAAAGAAGATTGCCCAATCCTGAACAACAGTCACATGTCCCTCCGGGAACACAGATTTAGTAGCTGCACAAATCGACCCCATTGGTCAGAGCACGTCAGAACACTGGGGAATAGCCACCGGAAGCGTACCATCCGAGTTGGCCACTGTCGAGTGATTGGGGTCACACGAGTGAGCGGCCTATCGAGTCAGCGAGTTAGCAAGTCAGGGGGCTATTATTTAGAGGGATTTCGAAGGGATTTGCGGCTGGCCGACCGGCCACGCAGCTAACTACAGACGAATGCGCCTTTATGTTGCGACGACCAATCCGGGCAAACTCCAAGACTTTGCGTACGCGGCGGAGGGCCATCTCTCAGGCGGTATGCCGATCCGGATCGAGCCGCTGCCGGGGCTTGCGGACCTGCTTGCACCGCCTGAGGACGAGCCGACGTTTGAGGCGAACGCCTGCGCCAAGGCGGTCTACTATTCGAGGCTCGCGCCGAGTCTGATGGTAGTGGCCGACGATTCGGGGTTGGAGGTGGACGCGCTGGATGGGCAACCAGGGGTGCGCTCTGCCCGCTTCGCCGACGATCGGGGCTTTGATCAGCACTCGGCCGCGAAGATCGACGAACGGAACAACGCGCTGCTAGTGACGTTGATGGTGCAGCGGCCGTTCGAGCCACGGACTGCGCGATATCACTGCGTGCTGGCGCTGGCTCGCGATGGGAAGGTCCTCGCAACCGCCAACGGTACGGTCGAGGGTCGAATCCTTACTGAACCACAGGGCGAGCGGGGATTTGGCTATGACCCGCTGTTCTATCTTCCCGAACTGGAACAGACCATGGCGGAACTCGATCCGGGTACGCGGCTGTCACTGAGCCACCGGGGGCGGGCGCTGCGGAGTTTGCTAATGCAGGATTTGGCTCACCACATCTAGCGCCTGTGCTTTTATGCAACGCGACCCTCTACTCCTCATGTTCGACTCTTGTGTCTCGTCTGCCGAGTGCGCAAGCAATCACCTCAGTGTTCAGGCTCCTTCTGACTTAGCGGTGGCCGCTGCTGCCTCAGGTTCCCCGTGCTCCTCGGCTGCTTTGCGGGATTCTTCGAAGGCGCGGGTGGAGTGTTCGTGGGCCTGGCGAGAAAGCTCGTGGGCGGTGAGGTTTCCCTGTCCGTGAGAGGCTGCTGCGGCGGAGTGGGCGTGCGCGGCTAGATTGTGGTATTCGGCGGCTCGGTCGTGTGGGCTCTGGGGCATTGGGATTCTCCTCTGGGGTTAGATGCCGATGGGCAACGCGCGGAATCCGCGGTTGGAAACAGATGCAAGAGAGCCCGCTGGGACTGAAATCGTCACATGGCGGGCTTTTTGCAAACGTAAATTTGGCGATGCGGTTTGTTTGAAGGTGCTTAGCGCGCCATCCAGCCACCGTCGACGACGAGTACGTGACCGGTGATGTAGTCGGCTGCGGCGGAGGCGAGGAATACGGCGGTGCCAGCGACGTCGGTGGCCTCGCCCCAGCGTCCGGCTGGGATGCGGTCGAGGATCGCCTTGCTGCGTTCTGGATCGGCGCGAAGCTGGGCGGTGTTGTTGGTGGCGATGTAGCCGGGGGCAATGGCGTTGACCTGAATGCCCTTGACGGCCCACTCATTGGCGAGCGCCTTGGTGATCTGGGCCACGGCCCCTTTGGCTGCTGCGTAGGAAGGCACGCGGATGCCACCCTGGAAGCTGAGCAGCGAGGCAATGCTGATGATCTTGCCTGGGGCGTTGCGGGACATCATGTCGCGACCGGCGAGTTGCGAGAGCTGAAAAACGGCGGTCTCGTTGATCTGGATGACCTTTTGCCAGTCGGCGAGGGGGACGTTGACGGCGTCTTCGCGGAGGATGATGCCGGCGTTGTTGACCAGGATGTCGACGCGGCCAAACTTGGCGAGGACCTGCTTGAAGAGCGCTTCGGGGGCGGCGGTGTCGGAGAGGTCAGCAGCGAAGGCGGCAGCTTTGCCACCGGCAGCTTCGATGGTGGCGACGGTTTCAGCGGGAGGACGAATATCGTGGGTGGCGATGGTCGCGCCCGCCTGGGCAAGGGCGATGGCAATGGCCGCGCCCATTCCTCCGGCGGAACCGGTGACGAGCGCTACCTTGTTGTCGATACGGAAGGAGTCGAGGATGTTGGACATAGTGAGGATAACTTTACGCTGGCATTGCCGCGCCGGGCAAACCACGGAGCACGGACAAGATCGGCGCCTCAAGTGCATCGCGGCTTTGTGCACCGGGTCACTGCCCACGCCGAAAGCTGTCCGCTACAATGGTTGGCGGCGTTCCCAGGCCGTTTTCGCGGTGTGTGTGCGGACAAGAAGGAGACCCATGAAATTGCTTCAGATGGCTGACCCCGTGCGCTACGCGCGGATGACGAGCGCAGAACTGCGCGAGACGTTTCTGCTGGAAGGCATGTTCAACCCAGGTAAGATCGAGTATGCGTATGTGGACCTCGACCGCACCGTGATCGGATCGGCTGTGCCTACCACCGGTGTGCTTACGCTGGAAACGCAACCAGAGTTGCGCGCGGAGTATTTCCTGGAACGCCGCGAGATTGGCGTTCTGAACGCTGGCGGGCCGGGTACGGTTACCGTGGATGGCGTCGCCTACCAACTGGACAAGCTGGACTGCCTCTATGCGGGACGCGGGAGCAGGTCGGTTACGTTCGCGAGCAAGTCTGCTACGGCGCCGGCGGCGTTCTATCTGCTAAGCTATCAGGCGCATGCGGTGCATCCGACGGCGATGGTGAAGTGTGCCGATCTGCAAGGCATGGCGCTGGGTTCGACTGAGACGTGTAACAAGCGGACCATCTACAAAGCCATTCACAGGGATGGCATCAAGAGCTGCCAGTTGGTAATGGGCTTCACGCTGCTGGAGTCGGGGAGCAACTGGAACACGATGCCTGCGCACACGCATATGCGTCGGTCAGAGGTTTACTTCTACTTTGACGTGGAGCCGGATCAGCGGGTGATACACCTAATGGGGCCGCCGGATGCGACCAGCCACATTGTGATGGCGGACAAGCAGGTGGTCGTGTCGCCGGGTTGGTCAATCCATGCGGGTGTGGGGACCAAGAACTACGGTTTCTGCTGGGGGATGGGCGGGGAGAATCAGGACTATGCCGATATGGATCCAGTGGCGATCAAGGACCTGAAATAGGCATAGGTCAAGAGGAGCGCAGATGAGCGGCGGCAAGAACAGTCTGGTCCTTCGCAAGAAGGAAGAGTGCAAGTGGGACCTGGTGAGCCTGGGCGAGGTGATGCTGCGGCTCGATCCGGGCGATGTGCGGGTGGCAACGACGCGGCAGTTCCAAGTGTGGGAGGGCGGCGGCGAGTACAACGTCGCCCGCGGGCTGCGGCGCTGCTTTGGCCTGAAGACTGCCGTGGTGACTGCGCTGGCCGACAATCCGGTTGGGCGGCTGGTCGAGGACATGATGCTGCAGGGCGGGGTGGACCAGTCGCATGTGAAGTGGGTAAAGTACGACGGCGTTGGGCGCACCGTGCGTAATGGGTTGAACTTCACCGAGCGCGGGTTTGGGGTGCGGGCGGCCCTGGGCTGTAGCGACCGCGGGCATACGGCTGTGAGCCAGTTGAAGCCGGGCGAGATCGACTGGGACGAGATCTTCGGCAAGGAAGGTTCGCGCTGGCTGCACACGGGCGGAATCTTCTGTGCGCTGAGTGAGACGACACCCGAAGTGTGCAAGGAAGCGATGGTCGCCGCGCGCAAGCATGGCACGATGATCAGCTATGACTTGAACTATCGCGACTCGCTGTGGAAGTCGATCGGCGGCAAGGCTCGCGCCACCGAGGTCAACCGCGAACTGGCGTCGTATGTCGATGTGATGATCGGCAACGAAGAGGACTTTACCGCCGCGCTGGGATTCCAGATTGAGGGTGTCGGCGAAGATATGGGCGAACTGGACTCGGCCAATTTCCGCAAGATGATCTTGAAAGCGACTGCGACTTTTCCCAACTTCCGTGCTGTAGCGACTACTTTGCGGCACGCGAAGACGGCAACGGTGAACGACTGGGGCGCGGTGTGCTACTACGAGGGCGAGTTCCACGAGGCGCGGCCTATGCCCGACCTTGAGATCTTCGATCGCGTGGGCGGCGGCGACTCGTTCGCTTCGGGGCTGATTTATGGGTTCCTGAATGAGAAGGGCGCGGACTGGGCCGTCAACTGCGGATGTGCGCATGGGGCGCTGGCGATGACTACGCCGGGCGATACGACGATGGCTACCTTCGATGAAGTTCAGCGGATTATGAAGGGCGGCGGGGCGCGCGTTCAGCGCTAACCGCGGCAGGAATATAGGAGAAAGAAATGCAGAAAGCAGAAGTTCTGAAGTCACTGCGCGAGATTGGCCTGGTGCCTGTTCTGCGCGCGGAGAGCGAAACCCAGGCATTGGCGTTGGCGTCGGCCATCGCGGCCGGCGGCGTCACCGTTCTGGAAGTTACGATGACGGTTCCCGGTGCGATCCGTGTGATGCGGCGTCTGGCTGAGGAGCGGCCGGATATTCTGATCGGAGCGGGCACGGTTCTGGACGCAGAGACTGCGCGGATGTGCATCCTGGAGGGTGCACAGTTTGTGGTGAGCCCGGCGCTCAACCTCAAAACCATCGAGCTTTGCCATCGCTATGGCGTGGCTGTACTTCCGGGCGCGCTGACTCCGACGGAGATCGTTACGGCGTGGGAGGCGGGCGCGGATGTGGTCAAGATCTTCCCGGCGAGTTCTCTGGGCGGGGCGAAGTATCTGAAGTCGGTGAAGGCGCCGCTGCCGCAAGTGGAGATGATTCCTACCGGCGGTGTGTCGCTGGCGACAGCCCAGGAATTCCTCGAAGCCGGGGCATTTGCGCTTGGCGTGGGGGCGGACCTGGTGAACCTGAAAGCTATCGCCGAGGGGCATCCGGAGACCATCACCGAGAATGCGCGCAAGTACCTCGCTATTGTCCGCAAGTTTCGCGAGTCGTAGGGGACGGCGGCGTCGGGCGCAGTTCTTTTCTTCGCTGGATTACCAAAGTGATGTGCGAGGAAGGCTGCGGTGTGATTTAATACGTGAACCTCCTCAGGAACAACACTTTCCGTCTGCCACCAGAGGTCTGTTCGGAGCTGACTTTCGGTATTCGGCGGTAGAAACACTCGGGGGGCAAGCAGCCATGATACGGTCCGACCAAGTTGAGTGCCCCACCTGCAAGGGCAATGTTGCCATGCGCGTGAGCCGGAATGGCTTCCTGCAGCGCAACGTGCTGGGCCATTTCGGCCTCTATCCTTGGAAGTGCGGGGCGTGCGGAACCTCGTTTCTGTATCGCAGCCGGGGCCACCACGCTACGGGGTCAAGCGGGCATCCACACAGTTCCAGCAGTCCGGCAGAGAAGCACCACAAACGCGCCTAGGAGCCTCAGGCTGGTCTCGGAGGCTGCCGCACCCACAGTAGAGGCTGATGGATCGGCATCGTGCGCAAGATGTCGGGATCGGGCGGGTCGGGGGGCAACGTCTTCCACAGGGTGGCGTATTCGGGCCGCTGGTAAGCGCGCGCGGTGAAGAGGAGGCTTGCGCGCCTCCCGGGAAGTTCGTCGAAGTGCTGGCGGTCTGCGCGGAATGGCCACATGGTGCGGTCCGCGATAAACGGGAAGTGATAGGCGATAGCCGAACGCATGCCCGGGCCGTCTTCCAGCGAGTAATCCCAGACGTTTTCGAAGCGGGTTGAGAGCAGTTGGCAGATGCCCGCGAGCATGTCCAGATTGAAGAGCGAGTCGCGGTAGGGCGTCTCGGAGCCAATTTCGTGGGGAAACGTGCCGTCGGCGGACATCTGCGCGCGCAGGGTGACCGTCTTGAAACGGTGACGCAGTTCGGCCAGCGTGCTGTCTTCAGTCCGGGGAATATCGCCCTCCGGCGCGGCCAGGCTGGCATACGCGCTGGCCTGCAGGAGCCAGGAGGTCCCATGGTGGTCTTTGCGGTCGCGCGCAAGCGCGGCCAACCTGGGGCCGCTGTCCTGAGGCTCGGTGAGCCAGCGCAGGTAAGCTGCGAACCAGGCGTGCAGCGCCTTCAGGTCGCCCTCGCTCAGGGCTGACGAGGCGGCAAGAAAAGGGATGGCCTGGGCGATTTCGACCAGTGGAAGCGTCTCCAGGATGCCATAGAGGCGGCCGCCTGCCGGAAGAGCCGGAGCTGTCGTGAAGCTGGGGTTATTGTGCACGGTGAAGACTGGGGCGTCCGTTGCAGGTTGCGTCTGACTCAGCAGGGTGGCGCCAAAGTCCAGCCTCGGCGTCATTCGCGTTGCCGGATCGATGAACCATGCGTGCAGTTGGACCATGGCATGCTCAGCGTAACGCTGCTCGCCGGTGAGCAGATGCGCGGCTGCCAGCGCTGGCACGGTCAGTCCGAGTGTGAACAGGGCGTCGCGGTGCGCGGTGAACGGTAGCGGCTGTCCGGAAGGCGCGGCCTCGAATTCGGTGTCGGGAAGCGCCTCAGAGTAATAATCATGCACAGTGCCGGGGCTGCGCGGGCATTGCAGCGAGGTCAGGGGCGTGGGTGCCTGGGTGAGGCAGCGCTCGGCTGCGTCCAGGATGCGATCGCGATCGACGGCAGCAACGTCGGGACGGGACGGGGTTTCTGGGGGTTCAGGGGAGGCATGAGCGGTCCGCTCGGCAGTCTGGCCAGCCGCGCTCAGGAGGCCGACGCGACCGATGAGGGTAGCGGCTCCACAAAACGAGGCAGCCGCGGAGCAAAAGGTTCGCCGGCTGGTTGGGGTTGTGATGGTCTTTGGCGTCAAAGGCATAGATCCCCGTCACAAGCATCCTATGCGTAGAGCGTCGCAATTTGAAACTTGCACGGTTCCGGGATTCTGGATTATTAGGAGGAGAATGGTCGCCGGCCTGGGACATCTTGCATCGGCCCGCGTTGGCACAACGCTGCTGGCAGCGTTCTTTGCTTCCCTGGTGGAGTGCGTCGAGGCGCTCACCGTGGTGCTGGCGGTCGGAAGCGTGCGCGGATGGCGCAGCGCGCTGGCTGGAGCAGCGACCGCCTTGGGTGTACTCGCTGCCATTGTCGCTGTTCTGGGCAGGGCGCTCACCCGCATACCGCTTCAGGGGCTCGCGAGAATTCCGTTTCACATGGTTCAACTGGTGCTTGGTGCGATGATCCTGCTCTTCGGTATGCGATGGTTGCGCAAGGCGATTCTGCGCTCCGCTGGGCTGGTTCCACTGCACGACGAGCAGATTGCATTCGCAAAGGAACAGGAACTAGTCCAGAAGAAGGCCGCACCCACGAACGAGGCCTCTGCCAGAGACATTTTGCAGTGGGACAAATTTGCCTTCAGCGCAACGTTTAACATCACCATGCTTGAAGGCACCGAGGTGGTTTTCATCGTCATTGCGTTCGGGGCGAGCGGAGCGGGACTGCTATTGCCAGCCAGCCTGGGCGCTGTGGCGGCCCTGCTGGTGGTTGCGGCGCTGGGATTCACGCTGCACCGGCCGCTGGCGCGCATTCCGGAAAATACCTTGAAGTTCCTCGTCGGCGTCCTGCTAACCGCCTTTGGAACGTTCTGGGTGGGAGAGGGCGTTGGCCTCGCATGGCCGATCCCCGCACCCGCCAACCCCGACTTCGCCATACTGTTCCTGACCGCGGCGTATCTGGGCGTGGCTCTTTGCCTTGTGCCGATCTGCAGGATGCAGGCGCGTGTTGTTGCGGAAGGGAACTAAGGTGCGCTGGCTCAAGTCCATTGTCCGTGAAATATTAGGTCTATTCGTCGACGACGAGAGCTTCGCAGCCGCCATTCTCGTATGGGTCGCAGTGGCCGGCCTGGGGCTGCCGCGCTTCGCTTCGGCGGCGCACTGGACCGGGCCGCTACTCTTCACCGGGCTGGCGCTGATCCTGATTGAGAGCGTTGTACGGTTCGCGCGGCGAAGAACAAAATGAAGGCGCTAGAACGCCACCTTCAGGGTGCAGCCCTTCGTCGAGCTCTCTCGCGCCATTTCCAGCAGCTTGGTCACGCGGTAGCCGTCCTCCGCGGTGACGGCAAGCGGCGACTTGCCCAGCACTGCGTCGCGCACGTTGGCGTAGAAGCCGCGATAGTCGCCGAGTTCTGTCTTCACCTGGTGCTCGACGAGCATCGCTGGATCGGCCGGCACCGGAGCGACGCTTAGCTTGCCCCACGCGGACTCCTTCTCCTGCAGCCAGACTTCATTTGAGCCCATCACGGGGACCTTCGCGCCGCCAACCAGGGCCGGCTCCTGCGGGTCGAGCCCGTGTTTCTTGAAGCTGCCTTTGGTTCCGTGCAGCAAGAAGCGAGGCGCGTTGTCGCAAGCGAGGTAGCTGGTGCGGCAATGCGCCAGCAGGCCTTTGCCATTTTTTTCCACCCCAGCAAGGTTACTTGCTGGGCGCTCCGGTTTGCCGGGATAGTGCAAGGTGATGTCGAAGGCGTCCTCGATTGCAGTTTCGTCGCGGTCCGCGCGCACGCTGGCGGTAATTGAGTCCGGCGCGCCGAACAGCGCAAGCACCTGGTCCACGAGATGTGGGCCCAAGTCGAACAGCATCCCGTTCGCTGGATTTTCTGCCTCCTTCCACGTGTTCTCGCGCGGGATGGGGCGAAAGCGGTCGAAGTGCGATTCGAAGGTAACCAGCCGGCCGATCGCTCCTTCCTGCAGCAGCTTCCGGACGGTCTGGAAGTCCCCATCCCAGCGGCGGTTGTGGAAGGGAATCGCCAGCAGGCCTTTACTCTTGGCGAGGAGGCCGAGTTCGCGGGCCTCCGCGCTGGTGGCAGCGAACGGCTTGTCGATGACTACGTGCTTGCCGGCTTCGAGCACCTGCCTGGCCAGGGCAAAGTGCGTCTCGTTCGGCGTCGACACCACCACGATCTCGACGGATTTGTCCGCCAATGTATCCAGAAACGACCGCTCGATCTTCACGCTGGGGTATGCCTTCGCGGCTTCGTCGCCCTTGCGCTGCATGATCGAGACCAGCCGGAGCCCCGGCACCGCGCTAATGAACGGCGCATGAAACACGCGGCCGCCTAACCCAAATCCAATGACTCCTACGCCAACTTCCCGCTCTGCCATTTACGTCCTCCCAATTTGTCTCAATGCAGGATAAACCCGCCGGAATTTGTGATATGCCTCAGCCATAGCGGGTGCATTTCGCGGGGCAATTGTCTCGGCTACTTTGACCGTGGCGGCGCATGCCGCTTCGACGGTGGACCATGCACCCACACCAACGGCTGCCAGGAGTGCCGCGCCGAACGCACCACCTTCCTCTGCCGCAAGCAGTTCTACGGGACGCCCGTATACGTCGGCCTGGATCTGCCGCCACAGCGGGCTGTGTGCACCGCCGCCGCCCAGCCTGATGCGGGCTACTGGAATGCCGAGTTCTTCGAACAAGGAGAAGGTGTCGCGCAGGCTGAACGCAACGCCTTCCATCACCGCACGCACACAATGGGCGCGAGTATGCGAGGCGGTGAGTCCTACGAAAGCTGCCCGCGCCTCGGGGTCGAGATGCGGCGTGCGCTCGCCGAAGAGATATGGCGCCCAGAGGAGCCCGTCGCTGCCCGCTTGAACCTTTGCCGCCTCAGCGGATAGTTCGTCGTAGCTTACGCCGGGCGCGAACGTGTCGCGAAACCAGCGCAGCGAGAGGCCGGCTCCGTTGGTCACGCCCATGACGTGCCAGAGGCCGGGCGCTGCGTGGCAGAAGGTGTGCAGGCGTCCCAGGCGGTCCATTGTGGGTTTGTCGGTGGAGGCGAAGACTACGCCGCTAGTGCCAATTGTCGCGGAGACGGATCCGGTTTCCACTATTCCCATCCCGACGGCGCCCGCGCCCTGATCGCCCGCGCCTGCAGCCACTGGGGTTCCCGCGGCCAACCCGGTCGCGCATGCGCCGATGGCGCTGATGCGCGCACAAATTTCTGGGCCTTCAAACAGGCGCGGCAGCCAACTCATCGGGATTTCCGCCGCCTCTGCAACCTCTTGCGACCAACGCCGGTGGGCGACATCGAGCAGCAGCGTGCCGCTTGCCTCCTGCATGTCGATGGCGTATTCACCGGTGAGGCGGTAGCGGACGTAATCCTTGGGGCAGAGCACGTGGGCGATGCGGGCAAAGATCTCGGGCTGATGCGTGCGCACCCACAGCAGCTTGGTCAGGGTGAAGTTGGGGAGCGCCGGGTTGCAGGTCAGCTCGATCAGCCGCTCGCGCCCGATCTTTGCCTCCAGCCAGTCGCACTCAGGCTGCGTTCGCTGGTCGCACCAGATGAGCGCCGGCCGCAGCACATTGCCGTCGGCGTCGAGCATCACGCAACCGTGCATCTGGCCGGTTAGCCCGATGACCTCGACTTCAGCGCCGGTCAGCCCGGCCGCTGCCAACGAGGCGGCGATGGCCTCGCGGGCGGCCCGCCACCAGTCCTCAGGCTCCTGCTCGGCCCAGCCGATGTGTTCGGAGTGGATGGGGGCATGTTCGCTGGCCGCCGACGCCACCACGACGCCGCGACGGTCCACCAGCACAGCGCGGGTTCCCCCTGTTCCGACATCGATCCCAAGAAACATCTGAAGACTCCTGTCTGCCGCATCGAAAGTGTATCCGGTTCCTGCTGGGGAGGTGTTCAGTGTTCCAATTCGGCGCCGCGATTCTGGGGTCGTCTTCGAATCCGTACGAAAATCGCCTCATTTTTTTTGCACTTCTTCGAGACGCCCCAGCATCCAACGTCTATCGCAAAGAGCGACGGATGAGTTAGTTGTAAGCTCCTATCAAAAGTGCGGGTAACATAGAACTAATGACTCAAAGCAAAGCAGCGCCGTCCGCGCGGATGGCCCTTATGGTTACCGGCCTCGCGGGTTTATTCCTGCTGGCCGAGGTTGGTCGTGCGTC
>Ga0302198_10001887_pt1 | contig 22563 bp, 15 predicted proteins | sample II_Bog_N2_2_FD_193521 | JGI IMG/M metagenome (GOLD analysis project Ga0302198, IMG submission 193521) | Peat permafrost microbial communities from Stordalen Mire near Abisko, Sweden - II_Bog_N2_2 | ecosystem: Environmental > Terrestrial > Soil > Wetlands > Peat | place: Sweden: Abisko... | reverse complement strand
TTCCAAGACCGCGCAGCGCTTCGCCTTCTACATTCTCCGCTCCACCGACGAAGATGCTGCCGCCCTCGCCGAAGCCGTGCGCGACCTCAAGGCCAGCCTCCGCCTCTGCTCCGTCTGCAACAACATTACCGATGTCGATCCCTGCGCCTACTGCGCCAGCCCCACTCGCAATCAGCGCCTCGTCTGCGTGGTCGAGGAGCCCACCAACATCGACGCCATCGAGCGCACCCGTTACCAGGGCGTCTACCACGTCTTGCACGGAACGCTGTCGCCTCTGCACGGCGTCGGCCCCGACCAACTCCGCACACGCACCCTGATCGCCCGCGTCGAGCGCGCCGAGGTGGACGAAGTCATCCTCGCCACTAGCCCGACCCTCGAAGGCGAAGCCACCGCCTCCTGGCTCGGAGCTGCGCTCCGCAACTTTTCGGTCAAGATCACCCGCATCGCCACAGGCGTCCCCGCCGGCAGCGACATCGACTACGCCGACGAAGTCACCATGACCCGCGCCATCGAAGGCCGCCGAGATGTGTAGCCAACCCGACCTTTAAGGGCCCGCTCAAGCATAGAACTTTCATTGGTGGGGTAGGATTTTTGGGACGAGAGAGTGAGGGCTAAGCATGCTGATTTCCGTCAAGTCAGACGACGAGAAAATGGTTGCAGCCATCAACTCGGCCCGAAAGTCCCTCAAGCAGTTCCTCGACGCGTTGTTTGCGCCGAAGCCCAATCAAAAGCACTTTTTGCTGAAAGTAGCTTTTCACTACCAAGAGGAGACTGAACATATCTGGTTGGCCGACCTGGACTTGGCCTCCACCCCTGTGACCGGGGTGGTTGCCAATGAGCCAAAGATTCCGACCCTGGAATACATGCAGCGGGTCCCGTTCAATGCCTCGGATATTACAGATTGGATGTACTACGAAGATGAAAACCTGGTCGGCGGTTTCACGAGTCAAGTCCTTCAGGCTTCCAAACGCCCGAACTGACACGCAGCCGGGAAGTCGCATGATCCGCAAGCAATTTCTTGCAAGTGTCGCCCCCTACCCCCGCAACTTATTCAGCAGATCCTGCGGATGCACCGGCTTGGCAAGAATCTCAAACTCATAACCATGCTTTCGCGCATTGTCCAACAGGTCCGCCGTCGCCGCCTGCCCGCTGAACAGCAGAATCTTGATCTTTGGCAGCAGTTCCCTGATCCGGATCGCCGCATCAATGCCGTTCAGATCCGCCATGATCACGTCGGAGATCAGCATATCCGGCTCAAAAGTCGACGCCAACTCCACCGCGCCCTCGCCCGAATAAATAGGCTGTGCCTGAAATCCACTCTGATTCAGGATCATCGCCAGCGTATCGGCGATCACCCGCTCATCGTCCACCACCAGCACCTTCGGTCTCGCTGCGTTCTCCGGCATATTCTCCCTTGCTTTAGACGTACGCTGTTCAATTTCCACTTTTGGGATGAAGATTTCGTCCCAAAGGACCCTTCAGGCCCTGACCTCCTGCACCAACCGCCCTCCGGCCACGCGCTCAGAACACCAACCTCCCAGCCCGCACCCACCCCTGATGAAATACTATCCTCTCTAGAAGCCGTCGCGATCGCATCCTGGGCCCTTCGCCTTCCGATAACTCACAAATCAGGCCGCAGCTTCCTTTGGCCGCATCGTTTATAGGCTTGCAGCACTGACGCTCGCAGCCAGAATCGCGTTCATCTGGGTGCAACCCAGCTCACATACACTGGCAACATCAACTGGCCGCTTCCCATTGCTCACCGCAGGCCCTCACCGGAGAACCTCGCATGTCCCAGCCAGGCACCCCCATCGTTGCCCCCGTCGCCGCCGCCGCCCAGGCAGTCGAGCCCATCATCCGCGCTGAAAAAATCGAGAAATACTACGCCCAGCCAAGCCAGAACCGCATCCAGGTCATCTCCGCTACCGACCTGTCCGTCGTCCCCGGCGAAATCCTCGCCCTCCTCGGCCCCTCCGGCTCCGGCAAATCCACCATGCTGCGCATGCTCACCGGCCTATCCACGCCCTCCGCTGGTCAGGTGTACTGGCACGAAAAGCCCATCGCCGAATCCGAGATCAACGTCTCCATCGTCTTCCAGAGTTTTGCCCTCTTTCCCTGGCTTACCGTGCTTCAGAATGTCGAAGCCCCGCTCCAGGCCCGTGGCGTGCCTCCCGATGTGCGCCGCGAGCGGAGCATGAAGATGCTCGACACGGTCGGCCTCGACGGCTTCGAAGGCGCCTATCCGAAAGAGTTGTCTGGCGGCATGCGTCAGCGTGTCGGCTTCGCCCGCGCCCTCGTCGTCGAGCCTGAAGTCCTCTTCATGGACGAGCCCTTTTCCGCCCTCGACGTCCTCACCGCGGAAAACCTTCGTTCCGAACTTCTCGAGCTGTGGTCCAACAAGACCATGCCCACCAAGGCTGTCTTCATCGTTACCCACAACATCGAAGAAGCGGTCCTGCTCGCCGACCGCATCATCGTTCTTGGCCGCAATCCCGGCCACATCCGCACCGACTTCCGCGTCCAGCTTCTGCAGCCGCGCGATCGCAAATCCGAGCCCTTTACCCAACTCGTCGACTACATCTACAAGGTCCTCACCCGCCCTGACGTCCCCGCCGCTGAGGCCCCGGATCATCAGCATCCGGCCCGCGTCCGCGATCAGCGCCAGATGCACTACCAGATGCTGCCCCATGCACGGCCCGGCGGCATAGCCGGACTTCTTGAGTTATTGATCGACAAGGGCGGCAAAGACGACATCTATCGCCTCGCCGACGATCTCGGCCTTGAGCTTGACGACTTCCTGCCCATCGTCGACGCCGCGCAACTCCTTGGCTTCCTCACCATCGAAGAAGGCGACACCTCCATCACCCCTTCCGGCACGGAATTTGCGAACTCCGAGATTCTCCGCCAGAAAGAGCTCTTCCGCGCCGCCGCCACTGAAAACGTCCTGCTCCTGCGCCAGATTCGTCGCGCACTCGAGTCCAAGAGCGACCACACTGTCCCCGAAGATTTCTTCCTCGACATGATCGACGAGCAGTTCTCTGAGGAAGAAAGCCTGCGCCAGATGGAAACCGCTATCACCTGGGGCCGCTATGCAGAGCTCTTCGACTTCGATGCCGCACGTCGCCGCTTTGTCCTTCCAGATATGCAGGAAGAAGCTGCCGCCTCAGAGGATGAAAAGTGAGTCTTCCCCATCCTCTCGCGCGCACACACGTAACCCAGCGCCCCTGGCCGGTCCTCATCGACATGGGCGTCGGCGCGGTGGGTCTCGCCCTTTTTTTCACCATCATCAGCACCGGCACCTACTGGCTGGGCAAGCCCGTACCCGTGGTGCATATCTCCCACTCCATCAGCGCACTGCCGCTCTACGCCTCTTACTCCGTTGTGCGCATGGGCATTGCGTACCTGCTGAGCGTGGCGTTCGCTGTGGGTTATGGCTATATCGCTGCGTACAACCAGCGAGTCGAGGCATGGATGATCGCAGTTCTCGACATCCTCCAGTCCATTCCGGTGCTCAGCTTTCTTCCCCCGGTCGTGCTGGCCATGATGTCGCTCGTTCCCGGCCATCAACTCGGCATTGAGCTTGCGGTCATCCTGCTTATCTTCACCGGCCAGGTTTGGAATCTCGCATTCAGCTTCTACTCTTCGCTCAAGACCATTCCAAAAGAGATGATTGAAGCCTCGCGGATCTACCGCTATTCCGCCTGGCAGCGCTTCTGGCAGTTGGAAATGCCCTTCGCCGCTATCGGCCTTGTGTGGAACTCCATCGTCTCCGTCGCCGGCGGATGGTTCGCACTCATGCTCTGCGAGACCTTCACCATGGGCACGCGCAGCTTCCAACTCCCCGGCCTCGGCAGCTATATCAAATCGGCAGCAGATGCAATAGATTCAGCCGGTGTAGGCCCACTGTTGAGCGGTATCGGTGTCATGATCCTGATCGTGGTGGCCACTGACCAGCTGGTCTGGCGTCCCATGATTGCCTGGAGCGACAAGTTCAAATTCGAGCAGGTAGAAGCGGCCGATCGTGTCACTTCGCCCATCCTCGAGTTGCTCCGCCGCTCCACTCTCTTCAGTTCCCTCCCCGGCCGAATTGCCGCTCGCATCGAGGAGCCTATCTACGCTCGGCTGGCCCACGAACCCAGCGCGCGCGTCGTTCACCCCATCGATGACGATAGCGCAAAACGCAAGCCATCCCCGCTGTTCTGGACTCTCGCTGTGCCATTGGCCTGCGCTGTGGGCTGGGGCGCTCTCCAGGCCATCCTCATGCTCCGCACCGTGACTTGGCCAGATCTCCGCCTGTTGCTCGAAGGAGCTGGAGCCACCTTTCTCCGCGTCAATGCCTCCCTGATTCTCTCCGCGCTGTGGACGGTCCCGGTTGGCGTCGCCATCGGCTTCAGTCCAAAGCTTTCTCGTATCGTTCAGCCTCTGGCACAGGTGCTGGCCTCGGTGCCGGCCTCCGCGTTTTACCCTGTCCTGCTCATCGGCCTCGTCAAGATCGGACAGGGCGTCGGCATCGGCTCCATGGCCCTCATGCTCCTCGGCACCCAGTGGTACATCCTCTTCAACGTCATCGCCGGAGCCATGTCCATCCCCTCTGATCTGCGCGAAGTCTCCTCGCTTTATCACTTCACCCGCTGGCAGCGCTGGACCAAGCTGATCCTGCCCGGCATCTTTCCCTATCTGCTCACCGGCATGGTCACCGCTTCCGGCGGAGCTTGGAACGCCTCCGTAATGGCCGAGTATGCGGTGGTAAAAAAACAGACCCTGCAAACGATCGGCCTTGGCGCACAGATCAGCTCTGCAACCGACGCCGGCCGCTTTCCTATCATTCTCCTTGCCACCATCCTCATCTCACTCATGGTGGTCACCATGAACCGCCTTGTCTGGCGTCGCCTCTACCGCCTCGCCGAGACCCGGTATAAACTCGAAGGTTAATCCAGGGCTTTGAGCCCTTCGAGTGTGCCCCATGATTCGTGTTGGTCTTATCGGTTTCGGCATGGCTGGCCGCGTCTTTCATGGCCCGCTCATCTCGTCGGTAGACGGCCTGGAACTCGCTGCCGTCCTCGAGCGCTCCACCGACAACGCCGTCAAGCGCTACCCCCGCATCACCACCTACCGCTCGCTCGACGCAATCCTCGCCGACGCTTCCCTCGACCTCTTCGTCGTCGCAACCCCCAGCGGAACCCACTTTGAGGTAGCCCGCCAGGTTCTGGAGGCCGGCAAGAATGTCGTCGTGGACAAGCCAATGTCCACCACTTCCGCGCAGATTGCCCAACTGATTCAGCTTGCTGCAACCAAGGGCCGCCTCCTCATTCCGTTCCATAACAGGCGCTGGGACAGTGACTTCCAAACAATTCAGAAACTTCTGCATGAAGGTTCACTTGGCCGCATCGTCTACCTTGAGTCCCGCTTTGACCGCTGGCGTCCCAACCCGCCTGCGGACCGCCTGTGGAAAGAGGATCCCAATGCGGGGGGCGGCGTTCTCATGGACATCGGCACCCACATCGCCGACCAGGCCCTCCACCTCTTCGGCCTTCCTGAAGCAATCTTTGCCGACATCCTTTGCGAGCGCGAGTGGGCCCGCGCCAACGACGCCTTCCAACTGCGCCTCCCCTACCCTGGTTTCACCGTCGCGCTCGGCGCCAATAGCCTCTCCATGCCCGCGCGTCCGCGTTTTCATATCCGCAGCTCGAAGGGCAATTTTTGGAAATGGGGACTCGACCCGCAGGAAGCCGCCCTCAATCAGATCGTCCGCATCGCCGACCCCGGCTGGGGACGCGAACTCCCCGAGAACTGGGGCACGCTCAACGTCGATGTCGAAGGTGGCTCAGTCAGTCGGCCAGTCGCGCCCGTACTCGGCGACTACCGCCTTTACTATGCTGGCGTCCGCGACGCCGTCCTCGGTAAGGCGCCTGCTCCTGTCGCCGCCATCGACGCCTGGCGCGTCGCCCGCCTGCTCGAATGGGCCGTCGAGAGCTCCGAGCAACGCCGTGAGATTCCCTGCGACTGGACTCTGCAACCGAAGTAGCCGCCGGTCAACCAATCAGAACCAACCTGCTCAGAACTGCTCCAGCGCCTCAGGAAGTGCCGTCCCGCGAGTTGCTTTGCCTCTGAGTCCATCAGCAGTCTCCGCGGCCTGTTCCTCCACCGGCTCTTTCTCCACCAGCGGCACCCAGAACCGGAACGTCGTTCCCTTGCCCGGCGTCGACTGCACCTCGATCCCTCCGCTGTGCGCCTTCAGGATCGATCGCGAAATCGCCAGGCCCATCCCCGAGCCCTTGCCTCGTGATCCGCGTTTCTTCCCTCGATAAAACTTCTCAAAGATCAGCGGCAGATCAATCGAATCGATCCCTGGCCCCGTGTCCTCAACGCTGAACTCCAGACGTCTTCCTTCTCGCCAGCTCTTCAGCGTCACTCCCGTCCCTGCAGGAGTGTGCGCCGCGGCATTCTCCAGCAAGTGCCTGAGCACGCGCCCCAGCAAGTGCGGATCGAACCACGCCGGATCATCTCCGCCTTCCACATCCACAGTTACCTTGTGGTTTGCCAGAGCCTTGCGCGACTCTTCGATCGCATGGTCAAGAAGCGCCCGCGGGTGTTGCGGCTGCAACGTCACCGAGACGACGTTCGCATCGATCTCCGCCATCTCTACGGCCTCACCGATCAGGACGTCAAGCCGTGTAGCTTCCTCATCTACAATCGACGCCAGGTCCCGCTGCCCCGCTTCATCCAATCCTTCCGTCTGAAGCAGAGTCGTTGCCGCCGCGCGTATCGACGTGAGCGGCGTCCTCAGCTCATGGGTGAGCGAATCAATCAACGCAGTGCGCAGCCGCTCGCCTTCTCTCGCTGCCTCCATCCGCGCTGAAGTCTCCACCGCGATTGACCGCGCCAGCGCAATCGAGACCTGCGCACACATCGCGGCAGCCACTTCTCGCGACAGACCCGCTGGCCTCCAACCGAGCGCTCCCACAGGCCGCATGCCAAGCATCAGTGGCGTCGCAAAAAAACCTCCATGCTCATGCAATGTCGGACTCTGTCCCTGCGTCAGCCCACGCATCGCGTCCCTCGCGCCGGCAGGGAACTTCGACGTCGAAGTATAGACCTGATCCTGGTCGCACACGTAAAGTGCCACGCCATCCAAAGCAAAAATCCTGTCGATCATCCTTGGAAGGTCATGGATCAGCCTATCCGCTTCCTCGTGCAGCATCATCTGCTGGCTCAGCTCATAGAGCCTCTCCACATCTTCGCGTCGCTGCTCCGCTTGCTGCGTCTGCCTCCGCGCCCGCTCCGCAACGCGCCCCACCACCACGCTGCACGCAACAAACGAGAACATCTCCACCCATTCCTGCGCTCCTGCAAGCCGAAACGTCCGATATGGGAGCAGGAAGAAGTAGTCGAACGCAAGCGCGCAAAGAACCGATTCGAACAGCGCAACCCAAATCCCCGCCTGCGTCGCCGACCAGACCACCAGCACCAGGAACACCATGCCCGCGGCCGTCGAGTTCGCCCCCAGCTTCGCCAGCGCTAAGGTCGTCAGCAGCGCCAGCCCTGTTGCCGCCAGAAGACGGGCTCCCTGCGCCGAATATCTGCGTACGTCCATCTCTCTCCTTCCCCGCATCATAACCCCGCACGGCCGCTCCGAACTTCCGCCTACACCGATATCACCCGCTTCCACTTGCCAAATGTTGTAATCTTCCGATGGAAGAGGGTGTCCCATGCCAGGCAGAATCCTTGTCATTGACGACGAGCCCCAGATCACACGTGTTCTGCGCGCGGCTCTTTCCGCTCAAGGCTACGATATTCGCACCGCCAACGACCCTGAAGAAGCACTCGAGGTCTTTCGCGAATGGTCCCCTGACCTCGTGGTCACTGACCTCATGATGCCCGGTATGTCCGGCGTCGAAGTCACCCGCGCCATACGCGTACGCTTTGCAACGCCCATCATCATCCTGTCTGTACGCGATCACGAGCGCTCCAAGGTCGAGGCTCTCGATGCCGGTGCGGATGACTACGTCACCAAGCCATTCAGCATCCAGGAGCTTCTCGCCCGCATCCGTGCCCACCTGCGTCGCGCTCCTGAGCGCACCACCTCCGCCCTCGAAGCCGGCGATTTCGTGGTTGACGCCAATGCACATTCCATCACCGTGCTTCGGCGTCCCATTCACCTTACCCCCAAGGAGTTCGACCTGCTCCTTCATCTCTCTCGCCATGCCGGCAAGGTGATCACCCACCGCGCTCTGCTCACGGCGGTCTGGGGTGCGCAGTCTGCTCACCAGCCGGAGTATCTCCGCGTCTTCATCGGGCAACTTCGCAAAAAGCTCGAGGCTGAAACCGGCAAGCAGTACATTCAGACCGAGCCGTGGGTCGGCTATCGCTTCATTCCAGAAGGGATCGGCAGCTCAGAGGAATAAGCTTCCGCTGTGAATGTGTCGATCTTCTGACCGGCTTGCGCAGGAGTGTGCCCGCAGTCACTCAACTGGGCGTCCTTATGCCTTTCTTAGGAATTCTTTTCGATATTCAAATAAGACCGCACCGAAAATAGATCTTGTTCAGGATGCCCCGACGCCATTCCGGGTCGTGGCCCAGAAAGAATACTCATGCAAGATGCACTCATGTTGCTGTTCACCGTAGTCTTCTTCGCCGTGGCGTTCCTCTACGTCAAGGCCTGCCAGAAGCTGAGGTAGATCTCCATGCAAATCGATTTCGTCACCGTGATCGCCCTCATCCTCTCCGTCCTCCTTCTGGCCTACCTCACACTTACCCTGCTCTTCCCGGAGAAGTTCTGACATGTCCGTTAACGGATGGTTGCAGTTTGCAATCTATTGCGTCGTGCTGCTTGCGACCGTACGCCCGGTGGGCATTTACATGGCGCGGGTACTCGAAGGAGAGCGCACCTGGCTCGATCCCATCTTCCGCCCTATCGAGCGGCTCCTCTACAAGCTCTGCGGCGTAAATGCAAAAGCCGAGATGAACTGGCGCCAATACGCCTTCGCCATGCTCGGCTTTTCTGCGGTCAGCATGTTGCTGACCTACGCAATCGAGCGCCTCCAGGCGTTTCTGCCCTTCAATCCTCAGCATCTGCCCAACGTCGCCACCGATCTCGCCTGGAACACCGCCGCAAGCTTCACCACCAACACCAACTGGCAGTTCTACACGCCCGAAACCACCATGAGCTATCTCACTGAGATGGCCGGCCTCGCTATCCACAACTTCTTCTCGGCCGCTGTCGGCATCGTTGTTGCCGTCGCCCTCGTTCGCGGCATCAAGCGCACAAGTTCCGCCACCATCGGCAACTTCTGGGTCGATACCACGCGCTCACTCCTCTACATCTTGCTTCCCGCCTCCATCATCTACGCGCTGCTTCTCGTCGCACAGGGCGTCCCGCAGAACTTCCACGCCTACACCGTCGCACATCCCCTTGAGCAGCCTACGCAGATTCAAACCATCGGTCAGGGCCCTGTTGCATCGCAGGAATCCATCAAGATGCTGGGTACCAACGGCGGCGGCTTCTTCAACGCGAATAGTGCCCATCCTTACGAGAATCCCACACCGTTCTCCAACTTCATTCAGATCCTTTCCATCTTTATCATCCCTGCCGGTCTAACCTACACGCTGGGCCGCATGACTGGATCGCAAGGCCACGGGTGGGCAGTCCTTGCTGCAATGTTCGTTCTCTTTGCGGCCGGTTTTACTGCCCTCTACTGGGCCGAGGCTCATCCGCATCCGCTCATCCACGGTGCTCAGCAAACCGCCACATCAACAGCGCCCGGCGGCAACATGGAAGGCAAAGAGGTTCGTAACGGCATCGCCGAGTCCGCGCTCTTCGCTACCATCACCACCGACGCCAGTTGTGGTGCCGTCAATGGCATGCACGACAGCTTCACGCCGCTCGGTGGTCTTGTCCCCCTCACCAACATCATGCTCGGCGAGGTCATCTTTGGCGGCGTCGGCGCCGGCCTCTACGGAATTCTCATCTTTGTCGTCCAGGCGGTCTTCATCGCCGGCCTCATGGTTGGCCGTACTCCTGAGTACCTCGGCAAGAAGATCGAGTCCTACGACGTTAAAATGTCAATGCTCTACGTGCTCATCTTCCCCCTCGTCATCCTGTCTCTCACCGCCTTCTTCGTCCTTTCTCCCACCATCGGGCTCTCAAGCCTCGCCAACCAGGGCCCACATGGCCTTACCGAGATCCTCTATGCCTTCACCTCCGGCGCAGGCAACAACGGCTCTGCCTTCGCCGGCCTCAGCCCCAACTGGTGGTACAACATCGCCATGGGGTGGGACATGCTCATCGGACGCTTCCTCATGATGCTTCCTGTCCTCGCTCTGGCTGGCAACCTTGCCCAGAAGAAAAGCGTTCCGCCGTCTCCTGGTACCTTCCCTGTTGACACCCCACTCTTCACCGTTCTGCTGGTTGGCGTTGTCCTGATTCTCGGCGCGCTCACCTTCTTCCCGGCCCTCAGCCTTGGGCCCATCCTCGAACACCTGCTGCTGCAATCCGGCAAGCTTTTCTAACCCGATCTGAACGAGGCGAAATTAACTCTCATGGCTGAAAAACAAAGTCTCTGGAATACCGAAATTCTCGCTTCTTCGCTCGTCGATTGCGTGCGCAAGCTCGATCCCCGCGGCATGGTCAAGAACCCCGTGATGTTCGTCGTCGAGGTCGGCAGCGTACTCACCACGGGCCTGCTCATCGACAACGCCATCCATCATCGCCCTGGCTTTGGCTTCAACCTCCAGATCACTCTCTGGCTCTGGTTCACCGTACTATTCGCGAACTTCGCTGAGGCCATGGCCGAGGGCCGTGGCAAGGCCCAGGCAGACACCCTCCGCAAAGCCAAGGGCGAAACCGTCGCGCACCGCTACATGCCCGACAACTCCCTCGAGGAGGTAGCCAGCGGCCTGCTGCGCGCCGGCGATATCATCTACGTTCAGGCTGGCCATTACATCGCCGGGGACGGCGAAGTGATCGAAGGCGTTGCCTCGGTAGACGAATCTGCCATCACCGGCGAGTCCGCTCCTGTCATTCGCGAAGCTGGCGGCGATCGCAGCGCCGTCACTGGCGGCACCAAGGTCCTCTCCGACTGGATCAAGGTCAAAATCACTTCCAACCCCGGCGAAACCTTCCTCGATCGCATGATTGCCCTCGTCGAAGGAGCAACCCGTCAGAAGACCCCCAACGAGATCGCGCTCAGCATTCTGCTCTCCGGCCTCACCATCATCTTCCTCCTGGCCGTCGTCACTCTGCAGCCTTTCGCCATGTACTCCAAGGCACCGCAGACTGTCTTCGTTCTCGTTTCTCTCCTTGTCTGCCTGATTCCCACCACCATCGGCGGACTGCTCTCCGCCATCGGAATCGCCGGCATGGATCGCCTCGTACAGTACAACGTTCTTGCCATGAGCGGACGCGCTGTCGAGGCGGCCGGCGATGTAAACACCCTCCTCCTCGACAAGACCGGAACCATCACCCTCGGAAATCGTCAGGCCGCCGACTTCATTCCCGCGCCCGATGTCAGCCAGGAACGGCTCGCCAACGCGGCCCAGCTGTCATCACTCTCTGATGAGACCCCTGAGGGCCGCTCCATCGTTGTCCTGGCCAAAGAGAGGTACAACCTGCGCGGCCGTGATCTTGGGGGCATTCACGCCGAGTTCGTTCCCTTCTCTGCGCAGACTCGCATGAGCGGCGTCAACCTGCCCGGAACCCGCATCCGCAAGGGTTCAGCAGACGCCATTGCCCGCTTCCTCGAGGAGCAGGGCGCTCAACTCCCGCTGAAAGTCCGCGAATCCGTCGAAGAGATCGCCCGCCTCGGCGGTACGCCCCTGGTTGTTGCTGAAAATGCCACCGCTCTCGGTGTCATCTACCTCAAGGACATCGTCAAAGGTGGCCTGAAGGATCGCCTCGCACGCCTTCGCGCCATGGGCATCCGAACCATCATGATCACCGGGGACAATCCGCTCACCGCTGCCGTAATCGCACGCGAGGCCGGCGTGGACGATTTCCTCGCTGAGGCCAAGCCCAAAGACAAGATGGATCTGATCAAGAGCGAACAGGCCAAGGGCAAGCTCGTTGCCATGACCGGAGACGGAACGAACGATGCTCCGGCTCTTGCTCAGGCCGATGTAGGCGTCGCCATGAACTCAGGCACCCAGGCCGCCAAAGAAGCCGGCAACATGGTCGACCTCGACTCCAATCCCACAAAGCTCATCGAGATCGTCGAAATCGGCAAGCAGCTTCTCATGACTCGCGGTGCGCTCACTACGTTTTCCATAGCCAATGACGTGGCCAAGTATTTCGCCATTATCCCGGCAATGTTCTCCGTGGCATTTCCCGTCCTCGGCGCGCTCAACATCATGTACCTGCACTCACCACAGTCGGCAATTCTCTCTGCCGTCATATTCAACGCCATCATTATCGTCGCCCTCATTCCGCTTGCGCTCAAGGGCGTCAAGTACGAGCCCAAGCCCGCGGACGAGCTACTCCGCCGCAACCTCCTCGTCTATGGGGTTGGCGGCATCATCGTCCCATTCATCGGCATCAAGGCAATCGACATGCTCCTCGTATTCACACATCTCGCCTAGCATTTATCTGCCCGCGTCGTTTTTCTGTCGCGAGCCGGCAACTTGAAACCCAGGGGCCCCAGCCCCATCGGAATTGGAGATTGACCGTGCACTCCGCCACACATCCCGCAGCCTCAGCACACTCCGAGCACTCCGTCTGGCTCACATCGATTCGATTCACCCTCGTGACCACCGTTCTGCTCGGCCTGGCTTACCCAATCGCCATCACCGGTATTGCGCACCTCATCTTCCCCCGCAAAGCCGCTGGAAGCCTCATCCACCAAAACGGTCAGGTCATCGGCTCTGAGCTCCTCGCCCAGAGCTTCACCACCGACCGCTACTTCCATCCGCGGCCCTCCGCCGCCGGCAACGGATACGACGCCACCTCGTCGGGCGGCTCCAACCTCGCACAGTCCAACAAGGCGCTCGTCGATCGTATCCAGGGCTCCATCAACACACTCGCTACTGAGAACCCCTCCACGCCCGTCCCCATCGATCTCGTCACCACCTCTGGATCCGGTCTCGATCCCGACATCACGCCTGACGCGGCATACTTCCAGGTCCCACGCATCGCCAAGGCCCGCAAACTCTCCGAAACCAGTGTTCATCAGCTTGTCGATGCGCACATCACTCCGCGCCAGCTAGGCGTTCTCGGTGAGCCCCGCGTCAACGTCCTCCGCCTCAACCTGGACCTCGACAAGCTCTCGAAGTAACCATCCCCCCCACCTTGCCAACAAGGAAGGGGCATGGCCAACGCCGTACCCCTTCGCATTTCTGCGCCTGAATTGGTCTTTCGGCCAAGTGAAAAGGCATGACCGAAGCCATGCCTTTTCACCTGTAAATCTCCAGGCCCTCCTCTTCAGGAAGGCCTGATTGGTTAGTTCACCGTCACCGAGAACGTCGTCGAGACAGCAGGTGTTACCGACGGGTTTCCAGTCGCCTGCACCGTATACGTGTAGGTACCGGCCGTTGTGCCCGGATCGCTGTTCCCCCCGCCACCGGAGTTCGTGCTCGAGCTGCCGCAACCCGCCAGCCCGCCCAGTGCCGTCATCAGCACCAGCACGCCCAGCATCTGCCGCCAGCTCCGCCGACGCGCCGGAATCCCGCAAAGGAACAACACAGCTAATACCGCTCCGGTTCCCGCTCCCGCCCATCCATTCTTCCGAATCTGCGGATAAGTCAAAGCTGCTACCGGCGCCGTCGTATTCACGTTGAACGTCACCGTCCCCGAAGTAGTTGCTGAGGTCAGCGTCACACCGGAACCGCCCGACAGGGAGCACGCAGCTCCGTCACCGGTCGATGGCCCGCCGGTCTGCTGGCAGGTCAGCGTCACAGTACCCGTATAGCCGGCTACCGCTGCCACCGTTACCACCGCTGCCGCAGAGCTGCCCGGCGCGATTGTTGCAGGAGTAACCGTCACTACCGGCACGTTCAGCGTGAACGTCGACTCAGTGATTGTTACGGTCGTCGACCCGCTTCCCGCTGCATAACTGCCATCGCCGTTGTAGCTCACCGTCAACGTATCCGCTCCTGATGCCAGCGAGTTCGCCGGAATCGTGAACGTATAGCTACCATTCGTCAGCGTTTCGTTTGGTGAGGTGTACCCGCCACCAGACAAAACTACCGTGCCGCTCGGAGTGATGCTCGTGCCGGCCACCGTCACCGTCACGTTCAGGCTTGCGTCTGAGTTCAGCGTTGCCGAGGCCGGCGTTACTGTGATCGTCGGAGTCAGCAGCGCCACCGTCGTCACCGTCACCGATGCCGTGTTGCTCGTCGCCGCGTACACCGAGTCACCCACATAGCTCGCCGTCAGGGTGTCCTGCATGCCCGGCGCCGCCGATCCCGGCAGGCTGTTCGCCGGAATCGTGAACGAGTAGCTTCCCGTGCTCGAGGTCACCGTTTGCGTATAAGTCGATCCCGAGGCCGTCAACATCACCTCTCCGGTCGGGGTCACGCCGCCTGTGGGGTTACTCGTAAGCGTTACCGTCACGTTCAACGTATCGCTCGAGTTCAGGCTCATCGCCGCCGGTGTCACCGTTACCGTCGCTTTGGCCGTACCCACTGTCGCTGGCCACGCAGTCACCACATTGGCTACGTTCAGCGATCCAAGGCCCGTCGCCAGGTCATACCCTGACCCAGCGCCATACCCGCTCAGAATGCCAATGTAATCGCCTGCGTGAGCCACATTGCAGTTCGGCGAAGGCGTGCCGTTCACCCCACCCGTCGCATCGCATGGCATCGCGTTCGTACCCGTGTCGATGTCATAGAAGAAGCATTTGTTCGCAGTTGTTGGATTGTTGCCGATGATCTCTGCGCTGCAGGCTCCATAGGTCTGGCTGGCGGCCAGTTTATAGAGTTCCGGAGTGGGCAGCCCCTGGGCAGCGCCAGACTTCTGGTTGATCAGCGCCATCACTCCGGCCATCGCCGGCGTCGCCACTGATGTCCCGCCGACCTCCTGCGCGAATGGCTCCGAAGATGTTGAGTAGGTGCATTCCGGGTCAGCAGATGCCTCCGAAACGCAAATCAGGTAGGCGCTGCTCGAGATGAATCCGTCCGAAGCAAAGAAGCTCACGTCCGGCAGGTCTCGAACTCCGTCGCTTGGAACGCCCTGAACACCGGTCTGCCACGACGGCTTGGGCCAGCCGTTATTCACAACCGTGAGCGTGCCCTGAGCGGCTCCTGTTACGGGATTTGTGGTTGAACCGGTGCTGGCAGCGCCGGCTGTGCAAGTTCCGATAGTGGTATTGGTGAGCAGGGACGAGGTGCTGTTTACCACGCAGTTGCTCGCTCCGCCGCTCCCGCCCACCGTCTCGACCAGGTAGTCGAGCGCACCGTCGCCTATTTGGTAAAGCGTTGTGGAATTGTAGTAGATCGCGTTGCACGCCTCTTCCACGTCGCTCACGCCGTAACTGTCTCCATTGCTTCCTAGATAAATCGTCCCCGTGCCGAAAAACGACTGCAGATACGACAGCATCAGCGGGTTGGTGCAAGTGTCGTTCCACGGCACTTCAGGCACATATCCCAGCGCGCTGGTTACGGCCTCAGTCGATCCTGTGCTCTGGTAGTTTGTTCCCCAGTAAGGCGCCGGTTTGCACTCCGCAGACGAGTTCACCGAGCACCAGTTGAAGTCCGTTCCACCCACGGCGGTGTTATACGGCGTCGACGCCAAACCGCTCACCGTGGTTCCGTATTCAGCCACAGAAGTCAGGCTTATGCTTCCACCCTGATCGCAACTCGCCGAGCCCGAGTCACCTGCCGCGACAAACACCGAAATCCCTTCGCTGGCTGCCGTCTGCCACATGTTGTAGTACTCAACATTGCCGGCCGTTCCGTTCGCCAGTTCGCACTCGCCGTAGCTGACGTTGATGATGCGCGCATTCAGCGTGTCTACGTTCTGAACAATGTAGTCCTCGGCGTCATAAAGGTTGTCGTCCGTAGCGGACTGCGCTACCCCGTTCACAAGGACGATCTGCGCCGCTGGGGCAATTGAACCCGTCCACTCCACGTCCAGTGAGTTCTCAAGCAGATCGTTGATTCCGCAAGGCGCCGATGCTGTTGTGCTGGTGCAGATCCCAGGGTCGTCATTCGTCGCCAGCGGATGGATGATCTGCGGCTGGTTGGCGCTCGTGTATGCCGGAAGTCCGAAGAATCTGCGGAAAGTAGCAATGTCGTTCTGGTTGATGTCGCTCGTTCCAGCAACCGCGATTGTCTGCCCCGCTCCGTTGATCGGGCTCGGCGCATTCCAAAGCGGCAGAATGTTATAAATCGTCGCGAAATCCCAGGGATCTACGTCCTCAACCAGGTAGGCGCTGTAGTTTCCGCTGGCGGGTACGCTGATCCCGAACTCGGGCCGCGCTCCGGTCGTACGCGTTGTCGGAATTGTGCTTGCCTGCGCGCCATTCGTCGATGGCATCTTCAACCATCCACCCGTCGCCGCATCCTGCTTTACCAGGCTGCCGAGATGATGCTCAGGGCGCGGGAAAAAGTTGTGCAGCGACTTAACGCCGACCACCACCGGTGTGAGTGCCGCGGGAATCTGCGGGTCGCTCATGTTGGCCACATGCGGCACGCCGGCCACAACCAGATTATGTATTTCCGTATGGAACGTGCTCTGCACCTGCCCGGCTAACCCGCCGAACCGGATACTCATCCGGTCTTTGCTCACCGAGTTTACTGTGAGCCCATGTCCGGTAAGCCAGTTCGTGATCGTCGCAATGTCCGTCTGCGATGGCCCAAATTGCTCGCCCACCTGGTCGGGCGTAAGCCACTGGTGGTAGTTCGGCGAATTCGCATCATACTCGCTGGCCACGAACTTCTCAAACGCCGCCTGTTGCTCGGGGTCACGGCTCAGCACAAGGATCAGGTCGCTCATCGGCAACGTGTTTCTGACCTGGCCAACGTCGTTCTTCGCCGTCGCAGCAGGATGTACGTTGCCTTTTAGCGCCACCAGGTTGGCCTCGTCGATCGCATCGACGATGCGCACCTTCGCCGAAACGCTTTCTGCTTTAACCGGAATCGATATCGCCGCCATGGCCAGGACAAAGAGGGGGAGACTACGCAGCACTCGGCTCATTCTTGTTGTTTTCCTTTCATTCCTGAAGCGCCCTTGAACACGTTCCAACACTGGAACTCTCCAAAAGTTGTGGAGCTCGGCAAAGCTCCATCCTATCGCTATGGACCACCAATCAGCTGTTCCGTGAGCCAAGATGACATCACTGTCATCAAAAACTTCGCCGCAAGCAAACTCTTTCGCTCGCGTTCGATTCATACCCTTCCAGAGTTAGACGACATTCCCTTACGCGAGTTGAGGCAACCCCGCTGACCGAACGTGAGTACGCTGAAAACTCCCCAACGCAGCCCCAAACAGACCCGCTCATGTTTCACGGATCCACGCTCTTCATTATTACGGCGCGCATCCCCACTTGGATGTCCGCCCAATTTTGCACACCTGCCCGTTTTCCATCTCACTCTCTGCGCGTCCGCCAATCCCCTCAAGCCCCAGCCCACGATCCAATCGGTAATCTTCTAACGCCTTAACGCCCTCCGCCTACAGCGGAGATCTGAACCCTGGCCCCTGAACCCTGACCCCTTCAGTGTGTATATTCTGTATTGAAACTTCCACCCCGTCGAATGTCATTGCGGAGTACCCTTTGCCGAAAGCCAAGATCAAGCGCCTCTATCTCATACCCATCCTCTCCAAGGCATTGGACGTCATCGAGCTTCTCGAAGGAAACAACGCCCCCGTCTCGCTCGAAGATGTCTATCAGAAGACCCAAATCTCCAAAACCAGCGTCTACCGCATCCTCAAGACTCTCGTCCATCGAGGCTATGTCGCGCAGTCGCAGGACGGCCTCTACCGCCTTGTCTCTCGTCCGCGCCGTCTGCGCTTCGGTTTCGCCGTACAAAGCGCGGACATGCCCTTCTCAGTAGCCGTCGCCCACTCGGTCACTGCCGCCGCGGCCGCGTCGGGCGTCGAGCTTCTGGTCCTCGACAACCGCTACGACCCCGATATTGCCGTCCAGAACGCCTCCGAGTTCGTCGCACGCCGCGTCGATCTCGTCCTCGAGTTCCAGGTGGAAGAGGCCGTAGCCCCCCGCATCTCCCATATCTTCAAGCAGGCCGATATCCCCCTCGTCGCCATCGACGTACCACACCCCAACTCCACCTATTTCGGTGTCGACAACTTCGAGTGCGGCTTTGAGGCTGGCTCGCTCCTCGCACAGTACGCGCTGCGCAAATGGAAGGGAAAAGTCGATTGGGTCCTCGGCATGGGCTTCAGCGAGGCGGGCAGCTTTGTCCAGAGCCGCGTCAGCGGAGCCTTTGACTGTCTTCGCCAGCGAATCTCCACCATCCCCGCCGACCGCTTCATCCAACTCGAAGGCCGCGGCATGCGCCAGCCCAGCCAGACGACCGCCGCCAAATTCCTTGCCGGCCATCGAAAAGGCGAGCACGTACTGGTCGCTGCCGCCACTGATTCATCCGCCCTCGGTGTCCTCGATGCTGCCCGCCAGGCCGGCCGAGAGCAGGATCTCGCCATCGTTGGCCAGGACTGCATCCCTGAGGCTCTCGCTGAAATGCGCACGGGCAAAAGCGCCCTCATCGGCTCCATCTCCCACGAAGTTGAAACCTACGGCCCCCGGCTGATCCAGCTCGGCATCGCCCTGCTCCGCGGCCACGCCGTCCCACCCTACAACTACGTTCGCCACAAAGCCGTAACCGCCGAATCCCTCGAGGAAAGCGCATAGAAACCGTGCCTGCTTCAAAACCCGGCCCCTTCCCAATCGGCCCCTGAAATCGGCGGGCTCGCTCAGAGAATCCGTATAGGAATTTATTTTTCTATTGATTCACGTTGTGGTATCTTTGCTACACATCTCTCTATCCTCGTAAAGTGATCAATATGACCATGGCCACTGCCACTTTGCCTACCGCCACTCTCAAATTCCTTGAAGATCGCTGGGATCCTGCCCTCGCTGCCACACTCGACGAGCCCGAACTCCTCCGTTACCGCTCCAACCTCCTCGGCTCCGATCTCCGCATCACCAACTTCGCTGGCGGCAACACCAGTTCCAAAGTGAAAGACGTCGATCCCCTGACGGGTGAATCCGTCGAGGTGCTCTGGGTCAAAGGCTCTGGGGGCGACCTCGGCAGCATCAAGCGCACCGGCTTTGCCACCCTCTATCAGCAGAAGCTGCTCTCGCTGATTCCTATATATAAGGGTGTCGATCACGAAGACGACATGGTGGCGATGTACCCCCTATGCGCCTTCCGCAATAACCCCGTCGCCGCCTCCATCGACACGCCCCTGCACGGCTTCCTGCCCTTCCCGCACGTCGACCACCTTCATCCCGACTGGGGCATCGCACTTGCCGCCTCCGGCAACGGCCTCGTCAAGATGCACGACTTCAACCGCGAGTTCAACCACTCCCTGGTCTGGGTTCCCTGGCTGCGCCCCGGCTTTGAGCTTGGCCTCGTCATGCGCAAGGCCATCGCCGACAACCCCGGCTGCGACGGCATAGTCCTCGGCGGCCACGGCCTATTCACCTGGGGCGACTCCCAGCGCGAGTGCTACCTCAACACCATCACGCTTATTGACCAGATCGGCCAGTTCATCCATAACCACGGCCTCGACAAGGGCCCAGTTCGCTTCGGCGGAGAAGCCGTTCCCGCCCGCGCCGATCGCGCTTCCCTCGCCATCCAGATTGCACCCTATCTCCGTGGCCGCGTCAGCACCAAAAATCGCTGGATCTCCAGCTTCACTGACGCTAACGATGTTCTCGGCTTCGTCAACTCGGCCCACGCCAAGGATCTCTCCTTTCTCGGCACCAGTTGTCCCGACCACTTCATTCGTACCAAGATCCGCCCTCTCTTTGTACCCTGGCCTGCCAACGCAGACCTCGCCGCCCTCAAAACGCTGATCGACACCTCCCTCGCCGAGTACCGCACCCAATACGCTGACTACTACCACTCCTTCGCCACTCCTGATTCACCTGCCCTCCGCGACCCGAACCCCACCATCGTCCTCATCCAGGGTCTGGGTATGTTCAGCTTCGGAAAGAGCAAGACGGAAGCCCGCATCACCGGCGAGTTCTATACCAATGCAATTCATGTGATGGAAGGGGCTACCCTCCTCGCCGATGGCGAGCTCAAGGGCGCCCTCCCCCAATGCGGCCCCGGCCAGGATCCAGCCAGCTTCAAAGTCTGTTCAAACTACGTCGCCCTCCCCGCCATCGAGGCCTTCCGCATTGAGTACTGGGCTATGGAAGAGGCCAAGATTCGCCGCCAGCCACCGGAAAAGGAACTCAGCCGGCGCATCGCACTCATCGTCGGCGGAGGCAACGGCATCGGCCGCGACGTCGCTCTTCTCGCCGCCGAGCGCGGAGCGCACATCGTCGTTGCCGACCTCAACGAATCCGCCGCCTCCACCGTTGCCGGCGAACTCAAGTCCGTTACCTCGGCCGAGTCTGTCGCCACATCCGCTATCGACATCCGCTCCCGCGATGCCATCGTCCAATCCATCCGCGCCACCATCGCTGCATTCGGCGGCCTCGACATCCTCATCAACACCGCTGCTCTCTTCCCCTCATCGCCTGACGGTGTTGTCCCCGACTCCATGTGGGCCACAACCCTCGACATAAACGTCACGGCCAACTACCTGCTCGCAGACGAAGCCGGCAAGATCCTCAAGGAGCAGGGCCTGGACGGCGTCATCGTCCTCACCAGTTCAGCCAACGCTGTCGTCCCCAAGCGCGGCAGCGAAGCCTACGACGTGAGCAAGGCTGCGCTCTCGCATCTCGTTCGCGAACTCGCCGTCGGCTTGGCCCCGAAAGTCCGTGTCAACGGCATCAGTCCCGCCACCGTCGTCAAGGGCTCCACCATGTTCCCCCGCGATCGCGTCCGTGCCTCGCTTACCAAATACAAAATCGCGTTTAAAGATTCCATGACCGACGACGACCTCCGCAATCTGCTCGCCGCCTTCTACGCCGAGCGCACCCTCACCCGTCAGCCCATCGACCCGAAGGACTGTGCCGAAGCCATCCTCTTCCTCGCCGGACCACGCTCACGCTGCACCTCCGGCCATCTCTTCCCCGTCGACGGTGGACTCGCCGACGCGTTTTTGCGCTGAAAGGATCATTGGAGTTGACATGTCGATCTTCACGGAGCTTTATGACCTTCGTATCTTCGAGTCGATCCACGCATACACGGAGTTCCATCGCAAACTTTCAATCGCACTTGAGGAAGGCTGGGTGGAAGAGATCCCCGTAGCGATTAAGCGCGAGCACCCGAGAGATGAACGGTGGTTTAGGGAAGGGCGTTCGGGCGAGGTTTATGCGTTGGAAGATTTAGAAGGGAAACCTTCGTCTTGGCGACCTGTTGAACCTGAAGATCTGTTCCCGAACAAGTTCATCACTCCTGTGAGCAATCTGAGGAACTGACAGACCTCGACAACACTACTGGAGCCTAACCCACCCCATGCCCCAACAAGCGCGCATCGCCATCGATCTAGGCGCAGAAAGCTGCCGCGTCTCGCTCCTTCGCTGGATCGCCGGCAAACCTGTCATTGAAGTCATCCACCGTATCCCCAATGGCCCCGTCCATCGCGGATCAACCCTGCGCTGGCCTCTCGCTGCCATCCTCGCCGGCCTCGACGAGGGCCTTCGCAAAGCCGCCCACGCCGCCGCTGAAGGCATCGCCTCAATCGCCGTCGACTCCTGGGGTGTCGACTACGTCCGCCTGAGCCCCAAAGGGTCCGCCCTTACCGAGCCATTCTGCTATCGCGACGAGCGCACCGTCGCCACCAAATCCGACGTCGACGCCCTCATCCCCCCACTCGAACTCTTTGCCCGGACCGGCGTCCTGCCCCATCGCATCAACACCCTCTGCCAACTCCTCGCCGACCCCGCCACTGGCATCAATCCCCAAGCCCCCTGGCTCTTGATGCCCGAGTTCATCCTCCACCATCTCGGCGCGCGGCCAGTCTCCGAATACACCCACGCCACCCACACCGGCCTCGTCAATCTCAAAACCCGCGACTGGGATCGCGACCTCTTCAAGCTCCTCCAAATCCCAATCGAATCCGCCCCGCCCATCGTGCACTCCGGCTCGATAATCGGTCGTCTTCAAGGCCCACTCGCCGCCCTCGACGCCTTCCGCCAAACCCAACTCATCGCCCCCGCATGCCACGACACCGCTTCCGCCATCGCTGGCATCCCCAACAGCCTCGAATCCACGCTCTACATCAGCTCCGGAACCTGGTCTCTGGTCGGCACACTCACTCCGGTCCCCGTCACAACGCAGGCCGCCTTCGACGCCTCCTACACCAACCTCGGAGCAGCAACCGGCGATCTGCTCTTCCACTCGCTCGTCAACAGCATGTGGGTTCTCAAGCAGTGCTTGGACGGCTGGGCAGCAGAAGGCCGTCCATGGTTCATCGAGGATCTCATCCGCGACGCCACCGACCAGCCCCCGCCCCTTTGCCTGCTCGACATGGACGCGCCCCCGCTCATGCTCGAC